>Ga0222712_10007023_pt1 | contig 10994 bp, 2 predicted proteins | sample C33_657DmetaG_FD_165043 | JGI IMG/M metagenome (GOLD analysis project Ga0222712, IMG submission 165043) | Estuarine water microbial communities from San Francisco Bay, California, United States - C33_657D | ecosystem: Environmental > Aquatic > Marine > Unclassified | place: USA: California... | reverse complement strand
AATTGAAGCTGCTGTTAAATCCACAGTTGCGGGACTACAAACTGCTGGTGGATTATTAACGATAACTGAAGTGCCGTAGAATCGAGTATTGTTTGAATTGTAAACTATACCTGCACAACCATTCAATCCTGAACCTACCGAACAAGTAACCTGATCAGTATTTATCAGAGCAGCATTCGTGTAAGTTGTTGTTGCTCCTGTTTGAACAATATTACCATTCACACGCCAAGTATACGTACCTGCCCCAACGTTAGTCGCGCCCACTGTAAAAGATCCATTATTAGGATTACTTACCAAAGCATTGGTGATGGTACCACCCAAATTATAAATAGAAACATCTACCAACATTGGAAGGGAAGCTGCAGCAATATTTATAGTTGATGTATATAATAAGATGTTATTCTTATAATACCTTGCACGATTTTGTCCTGCCACTACTTCAATCGAAACCTTTAAAATATCATTAGGTACATATGATCCTGAATAACCTCTATCTACTCCCGACTCAACGATGCGTAATTCGCCAGTCAGTAAAAGATGGAATGCAAATCCAACAGTTGTATTTAATGCATTAGCATTTGTTGTTGAAAGTCCTGCCACCCTAGCCTTATTGTTTTCTGAAACAGTAAACTGGAAACTTCCATTAACGCTAACCGTATTCCAAGATGCAGCACCACCATCCCATACACCATCAGACTGCGTTTTAGCCAGATTATTATTTGTTGCTTTTGTATTAATACAGTCTGTCGTTTTCCACTTAACTTCTTCTACTAAATAATTACATGAAGTGACAACAGGAACACCTTTAACATAACAATCAATATTCGTTGGTGCTATGATATTATTAACGACTTCATTTGAATTGATTGGTTGGTTATTACTACAACCTGCGAGATTTGGAGTAAGAGAACAAGACACAATATCAAGATGACTCAAACTTGTATTGGTATATGTTGATACAGTACTTGTTTGAACAGATACTCCGTTTACTTGCCAATCATACATTGGAGTTGTACCAGCATTTACAGAAACCGCTTCAAATGTGCCACCGTTGTAATTTACTACAAGTGGACTCGTAATTGTTGCACCTAAATCATAGAGCGAAGCATCAACTAACAAAGGTAATGTTGGCGCAAGTGCACTAGAATAAATCAGAACGTTATTGACATAATATTTTACCACATTTGTTTCAACTGCAATTTTAAAAGTATCATTCACTGCATACGTAGAAACAATTCCCTTAAACACTCCTAACTCATATACACGATACGTTGCATTATTATCTAACAAGAATGCATAACGAATAGAATTTTGATCGTACCCTGTATTGGTCGTACTTAAACCAATCATTCTTGCTTTATTATTTTCAGCAGCGATACACTGGAAGTATCCATTATTACTTACTGTATTCCATGAAGCAGAACCACCATCCCAGGTTGTAGGATTTGCTGTTTTTATTAACTGATTTGTATTTTGTATTGAAACGCACGTTGAAAGATCGCTTGTTTTCCATTTTACTTTTTCAAAAAGGACAGCACAAGATGTTGGGACTGCAATACCTCTTACAGCAAAATCAACATTAATCTGAGGGATTACATTATTGGTAATTGCATTTGATGAAAACAATTGCGTGCTACATCCTGTTGGTGTTGCTTGCACATCGCAGGTAACAACATCTCCATTTAATAAATTCAAATTGGTATAAGTTGCAGCTGCACTACTCTGAACAACAACACCATTTAGTTTCCAATTGTAAATAGGATTAGCACCTCCATTCACGAGGTTGGCATTAAACACGCCACTACTGTAATTAGTAATCACCGCATTTTTCACAGTCCCACCCTGATCATAAATAGAAACATCAACCATTAATGGCAGTGTTGGTGTTACTAAACTTGTATAAATCAACGAACCATTTTTATAATACTTCACCACATTTGCCTCAACAGCAATTCTAAATACATCGTTGGTTGCATACACTGCCGCTGGAACTGCGATTGTTGTTCCCGACTGACGAATATCAAACGTTCCGGTGTTCGTTAAATAGATAGCATATTGAATTGACGTCCAATCAGCATTTGGATTCGTAGCACTTAATCCAATCATTCGAAACTTATTAGTTTCAGCAACTGAAAATTCTAGATATCCATTATTATAAACCTTGTTCCAAGAAAATGCTCCGCAATTCCAAGTAAAATTCTGTGCTCTAATTAATCCGTTTCCATTCACAATTTGTGCATCTTTAGAAAGATCGGATAATTTCCATTTCACAGGTTCGGTAACAGTGGCACAAGTAGCTAATGATGGATTGGATGTAATTGCTAAATCAAGATTAGCAGGAGCTGTTTTTGCAATGACAATATAATTTGAAGCAAATGGAAAAGGCATGCATCCATTCACATTTGTAGTCACAATACACGAAACAGTATCACCAATATTTAAAGTTGTATTTGTATACGTTGATGCAAGACCATTTTGCACTGAAACACTATTTACAAAGAACTGATAATTAGGATTTGTCCCAGCATTGGTTGATGATGCTTGAAACATACCGGTAGTATAATTAGCCACCACCGCATTTGCAACAGTAGCACCTAAATCGTATAAAGAAATATCGACTAATAAAGGTAAAACAGGAATTGTATTCGAAATATAAAACAAAGTTCCATTACGATAATATTTCACAACATTATTTTCAATAGCAATTCTAAAAACATCATTTGCTGCATAGTTTCCAAATCCTCCTCGATTGTTGTTTGATTCGTAAATTGAAATACCACCTGTATTATTTAATACAATAGCAAATTGAATTGACGACAAATCATTATTGGTATTAGTTGCTGAAAGTCCAACAGCTCTCCATTTATTTATTTCAATTGCTTTGAACTCAAAGTACCCATTATTTTGAACGGTATTCCAAGAAGCAGCCCCTCCATTCCATGAACCTCCCCCTTGCATTTTAATTAATGAATTATCTAGCTTAGCAACGGTGTTATATTTATTAAAAGCGCTCGACTTCCATCTCACTTGTTCAATAGCAAAAAGACAAGAGTTTGTGGCATAGCTTGAAGTTAAAATAGCATCCACACTATCAGGTGCTACGAAAACATTTTCAATATAATTTGAAGTTAATGTTTGAGAAACACATCCAGGCAAATTACTTATCAACTCACAAACTATAGTATCGTGATCTAACAAATTAGCATTGATATAAACAGAAGCAGGACCTGATTGTTGCACCACTCCATTCACCATCCAATTATATGTTCCACCATTTAATATGTTCGAAGAGAATCTTCCGTTGTTATAGTTGGCAATTTTAGCGTTAGTAACTGAACCTCCTAATTCATTTATTGATACATCTGCAATTAGTGGTAAGTTTGGAGCTACTGCGCTTAAGTAAACCAAAACACCATCTTTAAAATATTTTACAACACCAGCATCCACTTTAATTCTAAAAACAGAACCAGCCTGATATGGTCCAATCAAACCACGATCGACACCACTTTCATAAATACGAAAATTACCATCTGTCTGTAAATAAAAAGCAAACTGTATAGACAAATGATCAGAAGCGTTATTGGTATTGCTTAAACCGATACATCTAAGTTTATTATTTTCTGTCGCAGTAAATTCAAAATATCCGAAGTTAGCTACACTATTCCACGAAGCTGCACCACCATTCCATACCCCCGTTCCTGAATTACGAATAAGACTATTGGTATTTACAACTGATAAATTACTAATCAAATCACTCAGCTTCCATTTCACTTGTTCGATTGCCATTTTACATCCAGGTAAAACAGGAGAACCTTCAATAAAGAAATCAGCTGTTTGCTGTGGAGCAGCTTTTATAATAATATAATTCGATAAATAATTATATGCTGAAAGACATCCACCTAAAGTCAAACGACAAGTAATAATATCATTTAAATTCAACAGTGAATTATTATAGGCTGGATTAATACCACTCTGCATAATCACACCATTCACCATCCAAGTATAGGTAACATTTTTACCTGCTTGAAATGCAGAAGCCATAAAGCTTCCAGTGTTGTAATTGTACACCATTGCATTGGCGACTGTTGCACCCACATCATTTAATGAGGCATTCACATATTGCGGAAGCGAAGGAATTACCGTGCTTGTATAAAACAATGCTCCATTTTTATAGTACTTCACAACTCCTGATTCTATTGCAACTTTAAAAACATCACCCGTTGCATATGTTCCGAAATTTCCACGACTAGTACCCGACTCGTATACTCCAACCGCTGCATTACTTTGTAAATAAACAGCATATTGAATAGTGGTATAAGATGAACTTCCATAAGAAGCACTTAGTCCGACCATTCTTGCCTTGTTTGTTTCAGATGCCGTAAATTCTAAATAACCATTATTACTTACTTTATTTAAAGAGATTGCTCCTCCATCCCATCCTGTAGTTATAAGCTTCGTTAGATTATTTCCATTCTTCTGAATTCGCGTTAAGTCGTTGAAGTTAGTAAAGCGTTTCCAAACCACTTCTTCGCCTGCTAAGCGACAAGAACTTTGATCAGGCACTCCATAGATGTAAAATGAAAGATTTGAATTAGGTTCAAGCGAACGACGTAATATTAAATTTGAAGGAAATATTGTATTAACACAACCGGTATAACTAATATCACATGAAACAACATCTGCATTTGTAAGTGATGGATTATTATAAACTGCATTTGTTGCACCTGTAGAAACACCATTTACTTTCCAATCGTAACCTAATACAGGAGATCCATTATAAAATATTGCTGAGAAAGAACCACTATTTAAATTCCATACTGTTGCATCTAACACGGTTGCTCCAATATCATTTAAGGATGCATTCACATACAATGGCAGATTTGGCTGAATCAAACTTGTATAAAAAAGTACTCTATTCTTGTAATACTTTACTTGAATACCTTCTACAGCAATTCGGAATGTATCAGTAGCAGCGTAGGTAGTAAACGAAGCGCGATTTGTACCATTCTCATACACATGAAACGTTGCATTATTCTGCAAGTAAATAGCATATTGAATAGTAGTATACGATGAACCTCCATAGTTACTCGAAAGCCCAATCATTCTACTTTTATTCAACTCTGCTACTCTAAACTCGAGATATCCTTCTTGACCTACAGTATTAAACGAAAGAGCACCTGCATCCCATCCTGTGGTTAATAGTTTAGTTAATCCGTTGCCGTTATAACTTAACTTTTGTTTGTCATACAAATTGGTATAAGCCCAAACTACTTTTTCACCTGCATAATTACAAGCCGCCGTATCAATTATTCCTTTGATATATCCAACAGCAGAAGGATTTGCTGTTTGATTAGCATAAATAACAGCATTAGATGCAAGTATAGAGTTATAACATCCGCTTAATTGCAAATCGCATGAAACGACATCATTATTTAATAATGCTGGATTAGTATATACATTTGATGTTACACCGGTAGTAACACCATTCACTTTCCAATCTAAAGTATAAGAAGTAAAAACACTAGAGAGAACTGCCGTGAATGATGCGTTGTTATAATTCCATACATAAACATCCGCAACAGTAGCTCCTATATCTGATAAAGAAGCCGTCACGTATAATGGTCCTGGAGGAGCCGTAATGCTGGTATGAAAAATAGTTCCGTTTTTATAATAGCGAACCACATTATTATCGATAGCAACACGAAAGATGTCATTCGCTGCGTAGGTACCATAAACACCTCTATTAATACCAACCTCATAAATACCGATGGTTCCATTCGACTGAAGATAGATTGCGTAATCGATGTTAGTGTAAGAAGGACCAGTATAATTACTACTCAATCCTGCCATTCTGTTTTTATTTACTTCAATGGCTTTAAACTCCATATAACCATTGTTGTAAACAATATTATTTGAAATAGCTCCTGCATCCCATCCAGTAGATATTTTTTTTGTTAGCGTATTTCCTGTTATTGTTAAACGATCGTAATTAGATAAATTAACATAGCGCCACACTACTTGTTCCCCTGCCTTCTTACATCCATTCGCATCATATACTCCTTTGATGAAAAATGATAATGAAGGATTAGGAATAATACTTTTAACCGTTACTGAATTTGAATTGATTGAATTAGTATAGCATCCTGTTAATTGTAATGCACAAGTAACAACATCATTAATTGCTAATGTCGGATTCGAATAAGTTGCCGATGTTCCACTTTGCACTACCACATTATTTACTTTCCAATTGTAGATTGGATTGGCAGGTGCGTTTAATGTAAAAGCAGTGAATGATAATGACGTTCTGTTAAATACTACAACATTTGAAACAACACCACCGATATCAGAAATACTTGCATTAACAAATAATGGTAACACAGGTACAACGGCACTGGTGTAAAACAAAATATTATTTCGATAATAACAAACCTGATTATTTTCAATTCCGATGCGAAGCGTATCATTAATTGCATAGCTCCCGAATGTACCACGGTTTACTCCTGATTCATATACTTGTAATGATCCACCTACAGCCAAATAAATAGCATATTGAATATTCGTATAAGAATTACCAGTAAAGCTTGCGCTTAGTCCGCACATCAACGGTTTATTTGTTTGCGCTGCGATAAATTGCATAGCCCCATTGTTACCAACCGATTGATAAGAAAACCCTGCAGCGTCCCATCCATTAGTTAAAAGCTTTGTCAATGAGTTACCCGTAATCTGCAACTTCGACATATTATCCAACGTAGTATAACGCCAAACAACATTTTCTGCAACTAGTTTACAAGCACCAGTATCAATTGCAGGACGAATATAAAACGCGAGTGAAGGACTTGGAGCAATCGTTAAGGAAGTAATAGCATTAGATAAAATTGTATTCGTTACACAATTGTTGAGCGACAACTGACAAGTAACAACATCATTTAAATTCAGTGTTGAATTCGTATAGACGTTACTGTTAGCACCCACATTAACTCCATTCACTTTCCATTGATAAACAGGATTAGGTCCAGTGTTATTTGCATAAGCCGTATAGGTTCCATTTGTTAGATTAAAAACAATTGGATTAACGATAGTAGCTCCAACATCAAACATCGTAACATGCACAATCATTGGAAGCACCGGCGTTACTGTGCTGGTATAAAACAGAACACCATTCTTGTAATACTTAACAACACCTGACTCAATCGCAATTCGGAAAACATCATTTGCGTAGTAGGTACCAAATGAACCTCTGTTTACATTGGACTCATAAACGGATACCGATCCATTATTTTGCAAATTAATTCCAAATTGAACATTCGCGAAAGCGAGTCCTGTGAAAGAACTGCTTAAACCTACATGACGTGCTTTATTTGTTTCAACTGCTTTAAACTCGAAGTACCCATTATTACCAACAGTATTTAATGAAGCAGCTCCTCCATCCCATGCGTAGGAATTTAATTTCTGAAGATTATTTCCTGTTTCAAGAATATTAAATTTAGTAGCACTATTCCAAACTACTTGCTCGCTTACTAATTTACACGAGGCTGTGTCGACTGTTGCAGCGATATAAAAATCGAGTCCTGAAATTGAAGTCGGCAATGAGAAATAATTTCCCTGATCACAATGCAACAACCTTTTTTCTGCAGGTACTAATGCAATTGGGAAAACAATTCCTTCGGCAATATCTACATCCGAAAAATAATCATTGACTAAACCTGGGTTATACAACTGCCCCATACCAATTCCTGTAGATGGAGTTAATGGAGCGAGTGCTAAATTGACGGCACTCTCAGTTCCATTTTTAGCAACTAATACTTGCGTTCCAGTTTGAATCGCTGAATAAATCTGATGAGTAAGTCCGACACTTGTTGAAACACTTGTATTTGGAGCATCATTGGCCCAGGTACCGTAACCTACAAAATTGCTCGGTGTTCTTAAAAAGAAACGACCGCGACGAGTATCACCAGTGGTCCCAATACCAAAAGGAATATCGTTATTAAATGTTCCATTGTAGGTATTCCACTTAGTCACCATGTTGATGGTACTATTGGCTGCGGATATAGAAGCTGTTGCATTCGTTAAGAATGATGAGCCAGTATAATTGCCATCACCATAAAATCTAACGGTAGGCCTTAACGTTGCTGTACGGATAATTCTTCCAGAGTCGACAAGTAAGGGTTGGTTATCCTGATTGATTTGAGTGATGTGTCTATTGTTACCGCTTTGATCAAACCAAGTATAGACGAATCCACTTGGAACAAACAACTGAGGATTGGCTTGTGTTGGTGTATAGCCAGGATACTGCTGACCTTTTTGTAATTGAGCTCCCCATAATGCAGTTGAGATGGCAGTATTTCCATTATAGACATTCGCAAGTGGAGTAACCTCCATAAATTGCAAACGAAAAATCAAATCGATGGAAGGCGGAACGGTTGCTCCTGTGGTGTAGGTTCCTTTAATTAAAAACCAACCTAATGGAGCAGGAGTTATAGTAACATTTGTCCAATTAGTACCTGATGTAGATAATAGTATTCCTGCATTTAAATCGAAGGTACTATACGAACTCGCTGAACCATCTGCAAAAACGCCACGCAAAATAAAATAACGATTTGCATTATTGATTGGCTTCACATAAATACTCATGGTATATGCCGAAGCAGCTGTTGGTGTTGTATAATTATAATCAATAAAGTGCTCGTTATTGCCGGCGGTCTCTGTGAATGCTTCGGCCGTCAATGATCCGTTCGGTGCTAAAACGGTGTTGGTAGAAATAGAACCTCCTAGTCCACCCCAAACAGAATTATTAAACTGCTCTGAGTAAGTAAACAAATTGGGACCACCGATAAAAGTCTTTAATGCGATGGTATCGATATCACCATTTACCGTATATGTAAAATCCTGTAATGCATCATCGGAAGAACGACGAATACGAATTAAGGGGTTGGTTATTGTTGAAGGAACATAACTGGAATTTACAAAAGCAGGATATGCGGGTGATGTTAAAGAATAAGCAGATCTTAAACTACGAAGCGAATAGGCAGTGGCAGACGGCGACAGGTTATCTAATACCTGTGCATTTGCAACAGTGCATAATAATACTAAAACAACAAATAAAAGTCGTTTGTAAAAACGCATTCTTTAAAATTAGTGGTTGAAAATTTTTCGATTTGCAAAGAAACAAAATCTCGAAGCGAAATACTACAAAAATTTATTGAAATTTAACTCTGAAATGATGTTTTAATAATTTCTTAAAAATAGGAATTAAAAGAGGCGGTTGTTTTTAGGTGGAAACATCTATTTTATTTACATTCAGGTGCGGGTTTAAACCCGCACCTGAATGAATATTAAAAACTCAACACCAAATTCCCATTCGCAAATAGCGTAAGGATGGTTATAATAATAACAATCAATGCTAACGATAAAACCGTATTCATCTTTTTATAAAAATCGCGAAAATAGATGGCATCCATCATATCATCGATGTTTTGAAAAATGCTACCGATGCGATCCAAAGCCCCCTCGCCTTTAACGATATAATCAAATGCACCATATTTTATGGAGTTGGCAGCAACAACTAAACTATGCTGACCAGAAAGCATAACTACCTGAGTGAGTGGTGTGTTTTCTTTAATTTTCTTCAGTACTTCTACCCCATTCATGGCTGATTTCTCAACTGTATTTAAATCGTGATCAAGTACTACAACGGTTGGATCTAAATGCCAGTTTTTCAACGCTTCTTCACCAGTACCAAAGCAATGTACTTCAAGTTTAAATTTTGAATTGATTAGGTCTTTTAAAATTTCCGCTTGCATGGGTTCATCTTCAATAATAAAGACCACCTTAGTTTGCTTTGGCATTACTGGATTTTCGTATAAATAACCTGAATACATAGTTTGGATTTTTAAAGAAACAAAGATACGTATTATAATAAAGTCATTTAATTAATGACTTCGTATCCACCCCAACCCACGAATAAAATTCCGATGATGGTAAATCCGTACATGAATAAATCGATAGAGCTTCCTTGCTGAACAAGGATAACAGACATCACAAATCCGGAGATAATCAAAAACACCCCAACAGCGACAAGCATCATCCCTTTACTTCTTCGCCTCTTACAAATGTCGAGATTGAGTTTTACCATTGTTTCGGCAAGTACTCCTTCGTTAATAATTCCTGAAGACTCTTGCAAGATTTCATTTTTTATTTGATGGTAAATCTGTTTAGAGTCAAGGCCTTGGCACTCAATTCCAATGCGCGCTGAAGGCGGATTTTGAGTTTTTAGTTGTGATTCATAATTCGAAAGGTAATCAGCCAAAAAGTTAAAAACAACATGATTATCATCATCAATATTTACATAAATGTATACACCTAACTATTATAAAAAGGAAAGAATCAGGTTAGTTAAGCATTCTGCTAATTATTTATCGAAATAACTTTATTTAATAGTTAATTATCAATTATTTAAAGTATAATATTTTCAAAATTGTTGCCCTAAAAATTTAGAAAATAACAGGGTTTGTAGCACACCTACTATTTGACACAAAAAGTAAAAAATGCGGATGGCAAGAAAGACACTTTTACCCTGAAAAAACAATTATTCACCAAAATTAATACTACTTGTCCCGTAAGTTGTCGGAATTTACGATTTGAATTATTGGGTTGGGGATTGTGTATTTGAGTGGATGCACCCATAAATAAAGAATTAAAAACAAAAACAAAAAAGGAAAATCCTCGTAGAGAGGCATCGAAATAAAAGAAAAAACACCAGAGAATTAGCCCATTTATTATGTGTAATCAGAGTTACCAAACCCTTCAAATCATGAACAAATTATTATCGCAAATCACCAATTGGCGAGCAAGGCTATTGTTATTGCCAATCTTGTTTGTATTACTATCAGTTAGTAGCTACGGACAAGTCAGCAATCTGCGAGCATGGTCTAATTTGTACAACGGAACATCGAATAGCCAAAACTTAAACTATGCAGTTTCTGTAGGAAGTAACA
>Ga0222712_10007022_pt1 | contig 10995 bp, 16 predicted proteins | sample C33_657DmetaG_FD_165043 | JGI IMG/M metagenome (GOLD analysis project Ga0222712, IMG submission 165043) | Estuarine water microbial communities from San Francisco Bay, California, United States - C33_657D | ecosystem: Environmental > Aquatic > Marine > Unclassified | place: USA: California... | reverse complement strand
GATTGCATCGGGCTCGGCCACCACCTCGCAGGTCACGTTGAACGGGGCGGCGACCGGCGACCACTGTGACGTGAAGCCGACCGATGGGGATTTCCTCTACGGCTCGACTTCCACGGCCTCGGTGCGCTGTAAGGTGACGGCCTCGAACACGGTGACGTTGTACTTCTTGAATGCCACCACCACGGCGGCGTTCGACCCGTCCACGTCCACGTTCTCGATCCAAGCCTGGAGCTACTAGCCAAACCCCTCACCTGCTGAGCAATCGGCAGGTGGGATGGTCTGACTAACCCAACCAATAAAAATCCCTATGGCTAAGCCAAAAAAGACACGCGCCCCTCTGGTCGAGGCGATCCTCCACCGGGTGGCATCCATCCCTGTCGTCATCCCGACGGAAACGATCACGATCCCTGCCGGGGCGGCCGGGACGGTCAAGAATTTCAATATCGCCCAGGCTCCTATCGCCAATTCCGCCGGTAACGATGTCGGCGCGCCTGGAGATACGTCCATCACGCTGACGTCCAACACCTTCACGACCGAAGTGACGCCGAAGGCGGATGGCGATCTTGCGAACGGCGAATACTATGTCGATTACCTGACAGGCCGGGCTCGCGGCAAGAAGGCGGACACCGGTACGAGCGCGACCATCGTCTATAAGGCGTTCGCGTTGCGCGGCGTCGCCGATCCGTTCGACGACCTCAAGACCGTCACGCCGAACAACAGCACGGATCTTCCGTATGGCGTCTGCCGTGGCCTCTATTGCACGGTTGCGGGTGACGTCAATGTCGATACCTACGGCGGTACGACGCAGGTCATCCCTCTCCAGAAATACCAGGTATTGCCTCTCCGCGTGAAGCGCGTGCGCTCCACCTCCACCACGGCGACCGTATTGGCGGGCTACTAGACGAATATGCAGAGCACAGGCATCGGGATCGGTATCACATCGCTCATCCATGGCGGGGTGGGTGGGTTTTCGGGTACGCAGCTTAACGGTGCTGAGCTCGGCAACTTCAACTACGGCGCAGGACGCCATGTGAAGTCTTCGGCGGGTAGCCTCGACTTCCGGCCTGGAAAGACGCTCTATATCTCGGTCGATCTGCTTTCTTCCGCCGGATCGAACAATGAGCTTATCCTCGGCTACTATTCCGGGGCTTATACGTCTGGGAAGGGCTGGGTCATCGAGCGTGGGGCATCGAGCAACATCATCTATCTCACGCGGTGGGACGGGACGGGATACGTCGCCCTGGCTTCCAATGTGCGGCTCGGCGTACACCAGATTGCCATCACTTGGAAATCGGCGGACAATACGGTCTGGGTTTCCATCGACGGGTCTACGGCCGCGAGCGTCGGCACGCTTACGGCTCCGAATTCCGACGGGACGTGCATCGTCGCCGTCGGCTCGCCGATCACCACGGGGAACCTCTACGCGGATTCTTTGGCTACGGGAGGCGTCGCGGCGTTCGGGATGATCGCCTCGGAGCTCTCGGCGGCCAACCTTGCCGCCGCCTCGAACTCGATGAGCGGTACGACGCCGCTCAACCGCTTTACGTTGCCGTCGCAATACACGTCTCCGGTCGTCGATTTCAATGCTTACCGGGACTGGGACGGATCGGCGGGTACGATCACCACGCAGGGGTCTTCCCCGGTCACGCTCACCGTCACGGGCGCTATCTCGCGCGACGATACCAGCGAGGTCTACTACGCCACGGAAGCCGCGATGTACCACGACAACGGCCTCAACATCAGCGAGACGTATGCCGTCCGGCACAACTCGTTCGCCCGTATCCGGTTCACGACCAGCTTGCGCCGTTTGGCGATCCACCAGACGTCTACCTTGCAAGGGACGTATTCCGGCCATTTCTCCTCCATCGGCATCTTCAACAATGGGGCGTATTCCAGCCTTTCGACATCGACCGCCGTCAATACCTCGCAGGTCGTCGATACGATGCTCCCTTCCGGAAGCAACAAGACCATCGACCTCGTCGAAGGCACGCAAGCCCTCGTGAGCAGCAACGTATACGGGACGTTCATCTCAGGGTTCCGCGTGCCTACGGACGCCTCCGTCGTCGCCCCTTCCGCCCCTACGAGCCGCGTTGTCATCATCGGAGACTCGATCACGAACGGATACACGACCACGAATGCCCAAAGCGACAACCCGATCGCGGTGCTCCGGGGCGTCACGGATGCCAAGGTCACGCTTCTCGGGTGGGGTTCAGCTACCGCGTACGTCTTCACGAATTCCACTGACCGTGCGACATGGGTTTCCCGCGTCGCCGCGATGCTCGACGGATCGTCTTCGAATACCTTGCTTGTCCAGGTTCAGACGAATGACTACGGGCTGGCGGCGCAGTCCGCCGCGAACTACGCGACGAATCTCGGGGCTTTCCTGGACGATCTCAAGGCGGCCGTGCCTTCCTTGCAGGTCAAGCTCCTCGGAGCCATCACGCGCATTTCTCCTGCCGCCGAGACGGCAAACGGGTTCGGGAACACGCTTGACGACTACCGTTCCGCCGCCGCTGGCCTCGTCAGTGGCCGGTCTTGGGTCAAGTACATCAACAATAAGAACGCCGTCACGTCGGCCAACCACCATGCGGACGGCATCCATGTCGTCACAGCTGGAGCCGCGCAGCTCGGGTATGCGTTCTGGGGTACCGTGGACTTCACCGTCGAGGACTTGGCCTCGCTCGCCTTGCATCTCCGCGCGGACACGGAGGTCACGCTCAACGGATCGGACGCGTCGCAGATCGATGACCAGTCCGGGAATTCGCGGGATTACTCGCAGGGTACGGCGGCTTTGCAGCCTGCGTACAACGCGACGGGTATCAATGGAAGACCTACGCTGGACACTACGGTCGCAGGGGCTGAGCGCATCGGACGCGCCTTCAAGATCTCCGGGGCGCAGTCCATCTTCATCGTCTTCAAATGTACGGCGCTTCCCGTCTTCAATACAGACTTCTTTGCGCTGTCTATCCTCGCGGATGCCAATACTCCGTCCGGAGGGGATGGCTCTTTGATCCTGGCGTCGAACTATTCGGGATACCAGCCGTACTCATTCGGCCTTGGAGGGTCTGTCAGCGGCGCGGTCGTTGGCGTAAACGAGGCTATCAACACCAATCCGCACTTCCTGCTCATCACTTACGCCGGAGGCGGTGTTGGTGACACCACGAAATATAAGTTCTTCTTGGACGGCGTGGAAAAGACCGTCGTAAGCTCCGGAGTATTCATCTCCACGATTTACGGCTCGGAGGCGTCCATCGGTGCTGCTACGAGCGGCGTCTACCCGGCCAATACCAGGTTCGGCGAAAAGGCCGTGACGTCCGCCGTCGTTTCAGAGACTCTGCGCTCCGCCCTGCACGCGTACGCATCCAACCTGTACGCGATCAACCCGTAATCATATGACCAGGTTCTTCACATTCGGCTCTGAGCGTGACGCGGAAGCGTTCTGCACGGAAGGTTGCCCAATCTACGGGGTAGACCTCGAAAGGAATGAAGTGCGTGACAAGGGCGTCACGACGCGCCTTGCTGACTGGGTCAAACATCCTGAGCACGATGCTTGGCTCGTGCGCTTTGACGAGCGTCTCGACAAGGAAGGTATCGACGTTGTTGAGATCGATGAAAAGACTATCTTCCCAGTGACGGCGGCTGAGCAGATGCTTGCCGTCGGGAAAAAATAAAAAATATGAAAGAAGGCGACATCCTTACCGACGGCGTTAGCAGATACAAGGTTCTCTCGGTCACGGGAGACATCTTTTGGCTTTCGTTCCCGGACGATTTCACCAAAGGCATGCGTATGTTCACTTCTGAGGACTTGGCAAACGCCGGAATCGCTCTCTAGTGGTACAATGCACGTTGTATTGAATATGGGATTGCTTAGCGTATCGGACATCGTCACCCTTGCCGTCGCTGGTGTCGGAGTGCTTGGGAACATCATCTACGTATCCGTCCGATACGGATCGTTTGAAGCTCGTATTGAAGCAAAAGTCACCGCGATCGAGAACGATGTGAAGGCCGACAAGGTCGCGCGGGACAACCTTGCCACGAGCGTCAACGCCGTAGACCGCCGCGTCCAGGGCGTAGAGATCAAGATGAGCGGCGTCGAGGTGAAGATCGACAACATCCTGGACAACGTAGACGAGGTGAAAAAAATCGTGATCGATAGGCTAACCAAAGAGAAATAACCTATATGCTATCCAAATCAGTACGTTCGACTTTAATGCACACGGTTGAGCTCCTCGTGGTGTTCATCCTCGTGATGGCCTTCCTTTACATGATCGGGTTCAACCCGGACATCGTACAGATGGCGGGGACGCTCCTCATTTCCGCGTGCGCGAAATACCTCCGCGTCGAGCCTTCCATCCCCGTGAAGGACTACGTCAACGAGGACACGGAAAAGCAGGCGTGACGTGCCACGCCACGCCATGCGTGGTATCATGGTTCCAACGGGGGATTTACCCCGATTGAACACGAAAAACGTATGACAAAATCCGTTGTTACGCAGGACATGGTAGAGATGTTCGCCCGTTTGCATGAAATCTCTCTCGAAGATGGCTCGCAGTATCCGGGCATCGTCGGTACGCTCAAGGGATGGGAAGCTGGCCGTGGGGAGCTCGACGCCAATCTCGTCGATGCGCCTTCCTTGCGCGAGACGTTCGCGCCTCTCCGCGCCGCATACTTCAAGGCCAAGGGCGTCGATCCGATGCCGGAATACTCGAACGTGGAAGACCCTGCTTTCCTCACGGCGTGAGACGATGAGGAAATGCCCGCTTTTCTACGGCGGAAAGTGGTCAAAGCCGTTTTGTAAGGCCGCCGTCTAGGCGGCTTTACGTTTATCAACCAACTATCAACCATATGATGAAATACCTATCGCAACGCGATCCGAAGTGGGCTACGAAAAAGCTAGGCAATACGTTCTTGACGGTCGGGCGCTGGGGTTGCACGACGACGTGCGTCTCCATGCTCTCCAGCCTTTTCGGCGGGGTTCCGTACAAAGACCCTGGGCAGTTGGCATCGGACGTCCAGCTCTACAACGCGCAGGGGCTTATCCTTTGGGCTCAGCTCGCGCGTGTCTTCAAGGGTGAGCTTTCTTTCGTGCGGCGCATCCAGGGGATGGATCGCAAGGCCATCGCCGAAGGGATCGCGGGCGCGAAGACGTGCGTCATCCTCGAGGTCGCCAACCATTCCCATTGGGTCGTCGCGCATTCCCCGTACGGCAAGGACTTCTATTGCATCGACCCGCTCGACGGGAAGAAGAAGCTGGCTCTGAAGACCTTTGGGAACATCACGGGCTCCGCCCACCTGACAGCGAAATAACCTATGGCATACATCACGAAAAGCGACGTCCGCGCGGCGACGCAGATGACGAATACGTCCAAGATCACGGATGCGTACCTCGACGCGAAGATCGCCTACGCCGACGGCGCGATCAACGGGAAGATCGGCGAGCGCTACGCGCTTCCTCTTTCCTCGACGCCGAACATCATCAAGTTCTTTTCCCTTGAGCTCACGGTCGCCGTGCTCTTCATGGATCAGTACGGCGAGGATGCGGCGGACAAGGACAAGGGATGGGAAAAGCGCATCAATTGGCTGATGGAGCAGCTTGAGGAGATCCGGACGGGCAAGATGAAGCTGTACGACGATACGACCGGGCTTGAGCTTACGCGAAATACGTTCGGCGCGATGTCGTTCCATCCGACGGCGGCGTCCTCAGACCCTTCGGCGGAAAACTCTACTGCGCCAAAGATCGAGATGAACAAGAAATGGTAGCAGGGCTGTATGGCATCGCTCACCTTCTCCCTTGACGACACGCGCGTCAGGAAAAAGCTATCCGGCCTTTCGGCTGGCGTCCGCAACTTCAAGCGTCCGTTCGACGCGGCGAGTTCGGAGCTTTTGGAATTCTATGGGGAGGAGGTATTCGCCTCGCAGGGGAACGCCATCGGGGAGCCTTGGCGCGCGCTCGCGGCATCGACGCTCGCGGCGCGTGCTGGGCGCAGAGGATACTACCGGCAACCGCCAATCGCTACCGACAAGATCCTCGTCTGGACGGGACGCCTGAAAAAAGGGTTCGCGCGGGAGGTCACGAGCCGGATGTTGCGGATCTTCAACGATGTCCCGTATTTCAAATACCACCAGAAAGCGAGCGGGAGCCCTCCGCAACGGCGCATGCTCGCTATCGACAAGAACGTGATAACCAAAGTAATTCGGCACGTCCAACGGTACGTCCGTGGGCTTGTCTAAAACCTATGATGAATGAAGCACTTATTGAGATCCGTGACCTGCTGCAATCAGCAATCGGATCCGGAATCACGACGTACTACGCGGGTGACGTCGGCTTGCCTTACAAGAACGCGCTACCGGCGATCATCGTGCGCGAGCTGGAGACGGTCATCGACCGGCCTTCCCTGTCGAAAGACCGGTACAGGCACTCGATCTCCGTCCTCGTCGTCATGGACATGATGAAGGCGATGGACATGACGGGTCTTTCCAACAACATCTCGAATGCCCGGCAAGACCTCCGTAAGCTGGTCGAGGAAGCGGACACCGACGGCGCGCCCAAGACCACTACCGTCCTTGGCGCATTGATGAAGAATGCCAATATCCGTGGGACGAATTACATGTATACCTTGCCGTTGCGTGTGAATTACAACCCGTCGTTTCCGACGGAATTCTTCTACGTCGCGGCGGAGATCACGCTGGACGCCGTGACGGAAATGGTTACGCGCAAGGCCTAACGGTGGTACAATTTGCCTATATGAAAATCAAAGCCCTGCTCAACTTCTTTGTGCCTGGCCTACCCGGATTCGTGGAAGGCGAGACATACGACGTCACGGAAGCGGTCGGCTTGGCGCTTGTCGAAAGGCAGCAGGCCGAGCAGGTCGCCGTCGCCGCGCAATCGGCGAAGAAAGCTAAATCTGAAACGAAACCCCAATAAACCACTATGTATTCCCGTCTTGCCTACTTCGGCATCCGTGCGGAAAGCGCGGAAAATACGCCGCTGACGCCGAACGTCTTCCTTGGCCCTAAGGCCGTCGATGTCGTCACGCAGTACAAGTCCATGCCGTCCTCGCCGATCCTCGGCGTGCGCGACATCCAGATCAATCCGGTGAAGGCCGCAATCGATCCGCCGGAAGGCACGCTCACGATCCAGGTCGAGGGCAAAGGCTTCGGCTATTTGCTCAAGGCCATCTTCGGCTCCGTGAATACCGGGCGCTACTTCCCTGTGTCCGGAGGCTCCGGCACGTTCACGGTCGGCGAGACGATCACTGGAGGCACGTCTTCCGCCACCGCGACCGTCGTCGCGTTCTCCGCCGAGCGCGACTATATCCTCGTGTCCAGCATCTCCGGCACGTTCCAGGCGGCGGAGACGCTCACGGGCGGGTCTTCCAGCGCCACAGCCACCCTCGGCACGTTCAACACCTCGGTCTACGGCCATGAGTTCAAGGCTCCGCAGAACAGCCTGCCGACCTACACCGTCGATGTCGGGTATCTCAATGAGGCTTTCCGCCTTACCGGCGTGCGCTTCCACTCGATCACGTCGCTCAAGCAGGAAGACAACATCCTGACGGCCGAGATCGCGTTCACCGCCCGAGCGGAGTTCAAGCATGCCCGCGTCACGGCCGCCGTCACGTCTGGGGCTGGGTCGAAGGTCATCCCTGTAGACCAGACGCAGGGGCTCACGACTTCCGATAGCATTAAGGTGTTCCGTCCTTCTACGGGCGCGTTCCTTGATTTCGCCTCGTCTGGCGTCAAGACGCACACCCCTGGATCGATCAGCTCCGAGACGTCCGTCACCGTCACCAACCTCCAGACCGCCCTCGCGGTCGGCGACCTGCTCATGCTCGCCCCGGCGACGCCGAGCTACTCGCTCGCCAAGGAGTTCTCTTTCATCGGCGGCTGTGTCATCCGCCTTGCGGATACCGTCACGTCTGCCATCGCGGCATCGGGCGCCTCCATCGAGGACTTCGAGCTCGTGGTCGAGAACGAATTGGAAGGACGCCATGGCGCGAATGCCGCCAACATGGCGGGACGCTTCCCGACGGCCAACCACCTCAAGGGTCTTACCGCCTCCGGAAGCCTCACGCGTGCGTACCCTGACATGACGATGCTCGACCGCATGCGCAACCAGACGCAGACCGCGTTGCAGATCCGATTCACGGGCGACCAGATCGCGGCCACCGGCCTCTATTACACGCTCGACTTCCGCCTGCCGGATATCCGCTTCAACCCGTTCCACCCGCCTATCGACGAGGACAATGTGCTCGACGAGGAGATGGAATACACGGTCTACCGCGATTCCTCGGCTGGGTACACCGCGAAAGCCTTGCTCGTGACCGACTTGACCTCCGTCTAATATGCGCGAAACGAAAAAGATCACGTTGCCGTCCGGCGCGGAGCTCTCCGTCCGGGCATACCTCACCGCCCGCGAAGTCCGCGAGTTGCGGCTGACCAAGGAAAAGCTGATGTCGTTCTCGGTGAACATCGAGACGGGAAAGCCGGTGCTTTCCGACGTCAACATGGCGTCCGTCCAGAAAGAGGAAGAGGATTGCCTGATCCGGTTCGCCGTCGAATCCTACGGCGGGAATACGGAAGCCGTCCTTGAAGCCTTGCTCGACGCCCCTGCGGGGGACTTCGAGGCGGCGCTCGCGGAAGCCCGCAAGCTCCTCGATAGCCCAAAAGGGGCGAAGTAGCCTCGGCCTGGAGGGACTACTACAGGAAAGGGAAAGGCCACCTCACCGACGACATGCTCGCGGCGATGGTGTGCCGGGAGTTCAAGTGGACGTGGCAGGAATACCAGGATCAGCCCCAAGTGTTCATCGATACGATCGTGGACATGATGGTGGCCGAAGGGCGCGAGAATGAAGCCAGGCAAAAGAAAAATGAAAGGAAGCGGCCATAGCTTGGCCGCTTTTCCATTTCCGGGGCATCCCTAAAATGGTAAACTGGGCGCATATGGCATCTGAAAACCTGGATATTATCATCCGCGCCGATTCATCCGATGCGGTGAAGGATATCGGGGCGGTCGAAAGCAAGATGGGCGGTCTTTCTAAGATCGCGGGTGTCGCGGCCGTCGGGGCGGCGGCCGTCGGGGCGTCGCTCATCGCGTTCGGGAAAGCCTCCATCGATGCGGCCTCTGCGCTTGAACAGCAAGAGGTGGCTTTCAAGACCCTTTTGGGGAGCCAGGAAAAGGCCGTCGCGTTCCTCGGGGACGTGCAGAAGTTCGCGGCCAAGACGCCGTTCGAGACTACCGACATCACGCAGGCGGCTCAGACCATGCTTGCGTTCGGCGCCGATGTGAAAAGCGTCATGCCGAACATCCAGATGATCGGCGATGTCGCGTTAGGCAACAAGGAAAAGTTCGCGTCACTTTCGCTCTCGTTCTCGCAGGTGCAGGCCACCGGCAAGCTGATGGGGCAAGACCTGATGCAGATGGTCAACCAGGGCTTCAACCCGTTGCAGATCATGTCCGAAAAGTCCGGCAAGAGCATGGCCGAGCTTAAGAAGGAGATGGAGGCCGGGAAGATCACCTCGGAGATGGTCACGCAGGCGTTCAGGGACGCGACAAGCGAAGGCGGGCGTTTCTATGGAGGCATGGCGGCGCAGTCCACCACGTTCGCGGGTTTGGTATCCACGCTTTCCGACGCGTGGACGACGTTCTTGCAGGGCTCGGGGAAGCTATTGCTCGAATGGGCGAAGACGCTCGTGACGTGGCTTACGACGCTCATCCAGAACGTCCTGCCGATGGTCATCGAGAAGATCGACGCGCTGATGAAGGCGATCTCCGGGTTCATGCCTTCCGGGGAAGGGCTCATGGCGTTCTTCGGGAGCCTTGGTGCCGCCGTGAAGGATGCCGCGATGAAGTTCGAGCAGCAGACGGGCATCGTCGCGCAGCTCAAGGATGCCTTCGGGCGGCTTTGGGAGACGATCCAGAACAGCCTGATGCCCGCCCTCGGAAAGCTATGGGAGGCCATGCAGCCGCTCATGCCGCTATTCGAGGCGTTCGGCAAGTTCCTGGCGGCCGTGCTCATCGTTTCCTTGAAGATCCTCATCGAAGTGCTGACGCTCGTCGCGCAGTGGCTCATCGAGATCGTCGCCAAGCTGGCCGAGTTCTCGGCCGAGGTGCTGAACAACCTCAAGCCGGGCATCGAGCTATTGACCGCCGCGTTCAACAAGATCGGCGAGGCGATCCAGTGGGTCATCTCCAAGTTCAACGGCATGAAGGATGCGGCGTATGCCGCGCTCGCGGCCGCGCAGTCCGCGCTATCGAAGATCCCTGGCATCGGCAGCCTTGTCGGTACGCCTCCGGGGAAGGCGGACGGCGGGGCGGTGACGGCGGGCAAGACGTACATGGTCGGCGAACGTGGTCCTGAGCTTTTCGTGCCGGGCTCTTCCGGGAACATCGTTCCTAACCATGAGCTCGGCGGATCGATGAGCGTCTCCATCATGGAGGGGGCTAATGTGAACGTGCGGAGCGACGCCGATATCCGTGCCATCGCGGATCAGGTTGCGACGCAGCTTGCGCGGACGATGCAGGCTCAACGCAGTGGCCTCGCCACGGCGATGTAAAAACTATGGCTACTGACTTTACGCTCGATTCCGAGATGCTGGACGTACTGACCTTGGACGGGGAATCCGAGGCGGTGTCCACTCCGACGGATGAGATCTGGTACAACTATTTCGGCTTGCAGAACGCGAACATCCTCACCGAGTTCGTGAAGGTTAGCGCTCCCAACCTCGACCTCGCGTCGCGGGCTTTTCCGCGCGCGGACGGGATGTACGCCGAGACGTACAACTACCGCCAGAATCGCATCAAATTGCAAGGGACGTTGCAGTCCACGTCGCGCACGGCGCTCGAGGCGCTGATGGACAGCATGCGGAAGGCGCTCGGGGCGACCGGCGGGAAGATCCTCCGCATCTCGTTCGCCGGACAGGCGCGGTATTTCGACAACTGCTGGCCGACGAATATCGAGGGCATCTTCGATGGGCGCGACCACTACCACCTCG
>Ga0222712_10007021_pt1 | contig 10997 bp, 16 predicted proteins | sample C33_657DmetaG_FD_165043 | JGI IMG/M metagenome (GOLD analysis project Ga0222712, IMG submission 165043) | Estuarine water microbial communities from San Francisco Bay, California, United States - C33_657D | ecosystem: Environmental > Aquatic > Marine > Unclassified | place: USA: California... | reverse complement strand
TTTGTGAGAGGTTCGACCTCTTTAAATGATAACTGCATTGTAACTTCAGTTGGCATACCATTTCGTAAAGTAGACCAACTTCCGCTTGATGCATAGTTAACTGAACATTCTGTTAATACGCAAGTTGAAATTTTGTTAACAAATTCATTTTGCTTGTCTTTGAAATATATTACAATATCAAATTCGGAAGGATACAAGTAAAAGAGTCCTGTTTGAACAATCTCTGGATGCATATGAAATTTAAACGATTTAATAATTTCTGCAACATTTCTTGCCTCTTGTTCACTCTTTGGTGTGAATTCATAGTTAAATAAAAATGTTCTAAAGTTAACAGATTCAAATAATTGTTCCATATATGGATTCTGAACTCGGCGTGATGCCGCTTGTAACGCATTTTCAACATTCGCTAAATTTTTAGGAACAGGAATTTTATTTGCTAATTGGTCTGCAATAATTCTAGCAGTATCTCCCGCATATGTTCCAGCAACACCTTTTAATCCTTCACCTTTAATCACATTGACTAGGTTAGAGATGCCTCCGTTCATTGCGGCACCGAGAACAGAACCTAATTCTCCAGTCTTATATTGAACTCCATAGTTTGCAATAAATGACTGAGGCATAGTCAAAGCAATTGCGGCCTTTAGTCTTCGCATTGATTTGCCTACACCAAAAGATGTTTTTAAAGAATCTCCTGCCGCTTTACCTACTTCAATCAACGACCCATCATCTTTCTTTTTAGTAGCAACATCACCAGACGCCTTTTCTTTGTTTCCAAAAGATTCTGAAAGTCCGTCTGCTACTTTACCTATTTGTCCTGAGTGTGCCGCACTACGATTTTGTCCAACATAACTGCGCTCACCCATTTGTTCTTCATCACCAAGAAATTTACTTGTTGAATCAACATTGATGTAAAAAACAACATGATGCTCATATTCTGGTGTTCCTAGTTCCATAGGATACATCAAATTATCGATTTTATATTTGTCACCATCCCTACTTTTATCTAAAGGGGATAAGTTGTCTTCTTTTGAAGTGATGGTTCTGGCCATTCTTTTGTCCTAAGGGGTATAAATAGTTGAATCAAGTATATTTATATTCAATATGGCAGAGAGTTATAAAGGTCGTTATTTACCCAAGCACCCACACAAATATGTCGGAGATTATAGAAATGTTATCTATAGGTCATCTTGGGAGTTAAAATTTATGGTTTATTGTGATAATAACCCTGCCGTTGTTCAATGGGGAAGTGAAGAAGTAGTTATTCCTTATATATCCCCAATTGATAAGAGGGTTCATAGATACTTTATTGACTTCTTTGTGAAAGTAAAGTCACACGATAATCAATTAAAAACTTATTTAATCGAAGTTAAACCTAAAAAATACACAAAAGAGCCGGTGCCTCAAACAAGAAAGACTAGGCGATATATGACTGAAGTAAAGAATTGGATAGTTAATAATTCAAAATGGCAAGCGGCAAAAGAATACTGCGATGATAGAAAATGGGAATTTAAAATTTTAACAGAAGAACATTTAAAGGTATAAGATGGCAGTTAAAAATGTTTTTGACCAACTAAGACCAAAACCAGGAGATACACAATCTGCTCTTGGTTGGTATCTCGGTAAGGTTAAAGATTTGGTCGGAACAAATTATCGTGCCGAAAGATTATTCATAGATTATGCAAGTAATCAACAAGGATACTTTTATTCTGGTCAAATGGTAATGTTTAACTATAATCCTAAATATAAAAATGAGTTGCCTTACTACGATAAATACCCTTTAGTAATACCTTGGGACCAAACGAGCGATGGATTTATTGGTTTGAATCTTCATTATTTGTCACCAGTATTGAGATTAAGACTTTTAGAAAAGTTGTATAAAACTACAACAAACGACAAAATGAATGCATCGACAAGATTTAGAATTAATTGGAGTATCATTGGTGGTTCTGCAAAGTATAGAGAAGTGGCACCTTGTGTCAAGCGTTATTTGTTTGGTCAAATGAAATCAAAGTTTCTTTATATTGACCCTAACGATTGGCCAAGTGCTGTAGCGTTGCCAACAGAAAGATTTGTTGGTGCAAGTAGAGAATCCGTATTCAGAAAATCACGAAGAATGTTCTAATGCCAACACTTAACGAATTTATCAATACCGTCAAATCTAATGGTCTTGCAAAAAAGAGCAAGTATCTATTAGAAATTTTTCCACCATTTCTACAAGATTCAGGTTCGGCACAATTTGCTAGACTGACAAATGAAAAACTTCCTGGTATGGATGTTAATGCTAGATATTCGGAAATGAATTCTACGCAAAGACTTGTTAGTTTATTTTGCGAAACAATGTCAATTCCTGGAATGAAAATAGACACCAAAGACAATAGAACTTATGGTCCTATTTTTAGAATGCCAATGAATAGAACATATAACGATTTTACTGCAACATTTTATTTAGATAGAGAAGGTAAAATTAGAAGATTTTTTGATTTATGGCAAGAGTTTATTGTTAATCCAAAAAACAATCATTTTAATTTTTATAAAGAGTATGTCTCTAGAGCAAAAATATACACCCTAGACGAAGACTTACAAGATGGAACTGTAGCAGATAAAGAATCATTATATGCTGTAGAATTATTTGATATATTCCCTACTGAAGTGGCATCAATGGAATATGCCGCTGGAGATTCAGAAATTCAAAAAGTTTCTGTAACTTTTGCATATCATAAGTATGAAGTTAAATACTTATTTGAAGAAGCTGTTCCTGCTGAAGAAGAAGTTGCAACTACAGATGAAGATTCTTCCGAATCAACAAATGAAGATGAAGGAGAAACTGAAGAGGAAGCATTTGGTGAAGAAGATTTTGGAGATGATGAAGATTTCAATGACCCTGATACAGAGAATGAAGATGGATTTGCTGTTGATGGTGAAGGAAGAGAATTAGTAGATGATGACGGACTTCCTCTCGTCATAACCTAAAAGACGAAAACGGAGAATCGATTTCGATTTAATTATTAAGGAGATACCATGGCTTTACCTATGATTAATGCGCCAACATATGAAATGAAATTGGCATCAAATGGAAATACAATTAAGTATAGACCGTTTTTAGTAAAAGAAGAAAAGATTCTTTTATTGGCACTACAATCTGAAGATGAGAAACAAATTCTCAACGCAATTAAACAGATTATTACTAATTGCACATTCGGAGAAGTTGACCCTGAAGAATTACCAATGTTTGATATTGACAACATCTTTTTAAGATTGCGTGAAGTGTCGGTTGGTGAACAAGCAGAGTTTGCTTTAAAATGCACAAGCGAAGGATGTGACGGTGTGCAAAATATTATGATTGATTTGAGACAAATTCAATTAGAACCAGCAAATGAAGAAAAAAGAACTATTCCATTAACAAGTTCTATTGGAATAATTATGAAGTATCCAAATATTGCGCTTGTGGAAAAGTTGTCGAAGATTCAACTAAATAGTCCTGATGCGATGTATGAAGCAATCATCTCATCGATTGAAGCAATTTTTGATGGTGAGCAAGTATTCTCTGCCAAAGAACAATCGAGAGAAGAATTAATTCAGTTTCTTGACAGTTTAACACAAACTCAATTTGGCTTAATTAAAGATTTTTTTGAAAAAATTCCTAGATTAAAATATGACATTGACTATGAGTGCAAAAAATGCGAAACAAAACATCATAGAACATTGGAAGGCATAGTAAATTTTTTAGCATAACCCTCTCTCACGAAGACTTGTATAATTTGATGAGAACAAATTTCGCTTTAATGCAACATCACAAATACAGTCTAACTGAATTAGAAAATATGATGCCGTGGGAGAGAGAAATTTATGTTCAGTTGTTAGCAAAATGGATTCAAGAAGAAAACGAAAGACTAAAACAGCACCAAAGGTAATCAATGGCAGGCACATTCGCAGACACATTAGAAAAATTAGTAGCAACCGTTGAGATTGCTTCTGATATTCAATCCAATGACTTAAAATTAGTCAACAGTAATTTATCAAATATTGCCGATTTGATAATGGAGTATGCTGTCTATAGAATGGATGTGGATAAGGCAGGTTCTGGTGGCGGTGGTCCAACACCACCTAGCGGAAAATTAGATATGAATTTAAATCTTGGTGTGGGTAGTGCGCTATTTGCTTTACCTATGCTTAAAGTTTTAAAAAGTCTAAAAGATACTGCCAAAGATGCGGCCGAAGCATTAGAAGCAATTGGCACAGACAAATCTTTAAAGGGAGCGGAAGTTCTCGTCAAGTTAAATCAAGTAGCATTTAAACCTAGTGCTATTATTGGTGCAAAACTCTATGGACTCGCCATGGAGATTTTCGGAAAACATATTCCTGCTGTTGCGGCAAACCTATCAACATTAGGGACTAAAAAAATATCGACTGGTGCTGACACACTAATTAAATTAAACGAAGCAGTATTCAAACCTACGAAGATTGTAACAGCAAAACTCTATGGTCTTGCTTTAGAAATTTTTACAAAGTCTCTACCTAAAGTTGCCGATAATATTTCTGGTATGGGAAAGAAAAGTGTGGTCGAAGGCGTGAAAGCAATGGATATGCTTTCAAAAATACAAGGGGCAAAACTAATTGTAACAGGACCTTTAATCGGTAAAGGTCTTCATTTAATGTCAAAACAATTCCCTGAAATTGCTAAAAATCTAGCATTAATGGGTAAGAGTGATGTTAAAAAAGGTGCTGAAGCATTTAATAAATTTGCTTCAACTAAAATACCTATGTCAATGATTTTTGCAATTCCTGGACTTGTAATACTAGCAAAATCGTTGCCTATTGTTGCGGCAGGACTAAAAGCATTTGCAGATTCAGATATCGCCAAAGGTGCAAAAAATCTAGGGGAGTTGGGTGACGGTTTAAGTTCATTAGGAACAGGCATTGCTTTATTCTTAGGCAAAGTAGGTCTTGGAATGGTGTTGATTGGTGCAGGTATCTATCTTGCAGTCAAAGGAGTTCAAGGCCTTGGTGATGCGATGATTGGACTAAGTGAGGCTGGAGATAAAATTAGTTTAAAGAGTATAGGTAAAATATCTCTTGCTCTAATGTCACTAGCACCAGGTCTTACATTGTTTGCTGTTGGTGGCGCTTTAGCAAATCTTGTTGATACTGACCAATTAAAAGAATTAGGTTCTACTATTCAACAATTTGCGACAACAGATGTTTCGGGCATGCCGGCAGTTTCAGAAAACATGTTGGCACTTGATAAAGCACTATACGAATTGGGCAAAACAGGTTTCTTAATGTCATTCGTAGAGTTTGGTGCTTTCTCTAAACTCGCAAACGATATTAGCACATTTGCTGATATTGATTCCATTGCTCTAATTAATGTTGCCGATGCAATTATGGTATTGAATGAAGCATTGAGCAAATGGGGCGGAGATGGGTTCTTAGAAAAAGTAGGAAACTCAATCATGAGTTTCTTTACTGGTGGTCCTTTTGATGAAGTATTAAAGATTGCTAAAAAAGGTCCTGAATTACAAATGGCAGGCGATGGTGTCAAGAATGTTGTTAGTTCAATTCAAACACTACAAACACTACAAAATGTTGAAGAGCAAGGTAAAAAATTAGATAAGTTTATTTCTACTGTTCAACCCGCATTCTCAAGACTTTCTAAATCAATGGCAGAGTTACAGCAAGCAGGTGGTGATAAAATTCTTCCAGCAATTGCAGAAATTCTAAAACCAATGAGACAAGGTCCGGATGTTATGGGTTCATCAATGGAGAATAACAATCTGAGATTAGCAGGTGCCGCTGGTGGAACAACTGTTGTAAATGCTCCAACAACTAATACAAATAGCAGTAGCGGAACAACAATGGTTGCTACAAAAGGAAGAGCAACTAATGACGAAAGGTCAGTCAACAGAATGATGCAATAAAAAAGGGGACACAAGGTCCCCTTTGAGTTACTAGCGTTACGATTATTCGTTTGCTAATTTTTGGAAGTATGACATTGCTTCCTCATCATCATCTTCTTCTAACTTCACAGGTTTCTTTAGAATAGCAGGAGTTTTCTTATCCTCTTTCCAAGGCGCCTCTGATTCATCTTCAATATCAGTATCAATATCTACTGCACGACTTTGACCTTTACCTGCTCCGCTTAGAACAGAATCAAGACGCTCTTTGAGTTTGTCATAAGACTTGAACTCTGTTGGTGCAACGAATTCACTCAAGGCATATTGAGTAGACCAAACCTTTTCAATCTTACCATCATCACCATCAAACAATGCTGATGGAGAATCAAATTCAGACTTATCATAGTTTTGATAACCCTCAACTTTACGAATCTTCAATTTGAAGTTAGCGCCTTCCCAAAAATCAAATGGGTTAACTGCCTTCTCATCTTCAAACTGAGGTTCCATTGTTTCACGAATCTTATCAAAGATTTTCTTGCCAAATTTAAACAAGAATACTTTACCTTCATTCTCAGGATGTTTTGGGTCCTGTAGAACAAGAATGTTTGCAATGTAAGTTAATTTGCGCTTTTGCTTACGAGCAATCTCTTTGTCTGTCTCTGAACCAGTATTCCAAAGTTTAGTGTTTAGTTCACTAACAGGGTCTTTTTGATTTAGAGTAGTAAGAGAGTTTTCGATATACCACAGTCCTGTTGGACCTTGGAAAGCGTGAGACCAGATGCGAACCCAAGGAATATCTTCTCCTTTAGGTGCTGGCAGAAAACGAATAACTGCAAAACCATTACCAGACTTATCTAGTTCAGGTTTAAAAAAGCGGTCATCTGTTTTCTTATTAGAATCACTAGCAGGTTTGTCGATTTTCTCGACTTCCTGTAGAAGTTTAGCGAGATTGCTTTTAGACTTCAATGATTGTAAATCGTTTGACATGTATATTCTCCGTATTAAAAGTATGTTGAAATATTGTTGTATATAAAGTGTATATCAAAATCGCATAATATGCAATATATTTATACACCTTATTTTGGCACATTATAATAATAAACTAAATGATTGTGCCGATATCATTTAGAATCCTGTTCGACCTCTTGGTCTTTTATTTCGTATTCATCATCATATTCATCAATCTCATCCGTATCAATGAATCTAAAATTCTTATTCTGCTTTTGCTCATCATGTTTTTTTAAGATACTTCTAACATGTTTTGATTTGCCTGCATTTTCCATGTCCATATAATTCTTTGAACTTCGGAATGTCTTCCCCACTTTATTTCTCCTTAACCAAGATGTAATGGTCCTCTTTAATTTGATTAAAAATTTCTCGCATCTTATTCTTTTCAAAATTTAAGAATTGAGAATACTTGATGATAAGTCTACGCCTATCTTCCCAAAAAGGGTCATGTTTCAATTTCATATCCCACAATTTTACATATGCGGTTAACTTATTGAGAATGACCATGGTCTCAGGTGATACTTCATTTGCAAAAAACATTTGAAGTAAAATAGGATGAGAACCATCATCGGGAATAAAAACTTTATCGAAATCTAAACTATCTTCGGCGAGGCGAATTGATATTTTAGATAGTTCATCTTTAAATCTGTAAGTAAGAGATTGTAATCTTTTTTTCCATTCGGCAAAATTTTCTTGGGACTGATTTGTATATACTCCACCCCAAGAATTTCCTGCAACGAAATTTGCAATTAAGAATTGTGCGAAATCATTTTCATTCATATCCTTTGCGATTCGTTTAAAAGCAAAGGCATCTTTTCTTTTCATAAAAGTATCTTTAGTAACAGACACGGCACCTTGTGTCTGTTTTATATCATATTTGTCAGTTGTAAAGTGTAATTTAAAAGACAGATACATCTTATATGCATCAAATTCATTCATACGAATCATATTGGAAGTTTGTTCACCTTCGGTAACATATTAAGTTCTTGTGCGTTTAAAGCAATTTTATCTTTTAGTGTTTTACCAATTAATTTTTTTGTGTCTTCAGGTTCTAATTCATTTTGTTCGCAGTAATGTAATACTGCTTCCATATGCGTCATCTTTTTTATTTTGACTATTTCTTCAATTATAAGAGAAAATTTTTCAGGTGTCAAGAATTTATTTTCAATTTCTTCCGTCATTATTTTTTGCCTGATACGGGTGGTTGATGTGATGATGCTGATGCGGCATGAGCAATACAAATAATATCTTTACTATCAGCATATGAACATCTTACCGATATTGGGTCTATTCCTCTTGCGATTGCACTATCAATATTTTTTGCCATAAGATTTTTACTGTTAATAGAATAGTATGACAAAGAAATAATAGCACTTAAAAAAATAATTGTTGCTGATATAATATAACTGATTGTTGCATAATTCATATTTTCATCCTTCATAGAAAGTCCTTTCTTATGTAAAAAATATGCCTACCAATTACAGCAGTCTTTTGCATATTTTTCCATCCTGGTTTAACATAGTCGGCATGATAAAATAAGGCACCTCCACTTGGGTCTTCCATTTTATCGTGGTTAACATAAACATATGTTGCTAGTTTAAGAATTTCATTATATACAGGATTATCATTTTTTGTCAATAGTTTTTCCTGACAGTACCATGAAAATTGGCAAGTTCTACCGGTTTTCTGTTTAACTACTTCACAAATACTTTCACCAAAAACATCATGCTTGGTTCTATTCAGAGTTACGAATGCTACAGCAAGTTTACCTTCTTTTGGTTCAAAAGCAGATTCATAGAATATGTTGTCTGCCAGACAAGTTATCTCTTGCTTTGCTTCGGCAGATAACATATTGTAATAAACCTTAATTGGCATTAACATTTGGTTGTTACTCAAAACAAATGATAGGAACATAACAGATAGACCTATTCCTACACTTGCGATGATTGGCATTACTTTCATTTTTTCTCCTAAGTTAAGAGGTACCAAGAGGTACCTCTCCCTTCAGATTAAACTGATTTCTTTGTTGGTTTTATTGTTTCCGTAGAAATGTTGTTAGAAACAAAACCATTAAGCATGTGTGCTTTGGTAATAATTTCTGATTCTGAGGGGTATGGCGGAAAGCCTGGATGCGGCGGTGGGGTTTCGCCTTTGAGTTTTGATGATTCACATTGCATGGCCCAATCATTACTGATTTGCTCACGCTTACCATAATAATCATCTGATAACATGTCTTTCGCCATTTTTAATAGTTCAAGACGGATTTCGAATGGTGTCATGTTTGACATAGTTGTTTCTCCTTGTGTTTGTGTTTGTGTGTAAAATCAAATAATTAACATAATAAATGCATTGTAACATACTCAATGTTAGTGTGTGAAGAGTATGTTAGATATATTTATAATGGATGGTTATTCTGTTACGAGGAAACCATCCGAAACCCTAGTCAGCGTTTAGGCTGCCAATGCGAACTTTTCATCGTTTGCGTTTACTTCTTTTGCTTCTTCGGCCGAGTAAATACTGATATCACGATTAAATGACATTACTGTATTGTTAGTCTCAACCCTATCGGGTTTCACATTCCCGTGCTGTCCACTCATTTACTTGTTGCCCTGTCGAAACCTAGTCACCCCCACTAAAATAAACTTTTTAAGACACCGAATATCATTCCAATCATTGGAATAATCATTAAACTCATTCCAAATAAGATTAAAACTAATAATATGTATCTCATAAATTTATTTTGGTGGAGGTGGGGAGAATCGAACTCCCGTCCAGAACACTTTTCTCTTTGCTTCATACAGCAATCAAACTATTTATTATACATAAAAATTTTAAATTGTCAATAGATTTGCTAACGGATAAATAATTATAATTCCATTATCTATGGAAGATTTACAAATTACCCCCAAAAGGAAGAAAAATGAAAAGGATAGTAGCCCTTCTTTTCGTTATGTCTTCGTCCATTGCAATAGCGCAAACTATTGTGACTGAATCGACAAGCAATGCAAAATCAGAGACTACCGTAAAGTCTCCCCCTCCAACCGCAGTTGCGCCTGCAATCACAACCATCAATAACGATGTTTGTGCCGTTGCCGCTTCAGGTGCAGTTCAAACACAAATTCTTGGTATCTCCATGGGCGGAACAATGCGAGATATGAATTGCGAAAGAATTAAATTAGCAAAAAACTTATATGACATGGGAATGAAAGTTGCCGCAGTAGCAACACTATGTCAAGATGAAAGAATCTTTACCGCAATGATTGCCGCAGGAACACCTTGCCCAATTGAAGGTAAGATTGGTCAAGAGGCAAGAGCAGAATGGGACCTTAGAGGTATTACAGCAGGTCCAAAATCTGACATAGGTTTCTATGGTTTACAAGCACCAAAGAAACAACCAGAAAAAGTTGATGTTAAAAAAGATGAATCTAAGAAAAATGAAAACTCATGTAGTTATGCTGGAAATGATGATGTAGTTAGAGCAAGACTAGGTTGCAAGTGAAAACATTTTTAATATCATGTTTATTGATTCCAACTTTTGCTTTTGCAAATGAAGCAGCTTCTTTACCTACGGTTTGTGTTACTATAGGTGACTTAGCAAAAACACTTGATGAGTATGAAGAGTTACCACTTGTTCGTGGACTTGGTAACTCTTTAGTAGATGGAAGTTCTTTTCCTGTAGTTGTCTTTGCTAATGGTAAAACAGGAACCTTTACTATCACTCAAAGAAAAAGTAAAGATTTGTATTGTATTCTTGCAGTAGGAACAAACTTTCAACCTGTACCAAGTGAGATGCAAGACACAATAAGAGATTCACAACAAAAAGGTAAATTATGAAAAAACATTTACTGACATTGTTACTAATTGGTAGTAATGCATTCGCTCAACAGTCTCCTACCGCATCATATACAGCAACATCAAATTTATTGAATCCAACAGTAAATGCTTGGAGTGGAACTGTAGCAGGACAAAATGGTGGATTAAGTGGTGGCACTACACCAGCATTTAATGCTGGAACTAACACTATAATTTTTGGATATACGACAGCTACTGCTATGCAAACAATTGCTATCAATCAAGCGTTGTCAGGAACGGGAATAC
>Ga0222712_10007019_pt1 | contig 11000 bp, 17 predicted proteins | sample C33_657DmetaG_FD_165043 | JGI IMG/M metagenome (GOLD analysis project Ga0222712, IMG submission 165043) | Estuarine water microbial communities from San Francisco Bay, California, United States - C33_657D | ecosystem: Environmental > Aquatic > Marine > Unclassified | place: USA: California... | reverse complement strand
GACGCGAACAAAGTGACAGAGATTGCCGTGATGATAAATGAACCAGGTTCAACGTCTCAAGCATTTCATCCAGACTATATGGATATGGAATTAAAAACGTGTTTCATAGCACTTCAAGACGTGACTAAAGATATGGGTCCTACGCAACTCATTCCTAACACAAATGATAAGGATACAATTGACCGTTTTGAGCATGAAAATCGTTTGGGTTTTCCTTTGAACCAACCAAATGTATTAGGTATATTGAATTGTGGTGATGCTCTGATTTATCATGTTCAAACCATTCATAGAGGCACGGCAAATACGAGCACAAAGAGACGAAATTTATTCTATTTCACCTACAGTCTCTTATAAGCGCGATAATTACAATTTTTTAATACTTTTTTTAAATATATAAATGAAATGTTCAAATTGTGGACGGACATGTGTTCCTTGTAAATGTAAATATTGTTTTAAAGAAACGTGTATTTTATGTAAGGAATTGGAACTTCACGATTGTCCGTATATTCAGATAGAAATAGAAAATGATATGATAATGCTTAAAGATAAAAGAAGAGTAGTTAATACATGAGTTGCTTTATAAAGAAGGCGTTAGTTGTCGTTGATGTTGAAGATGGTCATACTCATGTCGAAATCGAATACATTCGATATATTGACGACAAGGGCTACAAGAAATTTGTAGATTACTTTTTGACAAGTCCGATTGGTGACTGGACGAAACTTTCGTTTAAAAAGTCAACGCTTCCATATGAAGATTTTTTACGCATCATGGTCAAACAAACACTTGAAGTGAAACGTCGTTTGACAGAGATCGCACTTGAAAATATATACTGCTATTCTCCAATTGATTTCCATACAATGATTCGAGTTCTTCATACGACTAAAATTTTGGATCCATCGTTCGAGCCACCAGTCATTAACAGGAAAAGTAAATGGCAGTTGGAATTATTGAACGATATATGTCGTGATTATATACCAGATCTCATTGAACGAAGTGATCATTCAAAGCGTTTGATAAAGATGTTTAAAACACTAAAAAATATACAAGAATCGATAGAATAAGTATCATCACAATTAATTTAACTTTTGTATCTTCTTGAATTTGTCGTTGACGCACGGCGTTTGCTTCTTGTTTCGCCTTGACGTTTATTTCAGTATTGACACGGCCGTCTTCATACTGAAATACTCGTTCTGGAAGAACACCGCGTGACATGGCACAGTTCGGTGGTGGATTTTCGCACATATTTGACCCACGAAACCCGACTCTTTTTCCGTAGTCACACATGATGCTTTTTTCATTTTCAGTTTCTTCCCACATGGAAGGTTTTTCCTCGGGTTTGCTGTAGGTGGTGAACTTATAAGGAGCCGATATGGAACCGGGGGGTGAAAAATCAATGAGGACATATGGGTTTATGTCATTGATTGTATTTTGATCCGAGAGCATATACTTACTCATCCTTATTATTAGTAAGAATATATTTTTTTGTCGTCATCTTGACTTTGTGTTGCTCCCACATCTCATCCAAATCAATGTTTAACATATGTGCCAATTGAAATAAATAACTAAATACATCACCAAGTTCCATCATCACATCGGTGCCTCTTTCTTTTTTCAAATTCATTTTTTTGAATGTTCTTTTATGTTGTCGAATGGCCGATGCCAATTCGCCAAATTCTTCAGTTAATAACAGCCATACTGTATCTATATTGACTTTATCCCATCCCTTTGCTCGACATACTTTTTTCGTTTCATCTTTATAAAAATTAAGTGATGATGTCATCTTATCGATACAGAGTTGATTAACTTTAAATGCCAATATTCTCTTTGGCATCTCCAATTTTCAAACCATGTGTCGATGTATTCATGGGCTGTGCGAGGGGTGTCGCCAGGCTTTCAGAATCTCGAAGATAGGTCATATATTGAGAAAGTCCACTCTGGATTTGTACATATGCCGTTTCAATAACTTTTTCATTCATATATTTTACTTGAGCCTCTATGTTATTGTATGGATCACCGGAATTGTTAATGAAAACAGTTCGCATGAGCACGAAGACATCATCGATGTTTTGATAATCAATGGCGATACCGGTCTTGTTCATAACGTGTTGTCGAATACCTCGCTGAATCAGATTGGTGTTAAACTCTGAAAAAAATAAGGTATTCAGAGGAGTAGATGCCTGTTTCAGTGTATTGATATACATTTAAAGTACCGTAGGAAAAAAAATATACTGATTATAATATAATGTTGCAAGTCCCACTCGCAAACTTTGATACGGTATACGCTGAAAAACCAGACCACATTGACCTCGCTCCTCAATGTTCGGCCCCTGAATGCTTCCGTGGTTCCTACCCCCCAGTGACTCCAGCTGGTGAGATGGGACCATTCCACGTGAACACGTATTTTCTTACGCCAAATCGCAAAGAAGAATGCACGGGTCCAGTTTCTGTTCGTAGCGGTGATTGTTTATTTAAAAAATAAGCACTAGAATTATATATCAAATCAAAAATGAAAGTCATTAAACGTTCAGGCCAATTTGAAGAAATGAAATTCGACAAGGTGACCGCTCGTATTTCAAACTTAATCCGCTTCCCTTATCCTATTTCCGAAAGTATTTCTCCTGATAAAATTGCTCAACAAGTTGTCGTTTCCATGTATGATGGAATTTCAACACAAGAGTTAGATATTTTGGCGGCTGAAATAACTATCGCGATGATAACTGTAGACCCCGATTATGAAATATTAGCGACCCGTATTATTGCCAGCAACATCCAGAAAATGGCACCCAAAACATTTGAAGACGCAATGAAGGAACTCTACGAGAACAACATCGTGACTCAAGAAGTCTATGAAGTATCAAAAAAAGTATCGGACAAAATTGTTTCGGAGAGAGACAACAATTTTAATTATTTTGGTTTGAAAACACTCGAAAAGGCATATCTCTCTAAAATCAAAGACAAACTCATCGAAACACCGCAATATCTCTACATGAGAGTATCTATTGGTATTCACGGAGAAGACATCCAGTCGGTTCTCGAAACCTATGAAATGATGTCCTTGGGAAATTTTATTCACGCAACACCGACACTTTTCAATTCGGGAACACCTAAACCACAAATGTCCAGTTGCTTCTTAATTTCAAGTAAAGGCGATTCGGTTGACGGAATATACGATACAATCAAAGAGTGTGCTCAAATAAGCAAATGGGCTGGTGGCATCGGTGTTCACATTCACGATGTTCGTTCTAAGAATTCTCATATTAAGGGAACAAATGGACAATCGAGTGGAATTATCCCAATGTTGAGAGTGTATAATGCCACAGCCAGACACGTCGACCAGGCTGGGCGACGAAAGGGTTCTATCGCTGTCTATTTGGAACCGTGGCACGCAGACGTTATGGATTTCCTTGAATTGCGTTTCAACCAAGGCGATGAAGAAGCTAGATGTAGAGATTTATTCACCGCATTGTGGATCCCTGATTTGTTTATGAAGAGGGTTGAGGAAAATAAGAATTGGAGTTTGTTCTGTCCAAATGTCGCCAAGGGGTTGAGTGATGTCTATGGCGAAGAATTCGAAAAACTGTATGAAAAATACGAAGATGAAGGGTTGGCCGTACAAACTATTCCGGCGTATGAAATTTGGAAGTCAATCATTAAATCACAAACAGAAACTGGAACTCCTTACATGCTCTATAAGGATACATGTAATCGCCGAAGCAATCAAAAAAATATTGGAATTATCAAATCCTCAAACTTGTGTGTCGCACCTGAAACAAAAATTTTAACAAAAGAAGGATACCAAACAATTTCTAACCTCAAAGACCAAGAAGTTGAAGTGTGGAATGGAGAAGAATTTTCAAAGGTCATCGTTAAACAAACTGGTGAAAATCAAAAACTTATTACCGTATCAACAAGTCGAGGTATGTCATTGAGATGCACGCCGTATCACAAGTTTTGGATTGATGAAGGAATTCCGTTGGAGGTGGAAGCAAAAGATTTGAAACCTGGTATGTGTATTATAAAATACAAACTACCCGAGAATGAAAATGAAATAGATACTGATTATATTGTATCTATTGAAGACCATGGTGATGTAGATGATACTTACTGTTTCACTGAACCTCTTAAACACCGTGGTATTTTCAATGGCATATTGACAGGACAATGTGCCGAAATACAAGAAGTTTCAACCAAGGATGAAACATCCGTGTGTAATCTTGCATCGGTGTCTCTTCCAAAGTTTTTGAACAGTGATACAAAGAAATATGATTTCAATGAACTTCATCGAGTTATCAAAATAATGACAAAAAACTTGAATCGTGTCATCGATCGAAACTTTTATCCGGTTGAAGCGGCTCGTAAATCAAACATGCGTCACCGACCAATTGGTTTGGGTGTTCAAGGCTTGGCTGATGTTTTCAATCTTTCAGGTTTTTCATTTGAGAGTGAAGAGGCCAAACTCTTAAATGCTCACATTTTCGAGACTATTTATCACGGTGCGCTCGAAGCAAGTTGCGAATTATCTGATATTCATGGTCCATATGAAACCTTTGAAGGTTCACCAACAAGTCAAGGAATTCTTCAATTTGACATGGCAGTCGGAACTCCCCTGTTCAGTGGGCGATACGATTGGAATGCAATGCGTGAACGAGTGAAAAATGGTATTAGAAACAGTTTATTGGTGGCACCCATGCCAACTGCGAGCACTGCCCAAATTCTTGGAAATAATGAATGCTTTGAACCATACACCACAAACATTTATGTGCGACGAACCTTGGCGGGTGAGTTTGTAGTGGTCAATAAACAATTAGTGAATGATTTGAAAAAACTTGGTCTCTGGTCAAAAGAAATGAAGGATTTAATGGTTCGCACCGGTGGTTCCATTCAAACAATCACAGATATTCCAGACAGCATTAAAGAACTTTACAAAACGGTATGGGAAATCAGTCAAAAGACAATCATCGATATGGCTCGCGAGAGAGGCTATTTCGTTGATCAAAGTCAAAGTATGAATCTCTTTTTGGAGAATCCGACACTTGCCAAGGTTTCGTCCATGCACATGTATGCATGGAAATCTGGCTTGAAAACCGGTATGTATTACTTACGCAGTAAAGCGAAATCTCGTGCCATACAATTCAGCCTGGAACCCACCTGTAGTTCTTGCTCTGCTTAAAGGGTTGATGTATTAATAACTCAAATGCAGAAGTTTGCAGAAGTTTTGAATACACTTGAACTGTCAGACTATGACAACAAGAAAATGTCATTCAGCACTACAGATGGTCGTCCACTCCGAATGCAGATCCCTCGGATGTATATGCCATTTGGACTTTCCGGATTTACACCAGAGGTTGGCCAAACAAAGTGGAACATTGATTTTTCGATGAAAGGATATGACGAAGAAGGAAATTATGTGAAATCTTTTTATGATACTATTCGCGCTATAGAAGAAAAGGTCATTCAAAAAGTCTTTGAACACAGTAAAGACATTTTCGGTGAAAAGAAGGAACTTCCTGAAATTCGAGACATGTTCAATTCGAATATCAAGGAAACACCGGAGAGGGAGCCAAAATTCAGAGTCAAGGTCGATACAAACTACGAAGGTCATTTGAAGCCGTTGATTTTGGATTCGGAAAAGAATGATATTCGTCGCGACGCAGAGTCGGGTATGTATGCAAGAAGTACAGGTGTGCCTATTGTTGAAATCAACAGCGTGTATTTCTTGAATAAAAAGTTTGGTATTACATGGAAATTATATCAACTCATGACCTTCGAGCCACAGCGGCTGAAGGGGTTTCAGTTCGTTTCGTAGATTTTGATTTTAATTTTGATTTTGATTTGTGATTCACAATAAGCGCAGACCCAATCATTTGCGTCAACATTCGCTTTTCTTTCGCTGATATTCCGTAAAAAACATCAGTTGTTTTTCTTTTACGATACCCATTTGAATTTGGTCCACTCGGATGCATCTATCTACTATTCTTTGATATTTTATTTTGTTTCAATTCAAGAAATATATATATTTCCTGCGCTTTCCTGAGAACTTTTGTATCAAGTTTCACGAAAGAGTCTGGATTTAATCCATGTTGAATTTTAGCGATTCTAATCGCTTCTTTCCATATATCGGCGCGAGACATTCTTAATTTACGCCATCTTTTTTATTTTAGACTGATATGCCTTGCTTCCTTCCTTGGGCTGAAGTTTGAATTTTTTACCGGCAGCGGGCTTGAAGACTTTCGTCAAGTGCTTCTTACCTTCCTTTTTCATGCGTTCAAGTGCAGCCATAGATGCCGCTTTACTCTTAATGCGACCATCGTCGTCGCGCATTAAATCGGATGCGCGAAGACCACCTGAAGTGCGTTCAGCCGTTCCGTGGAAAACTTGAGCGCGAGTACCAACCGTTTGAGACATTTTATATTATTCACTTAGATAATTTTCATCCTCAGAACATAATTCAATTTCACATACCATCGTCTCTTCAACCTCCTCTTTTTTCTTTCTCGGTGCTCGCGTTTTTTTTATTGGTGCCTCAATACCATGTTCTCGGTGCCAAAGAACCTTGTTCCAAAAAGTTTCCATGATTGGAAGTTGTTCCCTGAACCATTCCCGATCTCGTGCGACGTGGGTCACAACAAATTCAGCTGGTTTAGGCCAGTTGATTTCTTCCGGTTTATATTGAATAAAGTCACAACTCTCGAGATCCAGAATTTCCATACACAATTGAATCTGACCCATATAGTGAATGGGAACCTCATCTTTGATGTCTCGTCTCAACGGACACTTAATTTCAACCAGTTTTCCAGATTCAGTCACACCATCTGGACTTCCACCGAGCCACTTGATACTTGGATGAATATATAAACCAATCTCGTGAACTTTTTCGTTATGTCGCTGTTCATAAAGAACACGAGCCTCGTCCTCATATTTATTCCCGTGTTCTGTAAACATATTACCGGTGAAAGGTTCGCCTTTACCACATTTCTTGAGCAATAAATCAAACGGAGTTTGGTACGGATTCTGGCCGATAGCAGCGGGGCAGTCAGAGGCCGTAAGCACATTCTTTCTTAATTCAAGCCATTCCTCGGACCGTTGGGCAGCGTATTCATAACTTATAAGTTTAGCGACCTGAGGATGCATCGCATTACAATACTAGACTAGACTTTTAATTCTTTAAATGCGGAGTAAACATTGCTTTGGCTGAATTCTGTTCCGCCAACTTTTTATTTTTTGCCCAGCCTCGTCCCATGAAGGACCCTTGAATATACATATCAATCACGAATAATCCATTGTCTTGGTTAAAAATCCGATATTCTGGAAGAGCATACCCGTTCGTCTGGCAATATCGCATTGCTTTGTCCTTATAATTATCATCCACAACCAAACACTGCATATCAACGATATTCGGATCTTCATAAATCTTCAAAATAAAGTGCTTGGCGTGAAGTAATCCCAAATCCAAATAAATAGCACCAATCAACGATTCGAAAACATCTTCTAAAATTTTGGGATTTTTGTTCCAATTGTTACGCATACCCTTCTCATCCATCACCACCCATTTGTCCAATTCTAATTTAAGAGCAATATTTGCCAACATTTCACCACGAACTAATTTTGTTCGAGCCTTCGTAAGAAATCCTTCTTGATTTTTTTCATACCTGTCAAATAAAAATTTTGTAATAACAAAGCCTAATACAGAATCTCCAATAAATTCAAGTGTTTCAAAAGAACCACCAAGTTCAGGGTTTTCTTGTAAAACAGATTTGTGAGTGAATGCTTTTTGGTACAAATCTAACTGGGTTATCTTTGTACCAACCAGAGTTTCAACGGTTGATTTATCAATCATTGTATACTAAAGTGTAGTATTATTTTTTTAAGTCTCTCGGCTTGGAGGTTGCGTCGTCAGTTGTATCAGACTTATCCTCTTCAATGACAGCGATCGTAGAAGAAGGCATCTGTGTTTATTTCTTGACAGACACAGGCTTCTTCAACTTAGGCTTTTCTTCAACATTTTTTTCTTCCTTGTCACACGAAGCCGGCGCCGACGCCGGCGCAGACGACGCCGGTTCACCCTTAATGTAGTGTGGGCTCAAATACTTTTGAATGTTAAGGTAAGAAATTTGCTCATCCGATTTGGGATTAAGCAAAGTCTTGAGTGCATTGTCAAGAACAATGAACTTACCGTTGTCTGGATGCTTGAGACCCTTCTCAATGATGTAAGCGTTAATACGCTTCGTAACATCACTGCGAGAAATACACTCATCCTTGGCCAAACCGAGAAATTTACGAAGTTCTGGAGTGACTTCTTGAAGTCGGTTAAAGCCATTGTTCTTCGCACGTTCGCTCGCCTTTTCACCAGTAGGGTCTTCTTGGTAAGCTCGAACCTTACGGACAAGCTTACTCAAAGAACGAAGTTCCTTGTAAATTTGTTGGAGCGTGACTTCTTCAGTAGACATGGAGATTATATCTTACATAGTTGTGTCTTCTTTAAGCAGTTAGAGTGCTGATTATCATCAAAATAATGATGAGAAGTCCCATCAGTTTCAAATATAAAGGTATTTTACTCAAATCAACCTCATTCTGGGCTATTTCATACGGAGGCTTATCTGGAACATCTTTACACTGACCTGGACAACCACCGTTGCAGCATCCTGGATCACAGGGAATGATAATAGAATTCTTTTTATATCCACAGAATTGCTCCTTCTCTTGGTTCTTAACATTAAGATATGCATAGCAACGACAATCTTGTGTACGTTCTGAACATTTCAACTCTTTACAGTCCATTTTTATATATATATATAATAATATGGACACAAACCTCTATTCCAAAGACACCATACATGGATATAGAGATGAAAATCTGTTCTTCAAAGATAAAATACTCCAGAAATACTTCGAAGAAAATAAACCTATGGCATTCAGAAAAAGATTGGCAACGCATTTTAAAACGAAAGATCTGGAACCAATGATATACGCATTTGTTACAGATTCTATAAGAGATATAGTATACGAAATAATCGGAAAATTAAATAAAACTTTTAAAAAAGCGGGTGATCTCATTCTCAGTGGAGGAGACGCAGTCAACTACTATCTTTTACTCGATGAACGAATAATTACACTAGATATTGATACTAAATTTATTCCACGCATGAACCTTGATACTCGTTTTTTCGGAAAACTTCAAGCAATAAAACTGTTGTTTTGGAATGAATTAGGTAAAATTGCAAAAACCTATAGTCCAAAAATAAAACAGAGATTAGAACAAAAATCAAAACTCTGTCAGTTTTTAGGTATTAGTTTCGATTCACAAGGGCCATATGTTACACGAAGATATACTATTAAAAGAAAAACAAAAGAATCAAAAACAGAGAAACCATCATTAGAAGATATATTAATCGATGTAGAAATATTTGCTCTCGATTTAAAATTAAAGTACTTTTCACCAAAAGATGGAAAAGTCATGCCTTTTAATCTCGGTGGTATTCTTGATATAGCATTCATGAGACCAAATGAATTTGGATACGAAATAGCAGAAGCACAAAGTATATCTGGATTGATATATAGAAATAATAAAGGAAAACTCATACAAAATCCAAATATTTTCGTCGCAAAAAGAAGATTTCTCATCGAAGATATTTTTTTAATGCATAAACTTGGACTTCGACCACATAAAAAGAAAAAAGATAAACAAAGAATTGTCAAACTTATGGCAACCTATCCAGAACTTAAATCCATCAAACCCGGATCGATTGAAAGTATATTTGTGAAATATGAAAAATCACCAGTAGCCAAAACTAAAAAACATAAAATTATACTCGATGGAAAAGTCAATATTCAATCTGCTGCAAAAGTAAATCCACTCAAATATGAAAAATATACAACTGAACCATCGACCATTAAACTCAAACGATTGTCACACGCTTCACAACAAAAAACAAATGGGTTCAAACTCACAAAATCCGAGTACCGTTTCGATATAAATAAAAAAGTATGGGTCATTAATAAAAGCAAGTCTTACATAAAGAACGAGTATAAATATAGATTAAATACAAATTCAAAAAAATATAATGTTCCACAAACAACTGAATTATACGGGTTTAAAAAGTCAAGAAATATATGGGTTCCTAAAAAAGTAATTGAAAGTGCCGCAATGATTCCATTCGTTGGGTTAAAGAAGTAAGTGCTTGAATTGACATAATGATTTATGAAACCCCAGTTCGAGATGAAGATGGATGCTATGTCGTCAAGGCTAAAACCAATGACAACAAAAAGTGTCTCATTCAGTTGAATACTATCATGGTGAAGAATTTGGGACAAGAAGTTCAATTGAATGTTAAAGGTAAAAGACACCTGAATAAACTTCAACCGGTGGATGAAGAAAATATTCGAACCGCAATCGAACGGTCAAATGAATGGTTTGGTAAAAAAGTATCAGAAAGCATTCTACAGTCCATGTATTTACGGTCAATCACACCAGAGAATACACTTCTGGCAGATAAAATCAAAGCGTCCAAGATTTTTAACACACAAAATGAAATATGTGAACTGGGAGAATTCGCGGTAAAATGTAATGTTCTTCTCGAATTCGCTGGCATTTGGTTTGCCAAGAAAACATTCGGACCAATTTGGAATGTTGTTCAGGTTAAAATCATTCCAGAACCTGAACCCGAACCTGAACCCGAACCCGAACCTGAATATCCAGAAGAATACGCACTCAATGATGATATTTCAGGCGACGAGCAAGATGACGACGAGTAAAATCTAGTATATCAATATGATCAAACTCTTTATTGTAATCGCCATTTTATACTTCATCTATAATTTTCAGAATATTCAGGAGAACACCAGGAGAGAACCCCTTGTCGTCCAAGAAAGAGAAAGAGAAAGAGAAAGAGACATTACAAGCACGCGTTTCAAACGGGGTATTCCTCCCACGAACATTAAATACAGGCCAGAAAATGAACTCGGTGTGATAAGTTCAGACCATCTTATTTATGACCACTGA
>Ga0222712_10007017_pt1 | contig 11001 bp, 7 predicted proteins | sample C33_657DmetaG_FD_165043 | JGI IMG/M metagenome (GOLD analysis project Ga0222712, IMG submission 165043) | Estuarine water microbial communities from San Francisco Bay, California, United States - C33_657D | ecosystem: Environmental > Aquatic > Marine > Unclassified | place: USA: California... | reverse complement strand
TGATGCCGAGGAGGTGCGCGGTGCAGTGGGTCGGGTAATGCATCGGCGGGAGGCCGTGCCGCCAGGTGCGCCGGCCGTTCTCGAAGTAGAGCGACTCGAGCCCGGGGTGGTGATACTCGGACTCGACATGGAAGAGCCGGCCGAACGCGCCTTCCTGGTAGAACTTGCGGGCCGAGATCGTGAGCTGCTGCCAGCAGCTGGTCTCGCCCATCATGTAGGTGAGGCCGGACTTCTTGACGGCGCCGACGAGCTGGGCGCATTCGTCGAGGGTCATCGCGGCCGGGACGGCGCTGAGGACGTGCTTGCCGGCGGCGAGGCAGAGCAAGGTGTGGCGGACGTGGTCCGGCGCGGGGGTGGCGAGGAAGACCGCTTCGACCTTCGGGTCCTTGAGGAGCTCCTCGAGCGACGGGTAGGCCTTGGCGCAACGGTAGGTCTTCTGCAGGCCCGCCCGACGGTCCGCCCGCAGGTCGCTCACCGCCTCTACGACGCAATCCGGATGCTCATGAAACTGGAAGGTCGCGCCGAAGCGACCGCCGACGATGCCGACGCGGACTTTGCGGGGCTCGGTGGTGAAAGGGACCTGGGCGGGGAGCGCGAGGGCGCCCAGCGCACCGAGGGAGAGGTTCCGCACGAAGTGTCGACGGGTGGTCATGGGGTTGGGGTGAGCCTTTCCTAGGCGCTAAGGCGCGGGATTTCGACCTGATTTCGCGGAGGCGGGCGGAGGGCCCCCAGGGTGATCCAGGGGGCGCCCCCCAGGTGGCGGACCCTAGGGGCGGGTGATTGCGGCGGCCAATCGGCATGCCTCCAAAGACGCATGCACCTCCTCTACGTCGATGAAAGCGGCGACACCGGCCGGCAAAGATCCGGCACCAGCACCTTCATCCTCAGCGGATTGATGGTTCACCACGCCGAATGGCATGCAACCCAGGCGGCCATCCATCGCATGCGCCGACGTCTCCACGCGAAATACGCCTACCCGCCTCACGCCGAGATGCATGCCAGCGAGATGCTTGGGCGAAGCGAGGAACACCATGGGGCTCGCCGGAACCAACGTATCCAGGCCATCCTGCACGCCGTCGAGATGATCCGCTGTGAGCAAAGACTCACCGTACTGCGAGTCATCATCGACAAGCAGCGCTGCCCCGGGGACATCGGTCAGACCGCCTGGACGTCATTGCTACATGCGGCGGCCACGCAGATCGGCTCGAACCAGGGTCACCGACTCTGCTCTGCCGCCGGCTTGGTGGTCATCTGCGACGACCATCGGACCGCTCCGTCCTCTTCCTGGCTCGGCGAAATCAGGTCGCGACTACCCATCGAATCGCTCCTCGTGGATGAGCCCTTCGGGAGGGATTCAAGCCAAAGCGCGCTGCTTCAACTCTGCGACCTTCTCGCCTACCTGACCAAGCAACACCTGGAGCCAAACCTGCTCTTCAGGCGGCCGCATGCCCGGGGCATTCTCGCGCGTAGCGAGCGACTTTTCCAAGAGCGCGGGGTCACGCTACGGCCCAATGAAGAAGGGGGCGCTTTCGCGCCCCCCTAGGAGGAATCTCGGCGGGTCTTAGCCGCCTACACACCTGAGATGAAGGTGGCATGCCCAGGGATGAGGGCAAGGGGAATGGGATGAGGGGAAATGCCCAGGAAGGAGATGGGGACGGAGCAATGAGTCAGAGAATGGAGTTCAGAGTACAGAGTATGGAGTACGGAGTGCGGATAGAGCGAAGGGGTATCGGAGGTAGGGCTGACCGTCCTCGGTCGGCCGCGGACCAGCAGGGACGCTGGTCCCTACCGAGAGGCAGGAGACAAAGGCATTAGGGGAAGGGTCAGGGACAGGGGAAGGCTTAGAGGCAGCGGGTGCGCCTCCAATCCTCGTGTCCCCCTTTCCTCCTTTCCTCGTGTCCTCGTGCCCTCCTGCCCTCCTGTCCTCTCTGCGTTTTAGGTAGGGCTGACCGTCCTCGGTCGGCCGGGAGTCGGCCGTCAACAGGGGGTCAGGCACATCATCGCTGCGCGAGATGAAGCCACCGGAGAGTTGACCGGTTGGCCAGTTGGCCAGTTGACCGGAAGAGGCAGGCGAGCAGACACGGACAAGCGGGACGCTGGTCCCTACCTGCGCGAGCGGAGCTCGCGAGCGGTTGGGGGATGGCGGTTGGCGGTTAGGTGCAAGTGGGCATGAGGGCAAGTTGACAAGAGGAGATGCACCTCCCCTTACCAACTTGCCCACTAGCCAGCGGGCCAGCTTTGCTTCCCCTGGCCAACGGGCCAGCCGCCCCGCACTCACAAGGTCATGAGGAAGTCGGCAAGCTGTTTCTTCTGGGCGGGGGTCAGCTTGAGGTAGCGATCCCGCGAGACCTTGGCTTCGCCGTCGTGGGCGGCGATGGCGGCATCCACGTTGGGCGCGCGACCATCGTGCAGGTAAGGCGCGCTGGCACGCAGGCCCCACAGGGGGGCGGTCCGCATCTCGCGCGGGCCGGCGGGAGCCTGGACGACCCCGTCACCGAGCGAGCCCATGTCGTGCAGGAGCAGGTCGGAGTAGAGGCGCACTTCCTTGCGGTCGAAGGCCGGATCCTTGCTGGGGCCAGTCAGCAGGCTCGGGACGTGACAGGCAACGCAACCCGCGTTCGTGAAGAGCTGCTTGCCGGCATTGGCAGAGGCCGTCGCGGGAGCCTGGGGAGGCGCGCCGAGCAACTTCATGAAGTTCGCCACCTTCTCGAAGTCGGCCAGGCCGGTCACCGGGGCGTCCTCGGGGTCCTGGATGAAGTCCGACTTCGCCAGCTTGGCGGCATCGCCATTAGGTGCGTTCTCGGTGGGGAAGTAGCGGTTGGTCACGCCCATCTCATTGGCGTAGGCATCGGCCGCGAAACCGAGGACCGTGGCCTGCTGGGCCTTCCAGCCGAAGCGGCCCACGCGGGTCTGCCCGCTCACGACATCGACGACCATGGCCGCCTTGCCCTTCACGCCGTCGACCGGCTGCTTACGGACGTTGGCGATGATCGCGGAGTCGGGGATGGCCTCCATCAGGCCGAGACCGAAGACGGGGGTCGAGTTACGCCGCACCACGAGGTTGGCCTCGCGAGGCACGAACTCGCGCGCAGCCGGCAGGATGGAGTGGTCCTGCAGGAGCGAGCCGCCGAGGGCGTCGAGCGCATCGAAGCCGGTCGCGGTCACGCGACCGAAGCGCGTGACGTTGCGCGGGCTGGCGCCACCGACGGCCCCGCTATTGTGGCAGGCGACGCAGGAGCTCTCATTGAAGATCGGCCCCAGGCCACCTTCGACATCCTCGGTCTTCTCGAAGTCGGCCTTGCCGTCGACGAAGAGCTCCAGCTGCGCGGTCGTGAGACCGGGTAGCGGCTCGCCGAAGAGCGGCTTGGTCGGATTCACGCGCGGCATGGGCGGCTTGATCAGCACGTGCGGGCGCAAGGCCGGCTGCTTAGCGGGCGCGAGGAGCGCGGAGTCATCGACGACGGGCTTGACGGGCGCGGGCGCCGGAGCGGGTGCTGGTGCGGGTGCCGGAGCGGGCTTAACCGCGGACGGAGCGGGTGCGTTCATCGGTGCGGGCGCGGGCTTGATCGCACCGGGCGCGGGGGGCGGCGGATTGACGGCGGAGACCTGCGAGGCCGCCGCGATGAGGGCGAGAGTTCCGATCAGACGGGCGTTGATCATGGTGGTTTTGGGGTTGGGGTTGGCGGAAGCCGCAGGCGCTTTCCACATCCATGATTAAAGCCGATTTCAGGGCCGTGTTAAGCCCGCTAAAGTTACTTTTAGATTAACGAAATCTGAAGGAAGTGTTAAGGGGAGATTAAGATTAAGGCAGCGGGCACGAGGGCACGAGGGCATGGTGACATGGGGCAAGGGGCAAGGGGCGGGACAGTTGATCGGTTGATCGGTTGGCCGGAGGAGGCAGTTAGAGTCACGGACCAGCGGGGACGCTGGTCCCTACCTAAAGGCAGGTCGAGATCGCGTAAGAGTACGGATTACGGAGTGCGGAGTACGGAGGGAGGCAGCGGACAGAAACTTAGGGGCACCCACTAAATATCCAACTCCCCTGGCCATCTGTACTCTGTACTCCGTACTCTGTACTCAATCTTGCCAGCCGGCCAGCTCACCTCCGCCTACTCACCATAATGCGTCCAGAGGCGCAGGACGCGCACGGTCTTGCGGTCCTTGAAGACTTCGTAGACGAGGCGATGCTGCAGGCTGAGGCGACGGGAGTAGAGGCCTTCCAGATCGCCGACGAGGCGCTCGAAAGGCGGGGGCACCTTGAAGGGGTTGGCGGCCAGGACCGCGAGCAAGGCCTCCGCCTTGGGCCGTAGACCCGCTCGGGACACCCGGCGGGAGTCCTTGGCCGCCTGCCGGCTATAGACGACCGTCCAGCTCACCAGGGGAGCTTGCGCACGGCTTTGGCCAAGGGCTCCGCCCTGCCCTTGCGGAGGGAGGCGCGCATCCCCGGGATTGAGACCAGATGCAGGGTCTCCTGGACGCTGCGCCAATCCGCCTCCGAGACCAGGACCGCATTCCCGCGCTTACCCGTGATGTGGATGGGCTCGTGGGCGGCGGCGTCGATCAGGCGGTACAGCTGGGCGCGAGCCTTGGTGGCGGAGACGTGGGCCATACGTACAAGCGTACGACTTAGCGTACGCTTGGCAAGCGTAGGGACGGAGAGAGCCCGGAGAGTCGTGACCATGGGCGGAAGCGTCGACGGACACGGTCCTGATGCAAGCCAGGCCGACTGGTGAAGATGCCTTAGGGCCGTCAACAGGGGGTCAGGCACATCATCGCTACGCGAGATGAAGCCAGACCCCCTGTTTCGGCCGCGGACCAGCAGGGACGCTGGTCCCTACCGAGAGGCAGGGCGAGATCGCGTAAGAGTACGGATTACGGAGTACGGAGTACAGAGGGAGGCAGCGGACAGAAGGTTAAGCTCACCCACTAAATATCCAACTCCCCTGCCCATCAGCACTCTGTACTCAGTACTCTGTACTCCGCACTCTGTACTCAATCTAGCCAGCTTGCCCACTGGCCAGCCGGCCAGCTCTGTATCTCCGCTACCTTACCTCGCGATATCTCCGCGGCCGATCACGGTGATGCCGTGGGTCGCAAGGACGGAGGCGGCGAGTTCCTGCGCTTCGGTGCGAACGACGAGACCGTAGCGGCCGTTCGGACGGAAGAGGAACGGGTACACGTAATGGATGTTGATCTCGGCCTTGAGCAGGATCGAGGTGACGTCCTTCAGCTGGGACTCCGACTGGAGTTCGATCGCGACGACCGGGACGTCATCATGGGCGAAGTTATGCTCGTTGAGCACGGCTTCGGCGCGCTCGGGGTAGTCGACGACGATGCGGATGATCGTGGAGTCGGTGGTGTCCACCAGGCAGAGCGCCATGATGTGGACGTCGGCCGAGCCCAGGGATTGGACGAGCTCATTGAGGCGTCCGACCTTGTTCTCGACGAAGATGGAGAACTGCCGGACCGGTCCGTGGTCGGGTTCTCTGGTGGTTTCTGAGCCCATCAAGGCGACTATGACGAAGGAAAGCCCGTTCGCCAGCCCGATTTCATTTGATTAGCGGGGGTTCGGTCAAAGATTCGCCCCCATGCCCGTGCTACTCGCCGCCCTCGTTCTCGCCCAGGCGCCCACCCGTCTGCCGGAAACCGTCGTCGTCGAGACGCGCCACCCTACCCCGCTCGAGGAAGCCTCGCCGTCCGTCAGCCGGGTCATCGTGGCCGAGGCGACGGACAGCGGCCTGACGACCCTGGCCGGCGCCCTGGCGACCACCCCAGGCCTGTATGCCACGGAGCAGACGGGCGAAGGCTCCCAGGCCTCGGTCTTCATCCGCGGCACCAATTCCTCCCAAAGCGCCCTGCTGCTCGACGGCCGGCGACTCCCCCCAGGCTTCTCGGGCTCCTACGAGATGGGCCGCTACCGGCTCTTCGGGCTGCGCTCGGTCGAGATCCTGCGCGGTCCGTCATCCTCGCTCTACGGTGCCAACGCGCTCGGCGGCGTGGTGGACCTCCGCCTCGCCGACCCGCTGACGGATGCCCGCGGAGGCTCCTGGCAGGTCGAAGGCGGTTCTTATGGGCGCGCGATGATCGGACTTTCGTGGCTGACCAACGACGCCCAGGGCCAGACCCCCGCTCGTTCGGGCACGTCCGTCGCGCTCACCAGCACCCACGACGACGGCTGGCGCATCAACGGCGCCCGCGACGCCACCAACGCGCTGGTCAAATCGGCCTGGCGACTCTCCCCTCACCTGGTGCTGGAACTGATCGGCTCGGCGGACCTCGCCAAGGCCGGCCTCCCCGGTCAATCCGTCGCCGCCCCGGCCGCGGGCGACCCGAACGACTGGCAGAAGGACTCCGGCTGGATGCTCTCGCCCGGCCTGCGCTACCAGGACGACCAAGTCACGGCCGTCGCCTTCTGGTCGCGCGGCGGCTCCGCCGTCACGAGCCTGGTCGACGGCACCAACTTCTTCGGTCCCTTCGCCTACCATCAGCGCTTCCTGCTCGATCGCGACGAACTCACGGCCTTCGCGGACTGGAAATTGCGCCCGGACCTGACCATCGGCATCGGCGCGACCTACGAACGCACGGACTTCGACCAGCTGGCGTTGGACGGAGTGTCCACGGCCTGGAGCGACACGCACGAAACCCTCGGGGTCTGGACGCGGGCTGATTGGCGGGCATCCGCGGCCGACCGCTTCCGCGCGGCGTGGCGCCGGAACGAGCACACCGATTTCGCCGGCAAGACGACGGCGGAGTTCAGTTACGCCCGGCGACTCGGCAAGGAGCTCGTGGCGGAAGCGAAGATCGCCTCGGCCTACCGCGCGCCCGCGGCCAACGACCTCGCCTACGGCACCTCCGGCAACCGGGCGCTGCGTCCGGAATCCAACACCGGCGGTGAGATCGGCCTGCGCTACGAGAGCCGTATCCCGGGCGAATTCTCGGCGACGCTGGCGGTCTTCCGCAACGAACTGACCGACCTGATTGATTACGACCCGGCCGACTTCTACAAGACCTTCAACATCGCGAAAGCGCGCACGCAAGGGATCGAACTAGGCGCCTCCGGCCGACCGGTCAAAGGCCTGCGTCTCTTCGGCGCGGCCACGTTGCTCGACACCGAGGTGCTCTCGCCGGATTACCAAGGCGTGGCCGCGACGGGGCAGACGCTGCTGCGACGCCCGCGCCTCACCTTGAACGCCGGCGCCGAGGTCGCGCCCAGCGACGACTGGACGTTTGGCGGGGCGGTGACGCTGCTGCGCGGACGCGTCGATTACGACTGGAACCTCGGCCAGCGCGTGGACCTGGCGGACGCCGCCTATGTACGCCTGTGGGTCCGCTACGCCCTGGACGCGCGCAGCGAGCTATCCTTGCGCGTCGAGAACCTCTTCGGTGAGGACGCCCCGCCCGCCGGCATCGGCTTCGGCGCCCAGCCCCGGTCGGCGTATGTTGGGTATACGAGGAGGTTTTAAACTATGGTTGATCGGTTGATCAGTTGATCAGTTGGCCGGAGCGGGAGGCAGGAGAAGAGTACGGAGTGCTGGGTCGAGTGCTGAGTCGATGACTGAATCGATGGGGATACAGGGAGACACGGACCAGCGGGGACGCTGGTCCCTACCTGCGCGAACTAAGTTCGCGAGCGGTTAGGGGATGGCGGTTAGCGGTTGGGACGATGCGGCTGCAGGTTCACTCAGTACTCCGTACTCTGTCATCTGTACTCTGTCTGCTTAAGGTAGGGCTGACCGTCCTCGGTCGGCCGAGGGGCGGCCATCAACAAGGGGGTCAGGCACATCATCGCTACGCGAGATGAAGCCACCGGAGAGTTGACCGGCTGGCCAGTTGGCCAGTTGACCGGAAGAGGCAGGCGAGCAGACACGGACCAGCAGGGACGCTGGTCCCTACCTGCGCGAGCGGGGCTCGCGAGCGGTTGGGGGATGGCGGTTGGCGGTTAGGTCGAAGAGGCTACAGGTACGCATCGACTCAGCACTCGACGCAGCACTCTGTACTCCGCATTCTGTACTCAATCTGGCCAGCGTGCCCACTTGTCACCCTGCCAGCTCTGCATCCGCCCCCCCTCCTTCACGCCCGTTAAACGCCATATGTTTGGGTTGGATTGGGGAATGGGACGGTCCAGAAAGGGAGCCATCCCGATGCGCCCCTGCTTCCGCCTCCTCGCGACCGTCCTCGCCCTGCCCTGCCTGCTGATCTCCGCCGTCGCCAACGAGGTCGGCCTCGAGTCCGCCGGCCCGACGCGCTTCGGCGCGCGCTTCAGCGAAGACGGTGGCAAGCGCGTGGCGACCTTCAACGGCGACAAGGGCCTGATGGCCTGCTTCACCTTCGCCGCCGACGGCAACGTCGCCGTCTCGGTCCAGGTCAAGCTGGCCAAGGGCGCGAAGACCGGCTTCAAGGGACGCCTCGCCGGCAAGGACCTAGCCGGCGCGGTCGAGGGTAACGGCGAGGCCCAGTGGGTCGCGCTCGGCGCCGCCAAGGTCACGGCCGGCGTTCCGACCTTCCTCAACCTCGAGGCCGTCGAACGCAAGGGCGCGGTCGTCGTCACCGGCTTCAAGTTTGACCAGGAGGCCGTCGCCACGCCCGTCGCGCACTTCAAGACCGCCTACGCCGAGGGCAAGGAAGTCACGCTCGGCGACCGCGGCAACGTCGGTGCCGCCACCTTCAAGGGCGCGGGCCTCCTGCTCGTCCCCGTCGTCGTCGAGCAGGCCGGCGACGTCACGTTCGCCGCGCGCTTCAACCTCACGGCCGGCGCCAAGCGCGCGCTGCAGGTCACCGCGACCGACGACCTGGAAGCCGTGCGTACCCGCGTCGCGGTGACCGACCTCGCCCTGACCGGCACCGGCAAGCTTGCGAACTCCGCCGACTTCACCCTCTCCTTCCCGAAGGCCGGCACCTACCTGATCGCGCTGGCCAGCAAGGCCGATGGCGAGGTGCCGCTGACCGTCAACGGCCTGCTGCTCCGCAAGGGCACCAACGCCAACCTCTGGTCCCTCCCCAACGGCAACGCCCAGTCCGTGCACTACGGCTACCCCGTGCCGAAGGGCGAGACCGCCCTCTGGGCCTACGCCGAGGCGAAGTCGGCCCCGGGCCCCGCCGCGACCTACAACTGCGTGCTCGGCTTCGGCCAGGGTTACTTCGGCTTCCAGCGCCGCGCGCTGGGCACGAACCCCGACGATCGCTGGTTCATCTACTCGCTCTGGGATTCGGGCTACGTGAAGAACGCCGTGAAGAAGGAGGGCGCCGACTCCGAGGAGCTGAAGAATTCGATCGTGCGGATGCTGGCCAAGGGCGACGACGTGAAGGCGTACGCGTTCGACCACGAGGGCTCCGGCGGCCATAGCCACTGGGAATACCCCTGGAAGGACAACGAGACGTACGCGTTCCTGCTGGGCGTGAAACCCGACGGCACGGGCGCGGTCTTCTCGACCTACGTGCGCGTCGACGGCGGCCAGTGGAAGTTCCTGACCTCCTTCCGCCGCCCGAACACCAAGGCCAAGCTCGACGGCCTCTACTCCTTCGTGGAGGACTGGTCCGGCAGCGCCGGCCAGCAGAAGCGCGTCTGCCACTACTCCAACGTCTGGATCCGCAACACCGAGGGCAAGTGGCTCCAGTTGCGCGAAGCCAAGTCCAGCGCCACCGCCGAGCTCGGCCGGTCCGACTTCGACCATTACGTGGAAGGCAACGGCGTCGTCCTCAGCACCGGCGGCTACGGCGCGCCCAAGGGCAAGCGCGGCGTGATGCTGCAGATTCCGGAGAGCAAGAACCCGCCCCAGGTGGACGTGGAGAAACTGCCGGGGAAGTAGGAGCGCGAAAGAGTACTGAGTACTGAGTGCGGAGTGCGGAGTGCGGAGTGCGGAGTGCGGAGTGCGGAGTGCGGAGTTCAGAGTGCGGCATCGAGGGCTGAATCGACGAGATGCAGAGCTGGCCGGCGGGCCAGTGGGCCAGGGGACAAGGGATGCATTAGAGGCAGCAGGTACGCCTCTTGCCCTCGTGTCCTCGTGTCCTCTTGCCCTCGTGTCCTCCTGTCCTCGTGTCCTCTCAGCGTCTTAGGTAGGGCTGACCGTCCTCGGTCGGCCGGGGGTCGGCCTCCACAGGGGGTCAGGCACATCATCGCTGCGCGAGATGAAGCCACCGGAAAGTTGACCGGCTGGCCAGTTGACCGGAAGAGGCAGGCGAGCAGACGCGGACCAGCAGGGACGCTGGTCCCTACCGAGAGGCAGGAGGCAGAGGCAATAGGGTCAGGGTCAGGGGAAGGGGAAGGCTTAGAGCACCGCTCTGGCCAACTGGTCAACTGGTCAACGGATCCACTCGTCGGTATCAGGTAGGGCTGACCGTCCTCGGTCGGCCGGGGGTCGGCCATCAACAAGGGGGTCAGGCACATCATCGCTGCGCGAGATGAAGCCAGACCCCCTGTTTCGGCCGCGGACCAGCAGGGACGCTGGTCCCTACCTGCGCGAATTAAGTTCGCGAGCGGTTGGGGGATGGCGGTTAGCGGTTGGGACGATGCGGCAATGGCTAGGGCAGCACGCGGTGCTGCCCCTGCCGGCGCCCGACTTCAGCGGCGTAGGCGCTTGCCGAGCATGCTGCCGAGCAGCGCTCCGCCGATCGCGAGGAGCGGGATCAGGTAGAGGCGTTTTTCCTCAAGGACGAAGAGCGAAACCACCCCGAGGAAGCCACCGAGCGCGAAGCCCGCGAAGCCCCCGAGGATCGCGCCCAACACGTGCTTCGGGTTGAAGGAATTCCCGATCGCGAGGTCCCGCAAGGGCGCTTCCCGCGTCGCGTTGGCCAGGGCGTCGAGCAGGTCGTTGGCGATGGCCAGCAGTCGCTCGCGTTCCGCGCCCTGCAGGATCACGTCGGTGTGCGCCGGGCGAACCCGGCGAGTTTCCGGCGCGCAGACCACCAGGTAACCGTCGCGCACCTCGATCGCGCCGGTCACGGCGGTGGAAAGGAAGCTTAGCACCGCCGGCTTGCAGACGGCGGACATCTCCGCGAGGCCGG
>Ga0222712_10007016_pt1 | contig 11002 bp, 7 predicted proteins | sample C33_657DmetaG_FD_165043 | JGI IMG/M metagenome (GOLD analysis project Ga0222712, IMG submission 165043) | Estuarine water microbial communities from San Francisco Bay, California, United States - C33_657D | ecosystem: Environmental > Aquatic > Marine > Unclassified | place: USA: California... | reverse complement strand
AAGGCTACAGCGACATTATGAATTCCTATAACAAAGGGGCAGAAAACATCGTCGCTATCGTCGATGTAGATGATCGCCAAATGGTGCGAATCAAAAAAGACCTCCCAAAAGCGAATGTATACCGCGATTTCCGCGCTGCCTTAGATAAAGAGGGTAGCAACGTAGATGCGGTGATCGTTTCTACGCCAGACCATACCCACGCCACGATTGCGATGGAGGCGATGCGTCGCAAGAAACACGTCTATGTTCAAAAACCCTTAACGCACGACATCTACGAGGCGCGTCTATTAGGCGAGAAAGCGCGTGAGATGCAAGTCGTAACCCAAATGGGTAACCAAGGTTCCTCAGGAGACGGCGTTCGTCAAATGATGGAATGGTTCGATGGCGGTGCGATCGGTAAAGTGAAAGAAGTCTATGTATGGACAAACCGTCCGGTTTGGCCACAAGGAATCGCTTACCCTGCTGCTGGATCCCCAGCGCCGGCAGAGTTAGATTGGGATCTTTGGTTAGGACCAGCGAAATACAGAGAATATAACCCGGCTTTACTTCCATTCAAATGGAGAGGCTGGTGGGATTACGGTACAGGTGCTCTAGGAGACATGGGATGTCACCTATTAGACCCTCCATTTAAGGTTTTAGGTATCCGCGATGCGATCGACGTAGAATGTTCGGTAGGATCAGTCTTCTTGCAAGACTGGACGCCAGAATACATTCCACAAGGATGTCCTCCTAGCTCGATGGTGACTTTACATTATGGCCCATCGAAGAAGAATAATTCACCGGTGAAATTGACGTGGTTTGACGGAGGTCTTCGCGCTCCACATCCAGATGGAATTCCTGCCTCTGAAATTATTGGAGATCCAGATGGTTCGAACGGGGTGATCTTAATCGGTTCGAAAGGTATCATGACTTGCGGAACCTACGGTATGTATCCTAAAGTATTCAGAAATGGCGCGCGTGTAGATGAGTCAGAACTTCCTAAAGCAAGCTTAGCGCGTGTGAAAGGTGGCGATAGCGGTCACAATACGCAGTGGGTGGAAGCTTGTAAAGCTGGTTTCGGAAACATGGAAGTGAGTTCTCCGTTTGATTATGCGGCACCGTTTACGGAATCCGTATTAATGGGTAACCTAGCGATTCGTTCGTACATGTTACGCGAAGGCGAGGGCCGTAACGCGAAATACATTGGTCGCCAAAAACTGGAGTGGGATGCGAAGAACATGCGCATCACGAACTTCGATGCGGCGAATCAATTCGTGAAACGCGAATACCGCAACGGCTGGACACTCTAATTGACCATTCGATAAATAGAACTGAAAAGACGGGACGCTCTCCCGTCTTTTTTTTATTTTTGTGCTATGAATTTTAGCGCATCCACTCCTGCCTCTGAAGTCTTCGCACAAGTCGAAGCTTACATCCTTTCACAAGGTTATACGATTATAGACAAAGACCACAATCGCCCTTGGGGAGGATTCTTTGTGTTAGACGAGTCACAGGCGGCGAAGTTTGCGGCTCAGTACTTCCCACAGCTTTCCATGGATGCGATTCAAATCACTCAGAAACTTAGCCCTAAGTTTTTAGTGGTGGCGCCAGAGAAGCGTTTGTCTTGGCAATACCATTTCCGCAGAGCGGAGGTTTGGACAGTGAATTCAGGACCCGTAGGTGTAGTAATCTCGGAAACGGATGAGCAATCTGCTCCTGGGGTTTATCAAGAAGGTGAATTAATTACCTTGCCCACTGGCATGCGCCATCGCTTGGTCGGTTTAGACAATTGGGGAGTGGTGACGGAGATTTGGCAACATACGGATGTGGAGCATCCGTCGGATGAATCGGATATCGTCCGTTTGCAGGATGATTTTGGCCGTTAATCAAATTTAACCGATCCTTCATCTTAAAATAATACAAGAAAACTTTGTAGTCTACGAAAGTTTCCATAGTTTTGCTTCCCAATAAATCAACGGGTTTAGCAAATGAAATCGCGTATTCTAGAAAAAGGAACTGAATTATTCTTCCGCTACGGTGTCAAGACCGTGACGATGGATGCGATTGCGAGCGAATTAGGGATTTCTAAAAAAACGATTTATCAACATTTCCCGGATAAAGATTCGATGGTTTTCGAAGTCGTGCAAGCGTTCATCGTGCAGGACGATTTGAAATGGGATGAACTCGATAGACTCTACCCTAACGTCATTGAAAAGATTTTCAAGTCGTTCGAGATGACGAAGGATTTGTTCATGCAGATGAATCCTCGTCTTTTATACGAGATTCAAAAATACTTCCCTAAGGCATTTCAGCTTTTCACCGAGCACGGCGAAAAATGCATTCACAAAAACCTGATTGCTGACTTTAAGAAGGGGGCACAATTCGGGTATTTTAGAAATGACATCGATTTCGAATTACTGGCTCGCTTGCGTATGGCCGAGGTCGATTTAGCCTTCAACCCTAATTTTTACCCGAACAATAAATTATCCTTGTATGATACCCAGCTGACGCTGATGGACATCTTTATGCGAGGCATTTTAACTGAAAAAGGTTTAACACTTTACACATCTTACCAAAACAATTTAAACTAATGATCCGCCTAAGAAAAATCTACGTCGGTCTATTTTTACTGACCTCCTGGGCAGTGCAAGCACAATCCTACAGCCTAAAGCAGGCGGTGGACTATGCCATCACGCACCAGGTTCAAGTAAAAAATAGCCAAATCGACTTGCAAAATGCAGGTGCGAAGATCAATGAGATCAAAGCCATGGGCTTGCCACAAGTGAATGGCTCCGTTGCTTTAACGAACAATATCGTTCTACAACGTGCGTTCATTCCAGCTAAATTATTCAACCCTGCGGCAGCAGATGGAGAATTAATCGCAGCGAAATTCGGGGTGGATAACTCTGGTTTTGCGAGTGTGGGATTAAGCCAATTGGTTTTTGACGGCTCCTATTTATTAGGCTTGAAGGCCTCTACCGTTTACAAGGACCTTGCCGTTAAGTCAGTTACCCAATCAAAGCAACAAGTAGCGGAGAATGTGACGAAGGCCTATTACGGGATTTTAGTAAATGAAAAACGCCAAGGACTGTTAGCCTTAAACGTGGCTAGACTGGATACCTTATTGAAGGAAACACGCGAATTAAACAAGCAAGGTTTCGTTGAAAAAATTGATGTACAGCGTTTAGACGTGCAAGCGAATAACCTTCGTACGGAATTAGAGAATGTGAATCGCTTACAAGAATTGAGCTATGCTTTATTAAAATTCCAAATGGGTTTCCCAATGGAAGAGCCGATTCGCTTGAGCGAGAGCTTAGAGAAAGTGGAATTAGCGACGTTTAATACCAATGCAGCAGGTGATTTCAATTATGCGAACCGCATCGAGTATTCCATCTTACAAACGCAAGAGAACTTAGCGGAACTAGATTTAAAGAGCATCAAGGCAGGTTATTTACCTCGCTTAGTGTTGAACGCAAACTATGGTTATAACGCGGGGGCAAATGCTTTCAGTGATTTGGTAACCAAACAATGGTTCGATAATGCAGCGATTACGGTAGCCTTGCAAATCCCGATTTTTGACGGATTTTCGAAGAAATACAAAGCGGTTCAATCAGCAAACAACTTGCAAAAGGTGCGTCAGTCTTACAGCTTGTTAAAGTCGTCGATCGACTTGCAACGTTCACAGGCGAGCATTACGATGAAGAATGCTTTGGAATCCATGAAAGAACAAAAGGCGAACCTAGACTTAGCGAATGAGATTTCCCGTGTGACGCGTGTGAAATACCAACAAGGGGTAGGTTCAAACTTAGAGGTTTTGAACGCAGAATCATCCATCAAAGAATCACAAGCAAACTACTTTACGGCCCTTTACAATGCCTTAGTAGCCAAAGTGGAATTAGAAAAAGCAAACGGTACATTATACATAGACTAACAGAAACATGAAAAAAATAGCCATCCTCCTAAGTGGAATCATTTTATTCGCGGCATGCGGATCGAAAGATAAGAAGCAAGAATTAGCTGACTTGAAGAGTCAGGAAAAAGAAATCCAGGCAAAGATTGCTGCTTTGGAGAAAGAAGTAGGTAAGCCTTCAGAGCAAGCAGCTGCGAAAGTGATTACAGTTAGCGTAAGTCCTTTAGTGGCTCAAAACTTCCAGCACTTCGTAGAAGCGCAAGGAAATGTAGTCGCGGAAAACACGGTTTTAGTTAGCCCACAAACGGGTGGTGTGATTTTGTCATTGCCAGTAGTGGCGGGACAGTCAGTGTCTAAAGGCCAATTGATTGCGACTTTGGACAACAACATCTTAAAAGAGTCATTAGAAGAAGTTCGTCAGCAATTATCGTTAGCGAAGACGATCTTTACAAAGCAAAAAGCGCTTTGGGATCAACAAATCGGAACGGAAGTTCAATACTTGAGCGCGAAGTCGAATATGGAGTCTTTGGAAAAAAGAATCGTGACCTTGAAAGCACAATTAGGTTTATCTCGTGTAACGGCTCCTATCTCAGGAACGATTGAATTAGTTCGCCAAAAAGCAGGTGAAATGGGCGCTCCTGGTGTACCTATCGTTCAAATCGTGAACTTAGGCAACTTAAAGATCGCAGCTAAAATTGCGGATTCGTATGTAGGAACCGTGAAGCAAGGCGACGAAATCAGCATTAAATTCCCCGATTTAAACAAGGAATTAAAGGCGCGCATCTCGTTAGTGTCTAAAATGGTGAACCCATTAACTCGTACGTTTGACATTGAAGCACGCATCCCGAACGCAGGTGGTGAATTAAAGCCGAACTTATTAGCGGTAATTAACATCAACGATACATCGAAGAAAAATGCCATCGTGATTAGCGAAAACATCATCCAAAAGACCGAAAAAGGAAATCTTGTGTATGTGGCGGTAGAAGAAAACGGCAAAAAAGTAGCACGTGCACGTCAAATTACAATCGGTTTAACCTACAACGGTCAAGCGGAGATCACAGACGGATTAAAGGCGGGCGATTCTCTTATTACACAAGGATTTCAAGATTTAGTGGATGGTACAGCCATCTCTTTCTAAGTAGAAAATGGAAAAAAATATCAAAAATGAGCAATTGCCAGAAGGCAAAGGCTTGATCTATAACATGGTGGGCTGGTTAGCCCAAAACCGCACGACGGTTTACATCTTCACGTTCATTATATTTGTGGCGGGGATGGGAATCTATTCGAGCTTACCTAAGGAGCAATTCCCGGACATCGTGGTACCGCAAATGGTCATCCAAACGGTCTACGCCGGAACGACTCCTTCCGATATCGAAAACACGATCAATAAACCGATCGAAAAGCAAATCAAATCGATCACGGGCGTAAAGCGCGTGAAGTCAAATGCTTTGCAAGATATTTCGGTCATCATCGTCGAATTCAACACGGACGTCACCGTCCCCATCGCGAAGCAACGTACGCAAGATGCGGTGGACAAAGCGATCGCCGATTTACCCAAAGACTTAACGCGTGAGCCTTCTGTCGCTGAGGTAAACTTCTCGGAATTCCCCATCATGAACATCAACATCGCAGGGGATTATCCACTCGATAAGTTGAAGAAATATGCAGAGGATTTACAAGACGAGATCGAAGGGATGCCGGAAATTAACCGCGTAGACATCATCGGTGCTTTAAAAAGAGAGATCCAAATCAACCTAGACCTGTACAAGATGCAGAGTTATGGTTTGACTTTCTACGATATCCAATCTGCAGTTCAAGGCGAAAACGTGAACATCTCTGGGGGTGATTTACCGGTGAATGGAGTGCGTCGTTCACTTCGGGTGACGGGGGAATTAAAGTCCATTGATCAATTAGCTAATTTGATGATCGGTTCTTCTACCGGTGCGCGTGTCCGCTTGAAGGATGTGGCTGAGGTGAAGGACAGTTATGAAGAAAAGCAGGATTTTGCGCGTTTGAACAACAAATCTGTGATCACCTTGAACGTCATTAAACGTTCTGGGGCGAACCTAATCGCAGCGGCTGATCGCATTGAAGCAACCATCGAAGACTTCAAAGAAACGCGTTATCCAGCTGGATTAACGGTCACTACGACGGCGGATCAATCGGAACGTACGCGTGGCGATTTAGCTGATTTGATTAACACGGTAATCCTTGGATTCTTATTTGTGGTTATCGTATTAATGTTCTTTATGGGCGTTAGAGATGCCGTTTTTGTGGGTCTATCGGTGCCTTTGTCGGCCTTGTTAACCTTCTTATTCATGCCTTCGCTAGACTTTAGTTTAAACACGATCGTTCTATTTGGATTCCTTTTAGGATTAGGTATTGTGGTGGATGATGCGATTGTGGTCATCGAGAATGCGCACCGTTTGTTCAATAACTTCAAGAAATTGACCATTACAGAATCGGTGAAATTAGCTGCTTCTGAGGTATTCGTACCGGTATTATCAGGAACGTTGACGACGATTTCGCCGTTCTTGCCTTTGTTATTCTGGCCAGGGATTGTGGGTGAGTTTATGAAATACTTGCCTATCACGTTGATCATTACGCTTTTCGCATCGCTTTTTGTGGCTTACGTCATGAATCCGGTGTTCGCGATTACGTTTATGAAGCGTCACGATGAAGAAGTGAACGATGTGAAGGCACCTAAGTTTGCTGACATCCGTCGTACCGTGTTTATTTTGTTGAGCTTAGCCGTTTTCGGCTATGTGATGGGCTTTGGCTTGGGTCACTTTGGCTTTGGAAACTTCTTTGTACTTTGCCTTATCCTGTATGTGTTCAATCACTTTGTGATCACACCGAAATGGATTGTGCCTTTCCAAGAGACTACATTGCCTAATTTCAAGACGAATTACCGCAAGTTGATTTCGTGGGTATTAATGGGAAAACGTCCTATTTATGCGACGATTGCCTCTTTCTTCTTGTTGATCTTCACGATCGCATTAATGGGTGTGGTGAAACCTAAAGTGGTTTTCTTCCCTTCAGGCGATCCGGATTACATTTATATTTATGCCAAAAACCCGATTGGTACCGATGCGGTCGTTACGGATTCGGTTTCCAAAGTGATCGAGAAGCGTGTCTTCGCTTTCTTGAACAAAGAGGGGTATAGCAAAATCGTAAACTCCGTTATTTCCAATGTAGGAAAGAATGCTGGAGATCCGATGCAACCAGATCGTGGAGCAACGCCTCACAAAAGTAAGGTGACGATTGCTTTCGAGAAATTGCAGTTACGTGGTGGTGTGAAAACGAGTGAAATTTTGAGTAAAATTCAAGCAGATTTTGCCAAAAATCCCCTAGCCGGCGTAGAAATTGCCATCGAAAGAGAAAATAATGGCCCGCCTACCGGTAAGCCTATTTCGATCGAAATCGCTGGAGATGACTTCGCTGTTTTGCAAGATTTAGAGAAAAAGGTTCGTGCGGCCATCGTAAAAGAAGGCATCCAAGGAATCCAAGAATTGAAATCCGATTTAGTGACGAACAAACCGGAAATCATCATCGACGTGAACCGTGAAAAAGCGTCCCGCGAAGGCATTTCATCGGCTCAAGTAGCGATGGCTGTCCGTACCGGTTTATTCGGTTCGGAAATCTCTAAATTCCGCGATACGAAAGACGAATATCCTATTCAATTGCGTTTAAAAGGAGATTCTCGCAACCAAATCGAGAAGTTATTGCAAATGAATGTGACTTACCGCGACATGAATATGGGTGGTGCCTTGCGCCAAGTGCCATTGAATTCAATTGCCGATATACAGTACGCCACTTCGTTTAGCCAAATCAACCGCAAAAACCAAGAGCGCGTCGTGACCCTAGGTTCTGATGTGGTACAAGGTTATAATGCGAACGAAATCGTAGGCGAATTAACGACGCTTTTCGAGGGACTTGAGGTGCCACAAGGTTACACGATTCGGATGGGTGGAGAACAGGAGGACCAAAAAGAATCCGGCACTTTTTTAGGTGTAGCTTTCCTAGCCGCCTTAGTGTTAATCTACTTAATTTTAGCAACGCAGTTTAACTCCGCAGTGAAGCCATTGATCATCTTCGCAACGATCTTGTTATCGTTAATCGGGGTTTTATTAGGCTTTATGGCCTTCGGGATGACCTTCTCCGTGATTATGTCGGGTGTAGGTATCATCGCCCTTGCAGGTATTGTCGTAAAGAATGGTATCCTATTGATCGAATTCATCGAAGAGCTTCGCTTCAAACGTGGTTACGACTTGAAAGAGGCGATCATCGAAGGCGGTGGCATTCGGTTAACTCCGGTATTATTAACGGCTTCGGCGGCAGTATTAGGCTTAATTCCTTTGGCATTAGGCTTAAGCATCGACTTCGTTACCTTATTTACCGAACTAAATCCGCACATCTTCATCGGTTCTGATTCCGCGGTATTCTGGGGAATCTTAGCCTGGACGATCATCTTCGGATTAACGTTCTCGACCATTTTAACGCTCGTAATCGTTCCATGTATGTACTACATCTCGGAGCGCATCAAGCAAAAGTGGTTCACAAAGAGTGTTTAATTTTATTAAGGTTCAAGAATTACAAAAACCCCTGGACGAAGGTCTAGGGGTTTTTTGTTTTTGTGAAATGTGTTGCGAAATACATAATTCTATGTACATTGTCGAAGAAGGTAGTCGCTTCTTCTGTTCTATTATTTTGATTAATACGTCAATAACGACATCATCATTCAAAATTTTAGCACATGAAAAATCTTTTCAAAACATCTAGTTTATTCTTGACCTTAACCCTTTTTCTTTATTCTTGTAATAAAGAATCTATCATTGAGCCCCTAAATACAAAAGAATCATTGCAGACTTGGTATGAAATAAATAGCCAACCTGAAATGCGAGAATCTGTCATTTGGGAAAATTAGAAAGCGCATCCACTTCCAGATAGTTCGATTGCCTTTGAGATTCCTGTTTCAACAAAAAGCGGATTAAAGGAATTATTTATATTTCAAACTAATGGAAAAAAGGACGCCTTCTACAAAGAATTTAATGTTACCCCGGCAGGATTAGAAATAAAAATTAGCTCTTTGGATGGTCGAGTATTAAAAAATGGAATTATCTCCTTTGCAAAAGGCCATCCAACGAAAGGAAAAAAAATCTCCATGAGAGAGATGAATGATGAAGCTGCTCCATTAGTTGAAAGAGGTGATTTAGCAGAATACATTTGCATTGGGGTTAGACTTCGTCCATCGGATTGGGGATTTTTAAGTTTTGGAGGTGGAGGCATTTACACTAATGTCGTATTCACCTTTATGGATTCGATGAATTTTTCAGGAGGAGGAGGATCGTCTGGTGAACCCACAGACGTAAGCTTTAAAGACTACAATTACAGCGAAATAAGTAGTGAGCTAACCAATGAATGTTTAATTGCCGTATTAAATGAAATGCAATCGAAAAATATCTATGGGGAAATTGCAGGAATACTCAGTTTATTCAAAGAGACAAAAGTACTCCCAATATTCAATTTTAGAATTAAAGAAATGACCCTTTTTGAACAATATAATGGAAAAACAAAAGGATATTACGGAAAGAACGAAGGAGGCGTAATTTCACTAAATACTCATTTATTGGAAAATGCATCCAAAGAATTTATTGCAAAGGTGATTATGCATGAAATGCTTCATAAATTTATTCTAGAAGATCCCCAAATTGAGAATTATGACCATTTAGTAATGCTAGATAAATTTATAAACCCAATGGCTTTTTTCATAAGTCAGTTGTATGGATTAAATGAAAGGGAAGCTTTCTTAATTTCTTTAGCAGGATTAAGCGAAACACTTCAATACCAAAAGATCATTACGAATGATCCCTCTTTATCCGAATTATTAATACGTCAAACAGAGTCAAACTTTACAACGGGAAAAAATTATGGAACGCATTGTAACTAAAAACACGATAGCAGGTACCTTGTTAGGCTTATTTTTAAGCCTAAGTACAATAGCGCAAACAGACCAAAAGCCGAATGAATTCTATTTCAAAGAAGCTAATACATCCTTTTATTTCATTAAATTCTTAGAACAGAATTTTTCAACAGAGGAATCTCAGATGGCAAGTTTTAGTTTTTTGATTTTCAAAATTCATGGTTCTGGAGATATAACTGATGTCCAATATATTGGGGGGCTAAATAAACCAGTTTTTGCAGTTATAAAATCAGCCATATTAAAGTCAAAACCTATGTGGAATACCCCTAAACGTGACCCAAAAGCTTATAAATGGGTAGTCATTCCTTATTACGGAGGAACTTATAAACAATGGAAAGGGAATGATTTAGCCCTTTCAACTTACACTAGTTTCGAGGAATTAAACAATCGATTAAAAAGCGATATTCAGAATATGTATATGACATTACCACTTGGAGGTATCGGCTTCGAAAAAGCAGAAGAATAGAACAAAAAACCCCTGGACGAAGGTCTAGGGGTTTTTTGTTTTAATTCAATTTCTTAATTCGGGGAGCAATTTTTTCATTTATTCGTTTTCCGGAGTCAATATAATCCCAACTATCTTCGGGGAGTCCAAATTCATCATAGGTTTGGTAATGCCCGAAATGGTCATACCCATTTTCACGTTTTTCATAGGAAATAGAGTGTATGGTTCCTCCATTTTTATGGTAGTAAATTCGAGTAGAAATCTTCGTCGCTGGATCATATATCACTTCTAATTGAAGTCTTCCTAATCGATCAAAACTCCGATGAGCAATTTTTTCCCCTTCTGAATTATAAATCTGTTCCAAGGAAATCGTTAATCTTTTATATTCATTTTTTAAAGAGTCTTTTATTTTGTCAAAATTCTCTATCCACTCATATTTAAAACCATCAAAATTAGTCGTGTCGTTATACCGTCGATGCACATTATAGGGCTTTCCTTTTTTGTAAAATTCTACTTCTTTTAATTGTCCTGTCAGATAGTACCTCTCTAATTTTCCGTCCAGTGAGTCATTCACAAAGCTTTCTTTTGAGGCTAAAATTCCGTTCAGGTGCCATATTTTTCGATCCCCAACGCGTACATTATTTTCAAAATTTTCCACCATTTCTATTTTCCCATTATCATAATA
>Ga0222712_10007012_pt1 | contig 11006 bp, 18 predicted proteins | sample C33_657DmetaG_FD_165043 | JGI IMG/M metagenome (GOLD analysis project Ga0222712, IMG submission 165043) | Estuarine water microbial communities from San Francisco Bay, California, United States - C33_657D | ecosystem: Environmental > Aquatic > Marine > Unclassified | place: USA: California... | reverse complement strand
ACAGCATCAGGCTCGACATGGACAGTTACAGCAGGCGACCCAACATCGCTGATTAACTCGCTCTATGACGCAGCACGCGAGATCACAGAGGACAGCAATTATTTCCCAACACATCTTTGCGTCAGTCCCGACGTATGGGAAAAATTGGGCAGCCAGTTGGATTCATCAAAGCGACCAATTCTCGGGTACACAACCGACGGAGTAATTGGCCAAAACTCGCTTGGTCGAGTAGGCGGTCTTAGTTACAACTCCATGAACGTAATGGGATTGACGCTTGTAGTTGACAACAACTTTGCAAGCGGAACAATGCTTGTTGTTTACGCACCGGGCTTTGAAATTTACGAAGCGCAACAAGGTATTTTGTCGGTTACAAACCCAAGCACATTGTCACGCACGTTTAGTTACTACGGTTACTTCTCAACATTTGTTGCTAAGTCATCGTTTATTCAGGGCATCGTAATCGCCTAGTCGCATGGCGGCTACACCGCTATGGCGACCTATCTAACAGCGTCAAAACAGTTATTAAATAACTACGCCTGCATATCTACGCTCGAGCCAACTGACATACAGGTTGGCGACAGCATCGTTGTCGCAAGCATTGGCGCACCGTTTAACGGCACGTTCACCGTGTTGTCATGCCCGCAATACGAATACACAGGCATAGATAGCACTACAGGCGAATGGACATTTAACGAGAACGTACCGCGCGCTAATCAAGTGCTGTACGCCTGCACAGGCGATACAGTTGAGTACAGCGCGTTCTACACCGGCACAGTTACGTTTACACCTACCTGCACTTGGGTTACGGTCGCAAACCTTGTCACCTATCTAGGCGTGTCAATCACTAACCCGTCTGACGATTACACGCTGGCTACACAGGCCGTAAGCGCTGGCAACCAGTTTTGCAGCCGCCGACGCGCCGAGGCAGGCTACAACGACAGTCTCAGCACGTCGCCTAGCGGTGATGTCACGCTCGGCACGATCATGTATTGCGCGGCGTTGTGGCGTAGCCGAGGCAGTCTTGAAAACGTGTTTGCGTCGTTTGACAACATGGGTGCAGCACCGCAACAGTCAATGACACCGATTGTCAAACAGTTGTTAGGTATTGACCGACCTGCGGTGGCATAGTGCCTGCACCGTACACAGACCTATTAAACGAGGCGCTAGACGATCTGAGCGCCACGCTGACAGCCGTAACAGGCTTACGGGTAGTAAACGACCCAACAAAACTTGTGCCTAATTGTGTGTTTATTACAGCGCCAAGTTTTACAACCATTGCAGGCAACGGCAACATCGTACGCATGGACTACCCAATCAAAATTGTTGGCAGCGGCCCAGCAGGGTTGCCCGTGTTGCGCGAGATTTTGCAGATCACCGCGTTAGTGCTTGGCTCAAGCGTCATTGCAATGTCGGGCAGACCCGGCACACTCGACATAGGCGGGCAAGAATATCCGTGTTATGACGTGGCAGTTGGCTTGCAAGCGCAAACCGCGTGAGCATACACACGCATATCGTTGCGGTATGGTAAAACTATAAGTAACAGATCAAGGAGTAATCACAATGGCCACGAGTACCTACCTCAGCAATCCGACCGTCACTATAGGGGCCGCCAGCGGTTCAGCCGTTGACATCACCGATCAAGTTTCGGCAGTTACCGTCAACTACGTTGTTGAAGCGTTAGAGGACACCGCGTTCGGCTCGACTGCCCGCACAAACACCGCTGGTCTGCAATCAAACAGCGCAACGTTGACGCTTTACGCGTCGTACGCAGCGTCGGAAAGTTACGCAATCCTTGCGCCACTTGTCGGCACAAAATGCTATATCAAAGTCAAACCAACATCGGCAGCCGACAGCGCAACAAACCCCGGCTTTGAATTAACAAACACTTTCCTAAGTGCGTTGCCAGTAATAAACGCAAACTTAGGCGAGTTGGCTACCTACGACATAGAACTTATGGGTGGCACATATACCGCTGACGTAACAGCATAAAACTAACGCGCCACAACTGGCCGAGAACAGGACAAGGCAATGAGACTAAAACTTAAAGTTGATTTACAAGACGGCGTAGCCCCAGTCGAGTTAACAACAAATATGTTTGTTATCTGCGAATGGGAAAAAACTGAGGGTCGCAAAATTAGTGACGGCAAAGGTATCGGATATACCGATCTAGTTTGCTGGGCATACAACTTGCTAAAACTTAGCGGCCAAAAAATGCCTGCAACATATCGCGACTGGGTTAAAGAAAACCCGAACATGACTATTGAGGCGATAGACGAGACAGACCCAAACCTTACGGCGTAGGCAGTTACCGACGGCAACTAGCAGAATTGTTAGTCGCAACAGGGTATTGGCCTACGACAATCGAGTTTGACACGCGCGACCTAATCACGGTGATTACGCTATTGAATAAGCAAAAGAGGTAGCGCAATGCCGGTATCAACAACAATTCAAGTAGCGGGCGTTAAAGACGCTATAAACAACTTGAAAAAACTTGACCCTGAATTGCAAAAAGAATTTAAAACAAAGGCAACTGACATTGCACAACCAGCGATTGACGCTGGCAAAAAAGCCTACGAAGTATTAGAGGACGAGGAACACCCATATGCGCTTTCAGGTATGTCAAGGCGCTGGACTAGCAACGGTCGCAAAATATTTCCGTTCAGACTTAACAAAGCAATTAAAGGCGTGCAAATGAAATTTGACACTCGACGCAAAGCCGTTGGCGTAATTATGATTTTGCAAAAAGACGTAGCAACTGCAGTTTGGGAAACAGCCGGGCGACGCAGCACAAACAGGCTTGGCGCGTCACTCGGTTTTGTTGCGAGCGATCAGACTCGAATACTTAAACCAGCGATTGAAAAAGACATTGCCAAAGTTGAGCGCGAAATAGAAAAGATTGTTAAAGACGCTATTCGTACTGTTGAGCGCGGGATTTAATCATGGCATTATCTATTCCAATCATCAGCGAGTTTGACGGCAAAGGTCTTGACCGCGCAATAAAAGAATTTAAGCAATTAGAGACTGTTGGCGAGAAAGCACAATTTGCTATTAAGAAAGCGGCGATACCTGCGGCAGCGGCGTTGACGGCGGTTGCGGGTGCGCTTGGCTTGGCGGCTAAAGCGGCAGCCGAAGACGAACAGCAACAAGCGATTTTGGCTAACACGATGCAGAACGTTGTCGGCGCTACTGACGCAACGGTCGTGGCAACTGAGGACATGATTTCGGCTATGTCGAGGGCGACTGGTACGGCTGACAGCGAGTTAAGGCCAGCGTTTGCTGCGTTACTTGTCGGTACAAAAAATGTTGGCGAAGCGACTAGCGCGTTATCGCTTGCACAAGATATTTCGGCTGCAACTGGCAACGATCTAGCGACGATTAGCGACGCGCTGGCTAAAGCCTATGCAGGCAATATGAAGGGCTTGCAAGCGTTGTCGCCTGAGATGAAGGGCATGATTAAAGACGGTGCGTCACTCGACACGGTGATGCTTGCGTTAAATGACAACTTTGGTGGCGCGGCAGCAAAGTCTGCAAACACCGCAGCAGGTCAATTCAAAATATTAAAAAACAGTTTGGCTGAAACACAAGAAAGCATTGGTGCAGGTTTGTTGCCCGTGCTACAAAAGGTGTTGCCGGTGTTGCAACGCATGGCTGATTGGGCGCAAGAAAACCCTAAAGCATTTTTGTTTGTTGCCGGCACGATCAGCGCTATTGCTACAGCAATTTTGGCAGTTAATTTTGCTATGGCGGCTAACCCGTTTACGCTTATTGCGGTTGGCATCGCCGCGTTGATTACTGGTCTTGCAGTTGCGTACACAAAATTTGAAGGTTTTAGAAACGTTGTCAACACGGTGCTTAACGGTCTAATTGCTGGTTTTGAATTGTTTGCTAATTCGTTTATTGGTGCAATCAACTTAATTATTCAAGGCATGAATTTGATAAACCCGTTTACAGATATTGGTACGTTGCCGACAATTAGTTTGGGTCGTATTGGTTCGGGTGGTGGTGCGACTAGCGGCGGTCAAGCTCGAGAGGGTGGCACGGGCAGTATCACGCCTGCGTTGCCAAGTATGCCTAGTTTGATTAGTCCAATTACTGGTGGCGGTGGCGCTGGCGGTGGCGGTAGTCGAGCCGGTGGCGGTGGTGGCGGTGGCGGTATTGGTGGCGGTGGCGATCTAGTGACGATACAAGGCGCTTTAACGACGTTTGGTAACGCTGAGCGCATTGCAGCGCGCGGTAGCGGTGACGTAACGATCAACGTGACTGGCGGTATGTCAACTAGCGCCGAGATCGGGCAAAGCGTGTTGAACAGTTTGCTGGCCTATCAGCGCACTAACGGGCCACTTGACTTACAGATTGCGTCGTAATGGCAGGTACAGCCGTTGTTGCTAGTGGCAACTATGACTTAGAGATTGACACAGGGTTTGTGCAAGACGCATTTTTGCTTGACGACACAACCGCTGGCAAACTTAACAATACCGAATATGTGCTTGACGGTACGACAGATTATGCGAGCGTGCTTGACGGCGTAAACAGCATCAGCGTGCGACGTGGCCGCCGCGATCAAGGCGACCAATTTAGTGCAGGCACTATGTCGTTTACGATGCTTGACACGTCAGGTATTTTTAACCCGTTTGACGAGAACAGTCCGTACTACGACACAGCGTTAGCGCAACCGGGTCTTGCACCTATGCGTCGAGTGCGCTTGTCGCGTTACAGTTCGCTAAACGTCAAAGAATATTTGTTTGTCGGCGTAATTGTAAATTTTGATTACAATTTTGCGCTTGGCGGTCTTGACACCGTGACCGTGTTTTGTGCAGACGATTTTTATTTATTGGCACAAACATACTTAGATGAATTTAATGTTAGCGAGGAATTGTCTAGCGCTCGAGTTACGGCCGTACTTGATCTACCTGAGGTTGCGTTTCCAGCGTTGACGCGTGACATTGCTACAGGCACACAGACGCTTGGCGGTTCAGCGGCGTTTACCGTTCCGCAAGGCACAAACGTGCTTGGCTATTTGTCTGACGTTAACGAAGCTGAACAGGGTCGGCTGTTTATGTCGCGTGACGGCGACCTGACGTTTGACGCTCGACTAGGCACAACACTTACCCCAGCAGTAGCGGACTTTCATGACGACGGTACAAATATACCGTACAACGGCGTGGGCATAACTTTTGAAGCCGATCAGGTAACTAACCGTGCAGTCGTACAAATACTTGGCAGTACCAGCCCGCAGGTCGCTGACGACGCTGGCAGCCAAGCAAAATATTTTGTGCAGACTTACAGCATTACTAACAGCCTTTTGCACAACGATGACGCGGCACTTAACTTGGCGGTTTATTTGCTTGACCCTGAGCCTGAGGCACGGTACACGTCTTTGGGTACGTCGTTTGCTTTGTTGTCTAGCGCGCAACGTGACACGGTGGCCGTAATTGACGTGGGCGACACGATCACGATTGAGAAAACGTTTACGTCAGGCGTGTCAACTACCGAGTTGGCGCAAGATTTGGCAGTCGAGGGCATTGAGCATCAGATCAACGTAAACACCGGGCATAGCGTCACTTATTACACGTCGCCAACTACCGTTGTTTATGAGTTAATACTTGACGATTTGTCGTTTGGTATCATCAACGCTGACAACGTTCTAGGGTAAAGTAGGCAAATATGGCATTAACAACTTTTACCAGCGGTCAAGTTTTGACGGCAGCGCAAATGAACGCGCTACAGGCAAACGATTACAACCAAACGGTTAGCACAAAAACCACGTCTTACACACTTGTAGCCGCCGACAAAGGCACTCGAATAGCGATGAATTCAGCAAGTAGCACAACGATTACGGTAAACACAAGTTTGTTTAGTGCGGGTGACACTTTGTTTATACAAAATATTGGTGCAGGTACTTGCACGATTACTGCTGGTACTGCGACGGTTTCAACTACTGGTTCGTTGGCGCTTGCCCAATATGGCGGTGGGACTTTGTATTTTACAAGTGCGGGTGTGTCAATTTTTTTTTTAGCGGGGGCAAGTACGGGTTACGGTACGGCTACCGGCGGCACAAGTTCATCTATAACAGTTAGTAGTCAGGCTTATACGCTTTTAGCGTTTACTAGCGACTCAAATTTAATTGTTAGCAAAGCAGGTTTGTTTGATGTGTTGCTTATTGGTGGCGGTGCAGGTGGCGGTTTTTCAGGCGCAGGCGCTCCGACGGCTACTGGCGGCGGCGGCGCGGGCGGTATTTTAGGTTTAACATCTACTTGCACGGTATATCTTGCGGCTGCGACTTATGCAGTAGATGTTGGCGCGGGTGGTGCGGCGTCAGGTTCATCTTTTAACGCAGGTTCACCTGGTTTGAATAGTGCTATTGCAAATGTTATTGGCGTGCCAGGCGGCGGCGGCGGAGGTTCGCACGAACGAAATTATTCAGGTTCGTCGGGTGCTTCGTCGGGTGGTGCGGTTGCAAGTGCTAGTGCGTTAGATGCTGCGTTTACTATTGGCGGGAACAAAGGCGGAAACGGTGGCGGCACAAACTCAATAGCGGGCGGAGGCGGAGGGTCAGCGTCGGCGGGCGGAAACGGAAGCGGGACGACCGGCGGGTCGGGCGGAAACGGGTCAGATATCAGCACTTTTATTTCTGGAGCGACGGCGTATCGTGCTGCAGGCGGCGGAGGAGGCGGCTCCGGGACAGGCGGCGCGGCAGGAAACGGCGGCGTTGCAGGCGTAACAAGCGGTACAGGAAACGCTGCGACTACAGCAGGTTCGGGCGGCGGCGGGACAAATAATGCAACAGGCGGCGCAGGCGCAGCAGGCATAGTTTATGTAAGGTTTAAGATTTAGTTATGCCTGAACAAATTTTCGCACAACTAGACGCAAACAATGTTGTTATAGATATTCATGTCGTAACAGCCGAATTTATGGCGGCAAACCCTGAACGATATCCGGGCGTTTGGGTTGAAACTTTTTTTAACACACCAAACAAAAATTATGCAGGCATAAATTGGATTTACGACGAAGACACACAAAACTTTTTTTATCCACCTGACCCTGAAGAACCATAATGAAATGCGCTACGGAATATTTGCGCTAATACTTATGCTGACCGCTTGCGAAACAACACGCATAAACAATGAAAAACCTACAGCACGCGCACTAATCTGCAACGTGCCTGACCGATGCACAATGACACCATGACTCGACACAGATACAGCGCAAACGATCTACACGCACGCATGGTCGTAACAGTCGGAGTACTACTAGCAATCGTATTTAGCCTGATCGTGCTAGGCATGATTTGGGGTTTGCTATTTGTATCGCAACCGTTAGAGCAATCACCAAACGACGCAGCGTTCATAGATTTAATGTCAACCATTGTCGTATTTTTGACCGGCACATTGTCAGGCTTAGTTGCGTCTAACGGCATAAAAAACAAACCAGTCGAGTAATGGCTAACCGCGCTTACATAGTTACGCAACAACCAGTCGTAAAGTCTGCGTTGGCTGGCACAGCGGAATGGGCGCGACTTGCCTGCAAACACAGCGACGGCAGTTTGTGGAACAACGGCACATGGGTAGTACGCGACGTACGCAACAGACCCGGCACAATCTCTAACCATGCTCGAGGGCTGGCAATGGACTTGTCGTATCGTTGGCTCAATCAAAAAAAACTTGGCAAAGTTGACGGTCGCAAAACGTCACTTGCGTTTATTGAGAAATGTTTACAGAACGCAGATCATTTAGGCATACAACTTGTGATTGACTATGCAATGCAAAGGTCGTGGCGGTGCGATCGTGGCACATGGCAACCGTTACTAAGCGTTGAGGTTTCTGATTGGTGGCACATAGAAATTGACCCACACGTCGCCAACGACCCGATCATCGCAAAACAGCGCTGGCAAGCCGTTTTTGGGGTATCACCCACAGAGGCAACAAAACCTGTTTAGGCTGGTCACCTACCGAGAAAGTAGGTCACTATGACACTCATCAGCAAAACAGCAATATCGCTATTCATTAGCGTGATCTCAATATTTATATTGACACCGCCGCCTGCCCCAACAGCCGACGATTTAGCGCCAGCGCCAATCACCGTTTGGCAAGGCTTAGAACCAGCGTCGCCTACACCGCCGATAACGGTCGTAACTACGCCTATAACGCAACCTGACGCGTGTCAGACCGTGTTTGACATGGCTCGACACGTCGGCTGGGCTGAACAAGACCTGACACAACTGGTCGCAGTTGCCTACCGCGAAAGCCGATGCAACCCTGCAGCGTTTAACGCAAGCGACCCAAACGGCGGGTCAGCTGGGGTTATGCAGATTAACTACTTTTGGTGCAAACCGTCGTCGTATTACGCAAACGGCTACTTGCAGGCATACGCCCTGATATCTACTTGCGACGATCTGTTTGACTTAGAGGACAATTTGCGTAGCGCGTTAGCGATCTTTAGATACTCAAATGGCTGGCGTGCATGGTCACTCTAAAACATTTATTTTTAGCGTCAGTCTTGACGGCGTACACCTACCTGATATTGTCCGTATCCAACAAACGAAAGGCAAGAGATGACCGAGAACATCGACCCAAGAACTGACCCACAATTTCAGGCGCTTAAACACGTCATGGATCAAATCACACAAAACAAAGTGCCGATACGTCAGCCGTGGGAATTGGCAGCGCGTAGCACGCTTCGAGCAATCCAGCACGAGATTGACGACCGCAACGTACTTGACGACGCTGAGTTAATTGACGTGCTCAATCAAACACGCATTGAGATCAAATATTTGTTGAGCATTATCACCGATCTTGACGAGCGTGTTAAAGAACGTGATGCAGAGGTCAGCCGACTTGAAAGGTGGGCGCACCGTGCTAACTAAACACGAACGTCACCGCATGCGAGTCGCAATGGTAGAAAGCCAAGCCAGCGCCAACGCCAAATGGACACCACAACAACAAACGCAGGTAGATAACGCAATACGCAAAATGGCGCGCATGATGCCACGCTTTACAGCCGACCAAGTTTGGTACGAGCTAGGCGCGTCATTTCCAGTTACTAAAGGCATGACCGCTCGACTACTGGTAGCGCAACGTAACGGCGTTATAAAGAACACGGGCGAGATTACGTTTGCTGAGCGTGGCGGCGAACACGATCACGCGCAACGCTTAACAATATGGCAATCGTTGTGAGCGGATTTAACCTTGACAATTACGTTGACGTACCTACACGTTTAGGCATGGCACTAAAAAAATATCCTGATTTACGCATACAAGAAACGCACCGCGAGATCATAGAGATGCCTGACAAGTCATGCTTTATACGTTGCACCGTAACCGTGTGGCGCGATCAAGCCGACCCGATACCTGCAGTTGCGTCAGCGTGCGAGATATATCCGGGTCGTACGCCGTACACAAAAATGAGCGAAAACGAGGTCGGGTTTACTAGCGCGTTGGGTCGAGCGCTCGGCTACATGGGCTTTGGTATTAACAAAAGCATTGCCAGCCGTAATGAGGTTGAGGCAGCACAATCAAGGCAACCTACAGGCCGTTTAGCGCCAGTTGTACCGATGCACGATGTAGAGATGCCATTCCCCGACGCACCTGTCCAAGAGTACGCAACGCCTAAGCAGTTGGGCATGATGCGTGCGCTGGCTAACGGGCAAAACATTGCGCAAGACAAACTCAAAGAGTATTGCAGCAACGTGCTTGGCCGTCAGATAAACACAACAGGCGATCTAACTAAACGTGATGTCAGTCGGGTAATTGATGCGCTAAAACTAGGTGAGCCACAATGAACAAATCAACAGATATTGGGACAGCCGTAGTTTGGTTTTACGGCACGATTATTGTTGTTGGAATAGTTTTAGGTTTGGCACAATATTGGAATGAACGCCGAAAATGATTGACGCGCTAAAACTAGGTGAGCCACAATGAGGTTGTTTGAAACGCCACAAATTGAATTTACAAGCGACGATTACTACACACCAAAACACATATTTGATTTACTTAATTTGACATTTGATTTAGATGTTGCTGCACCGCCAAACGGTGCGCCGTTTGTGCCGTGTAAAAAATATTTAACGCAAGCAGATGACGGCTTGACTAGCAAATGGCATGGATCGGTTTGGATGAATCCGCCCTATAGCAATCCGACCCCTTGGGTAAGTCGGTTCATAGAACATGGGCAAGGCGTTGCACTATTGCCTACGTCTAACGGTCGCTGGTTTGGTACTTTGTGGAATAGCGGAGCATCGTTTGGTGTTCTTGATTACATAAAGTTTTACAGCCCAACAGGTGTTATGCCGTCATCTGCGCCTAACAGATGTTGGTTAGTTGCGTTTGGTAAAAATGAGGTAAAAGCGTTAAGCAAATTCGGTAAAGTCAGATAATTAATTACGGGCATGACCCGCACGAGTGCAATCGTGTGAGGTAACACACGGAGAGCGTGGGTAGATGACACGCGTGGTAACACGTGGTCAAGCAAATGCGTTAAAGAGTTAGGGTGTCGAGTGAAGGCAGACGACGGGGGGCTTAGCGCACTAGGTCTCACATCACAACATAGATTGACATATCACAAACAAACAACAGACATAAGGTTGACAACATGGTTAGCGTTCACAAATTGAGAGCAAGCGCGATAGCGCGCGCTAGCAACTAATGCCAACACGTAGACGCACACACAACCAAGAACAACTAGGCCATTACACACAACGCAACCGCGCACGCTCAACAGCCGAATTCAAACGCAACAGACGCGCACTACTAACCGGCAACCCAGCCTGCCATTGGTGCGGCATACGCGAAGCAACCACCGCCGATCACCTAATAGAAATAGATCGCTGGCCAGCAAACACACACGGCATCAACGCATTAGAAAATTTAGTTGCAGCCTGCAAACCATGCAACAGTTCACGCGGCGCTCGATACGGAAACCTAAAACGCAAAGGCATATACGAACGACCACCACAAATTGCAAATGCATTAAATACATCGCAACGTATTTTTATACAGAACACAGACGAC
>Ga0222712_10007011_pt1 | contig 11007 bp, 13 predicted proteins | sample C33_657DmetaG_FD_165043 | JGI IMG/M metagenome (GOLD analysis project Ga0222712, IMG submission 165043) | Estuarine water microbial communities from San Francisco Bay, California, United States - C33_657D | ecosystem: Environmental > Aquatic > Marine > Unclassified | place: USA: California... | reverse complement strand
TGCAAGGCGGCATCAGCCAGCGCGGTGTTGAATACCGCCGCGCGCAGCAGGTAGCCGTTGAGCTGTCCTGTATTAGACGAGTTTATCCCCATTCCGATGACAGTAGGGGTGGCGGGTACAGAAATTGCGCCGGTTGCTGTGTCCAACACGTTGTCGCGCGCAGAGTTTGCGCTGCTTGCGCCTGCCCTCGTCGCCATTTTGGTTGTTACGTTGGCCGCTAGAGCGGGGGATAGACTGGGGCCGTACTGTGTTACACCCGCCGAAGCTACTAGCGGGTTTGACTGACTTGTGGTCGCCAAGACGATGTTTGATATGCGGTTGTTTTGGGTGCCGTCAGAAACGGTGAAGGACACTGTGTTTGTAGGAAACGCCCCTATGGTGCGGTTAAATTGGCTGTAAATGGTCATCGGGTAGTCTACGCTGGGACTGGAAACAGAAGCAATGTCTGCTTGTCGTGTCGCCGTCACGGTCGTGGTCGTGATGTAGCTTGAATGAGCTGTGGACGCCTCAACCTGAGCGCCCCACAAGAACAAGCCAGACGTGCCGTCGCCGGTGTACGTGGGGTTGTTAGCTACTAGCATGCCGTACTGTATGTTTGCCGCAACGGCCAGCGTAGCTGGCACGTTCAGGATGCAGCGATACCAGCCGTTCGCCAGCGCCTCGATTGAGGCTGTCGCCCCTGCCCCACTTAAAGCGAAAACAGAGCCCGCACCCGTCAGGTTAAACGACGCCGTCCGGAAGGTAACATCCGCAAACGCGGTTGTGGGCACAAAGATAGACGTCTGGGACCGTTCGGCGGCTTTGGCGTAGATAGAGAAAGTCTGCACCGAAGCAGTCAGGTTGACGATTTGCTGGTGAAAGTGTGTTGACGCCGCCGTTGTGTCTTCGACCAGCTTATCTGCCGTCGTGGTGCCGTCAGGCGCAACGGTAGCGTCTGCTGTGACGCTGCTTTGGAACGGTATCCACGGCGCGGTGGCAAGCGTCTGCGACTGCAAAAGAAGGTTGGTGCGGGCATCTTCAACCAACAACCCCTTGTCAGTGCGGCGCGGAACGCCAGAACCAAAGTTGACTAGCGTACCTGCAAGCGTCTGCGCGTAGCCTGTAGACGCGCGGCCGAAACTCCAGTTTGGCGTGCTGGTAACAGCGCCAACGTCCACGCCGCTGAACAGCGCCCGGTTAGCCGTGAAATCCCAATAATGCAGCGGCGCCGTGCCAAGCTGGGCAGTTGCAACGGAAAGCAGGGATTTAGTCCCGCCTCGGTTCCGCGTCCGGTCGCGCGCACGCCACATCTAGAAGCCTTCGCCAGGGATCAGGTGGAGGGTTGAGGTCAGCGCCGTGTCGCACACATAGGCAACGTGCGTGTGATCCTGCGGCTTGCTGATTGATACCTGCGACAATGGCAGGACAATGTAATCCTGCGCTGCAACTGCGGTCAGGCCCGTCAGGCCGGTGCGGACATAGACGTTATTGGTGCCAGTGTTCGTGATCACGATGGACTTGGAGCCAACGCCCATCTGCGTTGAGGCTGACGTTGCCGTCACGCTGGCGACCGATACGCCAGAGCCATAGGCGGGGCCAAATGTCTGCTCAATCATTGTGTTACCCCTTGGAGCCAGCTCTGATACTTCGGATGCTCAAGCGCAACGAGGCGGTCAAGCTGCTCGTGCGTCATCGGGATTTGCCCGATCAGCATGTTCCGAAGCGAAGCGAACTCGGCAAGGATGCGCGCCTTAAGCGCAGCGTGATCCTCGTCCGGATAGGCTTCCAGCAGGGCCTCGGCCGGCGGCTCGGTTGGGCTGGACAGCTCGAGGACGGGCGCGGACAGGGCCGCTTCAAGTTCCGCGATGCGGGCGCGCAGGGCGTCGTTCTCAGCGACTAGCGGGTCAACAAATGGCGTTGCATCAACCAGCTTGCCAGACGTCACCGCGTCCCAATGCGCCTTGTAGGCGTCAACCGGCTCTGGCTCAACCCACGAGCCCGCAAGCTGCACCAGATCATGCGCCAGGCTGACCGGATCAGCCCGCGTGCCTGCGTGGGCTTGGCCCTGATAGCTGCCCGCAACGAGCCAGTAAGCTCCGTTATCCTCGCAGCGGACATTGTCCCAGCCCGACAGGATGGATTTAACCTGCTCAATCATGGCGCCAGTATCCCCACGTTCTTGAGTGCTCGCACAATGTCGCTGATGCGATAGGCGGTCGCGCCAGTGGCGCCGGTGAATGTGCTGGCGTCAGTGGCGGTCGTGCCGCCGCCTGCTGTAAACCCTGTTGATGTTCCTGTCGTGGACTGTTGCGCGCTGCCCGCAATCGTGCGCCCGAATGACGTAAAGGCCGTCGTCGTGAACGTGTCCACGCCGCTTGAATACACAAGCTGGTCCGCCGCAGTCGTCACTGCCGAGATGCCTGCCAGCGTGGCGTCAAGCGTCAGAGTGGGATTGCCCGCGATCCCGTCGCCATTGGTCACAGTCAGGCCCGTGGAGCCCGTCACCGTGCGCGGCGTAGAGACTAGGCCGATACGATACCAGCTTGATGCCAGAGCGTTATACTTGAACCGGAGCGATCCACCCGCCGTGATGAAGCCAGGCGATGCCGCAATGGTTGCGCCGTTGCCGTTAATGGTGAGGGCAGTAACGATCTGCGTGGAGTAGATTAGGATTTCCTGGTTATCGGCGAGGTCGGCAACCGGCGGGAATGTGATCGTGCCGGTTGCATAGGTGGCCAGCGGCGACATGATCAGCCACTGGTTATCAGACGTCGATACCAGCGTTACTGTAAAGCCCGTGGCCACCGGCGCCGCGTACTGCACCACAAACTGAGATTGTCCAGCCGACGCAAAAGTTAGTGCGCTTTGCATGTATGTCGTCAGCGCCGTCAGCGACGTCTTGCGCGTGTCGCTGTTATTCGTGCGCCAGATCGGCAAGAGGTCGCCCGCCGTAAGCGTGTCCGCTGTAGATAGCTGGTTGATGTCCGTCATTGGTCAGCTTTCAAAATCAAGCGTTGCATCAGGCCCGACCGTTAAACCACGATCCTCCTGCTGTAGGAACGGGTCGCCGTTAAAGCGCCAGTATTTCGTGCCCTGACCAGCCGGGACTGAGTTGATGTCGATGAGGCGTTCGGGGATCGTTGAGCGGCGGCTCAGGAGCGCCATGTAAGCCGACCGCGCCGTGGCCTTTGTATCCGGCGAGACGGTCTTGCCCATCATCGGCGCAAGGCGGACTGCAAGGTTGCTGACGATGGCCTCAATGGCCTCATCCGTGACGGTAGCGTCCTGATCCAGATCACTATCGCCAGGATTGTCCGCGAGTGGGTAGCCGATGCGCAAGCCGCGGCTGTTCCACGTCGCCATCATGTTGTCGAGGCGACGAAGTCCAGCCTGGAATTGCTCCGGCTGTAGGTCGAAGGCGTAGGACGCAAGGCCTACCTCTTCGAATGCGTTCTGCACGAGCTCGCGCTTTGTCCAGCTCACGATGCAGGCTCCGGATCAGGGGCTGGCTCTGGCGGTGCTTCTGGCGTCGGCTCTGGCGTCGGTTCCGGCGCAGCAGCCTCGGCCGCTTCCTGCGCCTCGAGCGCCTCGATGATCTTGTTGGCCAAGGTCTTGTCCGACCAGCGCCGATCCACCGCAAGCCCGATCTCAGCCGCCTTGGTCAGCATCTCGTCCCGCGTCGGCGGCGCGTTGTCGACAGGCTCGGACACAATCGCCACACGCGCGGGCGCCGGGTTCAGAAACACCTCAACCGCTTCCGGCAGCGTGGCAAACCAGCCATCAGCCAGCGCCTTGTCGAAGGCTTTCTGATCGGTGACGCCGATGCTCTGGTATGTCGTGTGCGGAGGCCCGAACCAATCGCCAGGGCAGCGATAAACGATGGTGGGGAAATCGGTCATTTCGCTTTCCGCTTTGCTTTCTTCGCCGTGCTCAATGCAATGGCAATCGCCTGCTTCTGCGGCTTGCCGGCCTTCATCTCGGTCGAAATGTTCTTGGAAATTGTCTTGGGGCTGTAGCCCTTCTTGATCGGCATTGATCTCTCCCAAGTAAATGGGGCGGCCTTGTGAGCCGCCCCACTGAGGTTAGGCGATACGATAGGACACGAACGTGTTGGCCGCAGTCTTGCGGGTCCTCCAGCGTGCGGAGTTGCCGTAGATGCCGCCAGTCGAGGCGTTCGCGCTCTGAACAATCGGGTTGCCGACGATGGTGTGACCCGTCGCAGCCGTGACCGTGATCGTGTCAGCCGAGGCAGCCGACAGGTTTAGCAGCGACCAGTCGAAATATTCGTTGGTGTCAAACGTCGCCGCTGCATCCAGCAGGGTGCCGGTCGGCAGGGTGTAAGCCTGCGTAGCGCCCGCTGTGTGCGTGCCGGTGATGATCTGCGTGAGCAGTTCAGCAGCCGTCAGCGTGACCGCAACGGTTTTCGCCGTGACGTCAGGCTGCACGCCGTTGTCCGTGCGCCACTGCTTGACGTTCGGGTCGGTGCCGACTTCGTACTGCGCCGACAGGCCCCCGCCAGCGTCGATGATCAGCGTTGCGCCGCCCGTGAAGGTTCCGAACACGGTCTGCGTGTTGATCAGGGTGCCGATCAGGGTCGTGTTGTCCGGATAGTTTGCAAAGCCGCTGGTGCGATAGACGGTGACCAGGCCCTGCGATGCGACTGCAAGCTTTTGCGTTGCGGTCAGAGTGACGGAGACACGGCCGCCGCCGGTGAGAAAAAAACTCATGTGCGATTGCTCCGTTAGGTCTGGCTGAACATGATGAGACCGCTCATCATGGGCTGTTTGTTGACCACGCCGTAAAGCGTGTCGAGGCGGTACTTGGTGCGCATCGTGTTGATGTCGTACTGCTTCTGCATCACGAGCTCGATGCCCTGATCAGTCGCCGCACGCATGACGCTCGCGCCGGCATCCGTCGGGACCGCATAGCGACCCGGCAGGATTTCGATCGAGTCCTTGAACCAGAACGGGTTCATGAAATTGGTAACGGTGTTGAGGAAAGTAATCGCAGCCGTGGCGGACGTCGCCGTCATGGTGCAGTTCTGGTACTGGATTTCAGCGTCAGATGCGCCTTGCGCCGAGATGATCGGCGGCGAGATCACAAGCGTGGTCGAGGACGGAACGCTGATAACGCGGAACGTCATCGGCTGGCCGGTGTCCTGCTTGGTGATCAGGTGGACGCTGTTGCAGTTGGCGATCGTGAACGCATCGCCTGCCGCCACGGAGGTTGTCGAAGATATCGTGATGGTCTGGTAGCGGTTATCAACGTTCGCCGTCTCGCCGGTCGTGGCAACCGAAGTCGCCTTCGGAACCCAGTAGTTGCCAGCAGCTACAAGCGTGCTGATGGTCAGGCCACCGCCGCCGGCCGCAGCCGTCTTCCGGTTGGCATAGTCCAGCTTGTAAGTGTCGAAGCTGGCGACCCGGCCAACGAAGCCAGCACGCAGCGCCTGATCCGAAATGCCGTTGCCGAACGAACGCGTTGACGTGGCGAGGTTGGACGCCATGCCGTTATAGTCACGCGTTGACAGAGCGAGGTAGCGGTCCTCCATCTGCACGCCGCGTTCGTTCATGATGGCCTCGCACAAGGCGACGTCATCAAAGCCAGCAGCCGCGGCAGAGCGCTTGACGAAAAGCGTGCCCTGGTTTGCAGCCACGGTCATCACGCTGACGTTGATGTCGCTGGCCAGTTTCTGCTTGGCAGCATCGCCGAGGCGACCTTCCTGCAGGGCGTCACGCAGTTCGGTTGCCGTCAGAACGAACGGAACCGAACGCGAGAAGCCGATCGTCGCGGGAACAGACAGCTGCGTGTAGTCGTCGAAGTTGGTCGTCATGTCGGTGCCGCTGTAGCTCGTCGCGATGTACGGCTGCGGGCGCCACATGATGTTGTTGGTGCGTTCCATCGTGGTCTGGTCGGTGTTGAACACAGCGACGTTGCGGGAGAGGACTAGAGCGTCTTGGAAGCCTTCGAGAATGTTCTCAAAAGCGACCCTTTCTTCCTTACTAAAGCCGTTAGGCATTGATTTCGTTCCTTATCCTGTTGTTATCCGCGCTTTTGCTGACGCTTGTAGGCCATGACCTTCGAAAGGTCGCCCGTTTTCGCCGCTTCGTCGCGCAGTCGTTCCAATGTGTTATCGACGGATCCCGACTTCGGAGCGTTGCCGCTCACGAGCTGTTCGGGTTGCGCCGATGGCTTGCGTTGTGTAACTTTCAATTCTTTCTCCAAGTCTGCAATTGCGAAAGCAAATGCGATTGGGCTTGCGATGGCCGCCAGCTCAGCGGCCTTCTTGGGGTTTTTTCCGAGCGCATACATTACGATTGCAGGCTTTTTGGCTCCATCAAGGATAATTCCGCGCTGGGTAACCGATAGCGTATCCATCATGGCCGCTTCAGCGTCGTCAAAGTCGCGAACTTTGAGTTCTGCCTTGGCGGTATTGTAGCTTTCTATCTTGGCTATCCAGGCCTTGTTGATGTCGTCCTGTTTGCGTTGCAGTTCGGCTTGCTGTTGATCAAACTTGGCCTTGGCCTTGTACCAATCATCAAGCCTCGCCTCATAAGCGCCCGTGTCATAGTCCACATCCTGCAACGTTGGCTTTTGCGGCGGGGCGGAAGTCGTCTCACCCTGCGCGACTGGCGCTTGCTGCTGGAGTTTTTGTTCCAATTCCTTGATACGCCGGCTTAACTCGCGGTTTTCCTTTTCTTTTGCCCGAGAGATTAGACGCGTTTCCTTGACCCAAGAAGGAGCCCCTTCTGGTATCTCAGGTTCGCTCGGCGGTTCTTCGTCACCAATGCTGACGACAAGCTCAGTCTCTTCCGCTTCCGCTGGGGGCGTCTCGCCCTCCACAACGGGGTCCGGGGCCGTCTCGGCCGCCGGTTCCAGGTCAATGACTTCTTTCTCGTCTGGTTCAAACATCGTGGCGCTTCCTTGCTCAGTCATTTGTTCCGGCTGACTGGTGGACCGGCTAAATCAATCGTCCTATCCCAAAAACGGCCAACAGCAAATCTGCCTCCGCCTCATAATTTGCCATCAACAGGTCCAACGCGTCTTCATCGTCTGCCAGTATGGCATCCAGTTCCCGCGCCGCGTCTTGCAAATCCTGGCTTTTCTGGCGTTCGATCTCGCTGCGAAACTGCTTTTCGCGTTGCACCGCCTCAAGCTTGGCAATCTCCCGGCGCAGGCTTTCGGCTTGCTGGACGTCGCCGGTGTAATCCTCGAGCTTCTTTGCAATCCGCCGCGCCTGCGGGCGATCCGACGCTGCCAGCTCTCTGGCAATGCTGGCCAGCCGCGCTGCCTGCTGTAGCTCAAGCTCCCATTCGTGCGCCTGGCTGCGCCTGGCTGGGGGCGCTCTCTGGCCCTGATTGCCCGGCCCGCCGCCGCCGACAATCTGCGGCACGTCTCCGCTTGCCGTAGGGGCATATCCGGTCAGGGCCAGCGCGCCCAGGCCTGTTGTGACGGACACACTGACTTGAGCCGTGACTGTCGGGGCGTAGCCCTGCAAGGCCAGCGCGCCAGCGCCGGGCGTCACTGTTACATTTACCGGCGTTGCGGCTGTTGTGACCGTTGGCGCAAAGCCGGTCAGCGTCAGCGATCCGACACCCAGCGCCAGCAAGGCGCTAGCGACAACCGCCGGCGCAAAGCCGGTCAGGGTCAGCAGGCCACGATCAGGCGTCAGCGCGGTGTTTACAACGCCAGGATACAGCCTGACATCGTTCTGGTTGGCATCGCTCGGAACCGTAAATAGCCGAACGTCACTCACGGATAGACAGCCGTCAGCGTGTTCACGCTCGTGCCCGCAACGTCAGGCGATCCAACCTTGTAGGCCCGCACGAAATAAGTCTGCGAATTGCCGTTTACGATGAACCTGTAGTTCCCCGATCCGTCCGACGTGGTTGTCGCTACAAGCGTGTCCTCTGAGTTCAGGAACAGGTCCACCACGCAATTGGCCAGCGCCACCCCAGCGCTGTCCCGCGTCACGCCAGACAGCGAAAATGTGCCTGTAAACTGCGGGGCCTTGAGTAGCGGCGTGGAGAACAGCGAATGCCCGATGCCGCCCATAGGCACACGGCGCGGGCCTAGCTCAATGTATTCCATCCCCCCATTCGCGCCTAGTTTGGTCAGGCCCGTGTTCGTCATCGGACACACGTTTGCGCCAAATCGCGTCATCTGACGCGGTCGCTGCGTGAGTGAGCCGATGCTGGGCATGACCTAGTTGAGGTCCTCAATCAGGAACTGATGGCATGTGATCGAGTTGGACGCGGAGGCGACTGACCACGTCGCGAACAGGTCCACGAGCTGCGCCGCCGTCGAGTCGAAGCCTGTGCCGACCGCGGGGGCTGCGTTGTATGGCAGGATGTGCTCTCCCGCGCCGCCCGCTGTCGGGGCTGGCGATCCGATGACCGCGTGGCTTTGCCACGATCCTTGGCCAAGCACGTTTGCCGTCGTGGTTGCACCGACCGCGCGAACCGTAAACATGGCTTCGTAAATCCAGTTGACGTTAGTCTGCGCCGTTGTGTTCAGGGTCATCGCGCCCGACGAGAACACGTTAACCGAACCCAAGCGAAGATCCAGCGTCAGCGTGCCGGGCGTCGTCACAACCGTGCTGATCCTGCCCGTTGCCGTAACGCGGAACATCTTGCCCGCAAACAGGTAGTTCGCGGGAAGCGTCGGCTTGGCGATGACCGGAAGGATCGATGTTGCCGTCGTGGTGTTGGTGAGCGCCGAGCCGTCCGCAATCGAGTTAAGAAGGACTGCGATATATCCCTGTTGCATGGTCTGTCCCTTATGCCAGCGTAAAGACGCCCGAGGCGTTGATTGTCACTGTCAGCGTGCCGGCCGTTGTGCTGACTGACCCGCCGCCTGTCTCAAGATCCACAAAGCACAACAGGTCGTCGTTTGTGTTGTCTGCGTAGATCACGGCGTATTTCGCAGTGATCGTGCTGCTGGTCCAAGCCTGGTCATCCACGTCAAACGTGATCGTTCCCGTCGCCTGCGTCCACGTCGCAACCAGCGTCTTGCCGCCTGCGACATATCCGGTGCCAACCACTTCCGCCGTGAGGTCCGCATATCGGCAATCGGTCGATGTGCCAACGAACGTTGCATCAAGCGCCTGCGATGACGTGGTTAGCGCCATCTTGAATGTCTGCGTGTCGAGGTCGAACGTACCGTTCGCCAGCTTCAGCTTGGCGCGGTTGAAAACAATCCAGTTACCCGCGGGCATCAGTCGTCTCCCTCGGTTTCAATTCTGGATATCCGGCCCTTTTCGCGCACGACACGCTTGGGACGCGACAACGCCTTGATTGCCTTGTCGGAGTTCTCGGACGTCACTTGTGCAAACTGCCCGACCGCCTGGCTCATCTGGCCCACCGCGTTACCAATTACGGACACGCTCTGGCTTAGGCCTGTCACCGCCTGCTGCATGGCCGACGCAGCCTGCGCCATTGTGTTGTTAGCCTCTCGATCGGCATTGATCTGCTCGACCTTGCCCCGCGCCGCCGTGATCTTTTCCTGACGTTCCATGTTGTCAAGGCGCATGGCTTCGAGCTCTAGCTGCGTGCGCTCGTCCGGAACGGCTGGCGCCTCTGGTGCAGGCGGGGCCTGCGTTGCGCCCGGCTCCATGCCGATCTTGTGCAACGTGTCGATTGTCTCGGCCCTGACCTGTTCGGCCTGGGCCAGCGTCTTCTCAGTGTTCGCCATGGCAAGCGACGCCTTGGCCTTGGCTTCCGTTGCCAGTGCCTCAGCCAGTTCCTTTTGCGGGTCGGGCTGGTCCTGCATGGCTTGCAGTTCTTCCGCCATCGCCGCGGCTTCTTCTTCGTTCGGCTCGATCACGCCCTGCTTCAACAGCTGCTTGCGGAAGTATTGCTGCATGTCCGCAAGCCCTTCTCCCTCCATATTCATCATGGCCATCGAGCCAAGAATGGACAGCGTCTGCGGATCCTGCGTGATCTGCATCATGCCGGTGATGGCGCGCACAACGCTGGCGCGCCGGCTGGTCGTGGACGGCCCCACATCCACCGCCACATCGAACTTGGCTTCCGCAATGTCGTTCTCCGTCTCGATCGCCCCGGTGTCCTTGTTGACGATCGGGCGTGCAAGCTCCACCGTGCGCGGCTCGCCGGTTGTCTGAATGGCCTTCATCTTGCGTGACGGCTCGACGTAGACATCGCGCGCCATTGACAGCCAGACCTCGCCGCAACGTTTGACCGCCTTCCCGAAGTTGCTGAGGAAGATAAACGTCTGCATGTCCTGTTTGTTTTGTATCAGCTCGACGGCCTTGCCGCTCATGTTCGGCTGCATGATCTCGCCAGCCTGCTGGGTGCCGAGGATTTGCTGCATATCCTGCTCGGTGATCTGCAACAGCGCCGCCATGGCCGGCGGGATCTCAGGTGCCCGCGTGTAATCCAGCGCGCCCATGGGCTGCTCGCCGCCGTCCGCATTGGTGACCGGATTGACCAGCAGGTACGGGTAACGCTTGATGTTGTCTTCGGCCCAGGCGAGTTCGTGACCGGCGACCTGCTCCGGGGTAAAGATCGGCTTCTGCACCGTCGAGTAAGCCGATATTTCGCCCAGCTTCGTAAGCTGCATGTTCTTCAAGCGTTGCGCGTCTTTCGCCAGGCGAACGTGGCCCTGACACCGCTCGATGTTGTCCACAAACCAGCGCTTGCCATAGACGGGGATGATCGGGATCTCTGACCCGGCGATCAGCCCGTAATCCTCCAGCACCTTGCCGCCGCTGAGCAGGTACTTGTGGACTTTCTGCTTCTTGATCTTCCTCTCGCGGACCTCGACGCTTCCCGTGGCAAGCAGCATCCGCTCGAGCTCCGGATCGTCCTCGAAGTCGGCCTCGGTGTATTTCGTCTCCTCGCCGTCCAGCGAGCGGAATATCCGCAACGTCTCGGTGACTTGTTCCTTGCAGTAATATTCGCAGATGTAGACCACGTCAGGCGTGGACCAGTCGAACTGAATAAAGTTGACCATCTTTGGCCACGTCGTGGGGTCGTCGTCGAACCTGTCCTTGTAGGACTGCACCGTCAT
>Ga0222712_10007010_pt1 | contig 11008 bp, 11 predicted proteins | sample C33_657DmetaG_FD_165043 | JGI IMG/M metagenome (GOLD analysis project Ga0222712, IMG submission 165043) | Estuarine water microbial communities from San Francisco Bay, California, United States - C33_657D | ecosystem: Environmental > Aquatic > Marine > Unclassified | place: USA: California... | reverse complement strand
GAGTTGATATAGATCGAGATATCGCGATCTGGATCCATCGACTCAAGAGTCAAGAGCTGTGCCATGACATCGTTAGCGACGGTGTCATCAATTGGCTGACCTAGGAAGATGATGCGCTCTTCAAATAGCTTTGTATACGGGTCGAGGCGCTTAAAACCATAAGCGGTCTTCTCTTCAATTGTTGGAAGAACGTAACGAGCTTCAAAATCTGAGATGTGATTCATTACTTATTACCTCCAACTATTGCATCATCGCTCGTCGCGATGTGATCGATAAATCCATATTCAAGAGCATCCTTGGCGTTAAACCAGTTATCACGGTCTGAGTCGATGAGAATCTTCTCAAGTGGTTGACCTGTGTTCTTTGCATTGAGCTCTGAAAGTGTCTGCTTAGTGATTGCCATCTGCTCAGCCTGAATACGAATATCCGTTGCTGTTCCACCGATTCCACCAAGTGGCTGGTGCATCAAGATTCGTGCATGAGGGGTTGCATAGCGCTTGCCCTTTGTTCCAGCTGTGAGAAGGAATTGACCCATTGATGCAGCCATTCCCATTGCAACTGTTGCAACATCATTCTTGATGTAGTTCATGGTGTCGTAGATAGCCAAGCCAGCCGTAACTGATCCACCAGGTGAGTTGATGTAAAGATAAATATCCTTCTCTGGATCTTCTGCTGAGAGAAGAAGGAGTTGTGCGCAGATTTGGTTTGCCATCTCATCGCGAACCTCACCAGCGAGGAAGACAATTCGTTCGCGGAGTAGGCGGCTATAAATCTGGTCGCCTAGACCTAGCGGTGTCTCTGCTGCTGATTTGTTCTGTGGGTAATTTAAATCCACGGTACTTCCTTCCGACTCTTGCGCACCCATGCGGGCGCGAAATGCATGTAGTGACCTTAACAATGGCAGGGCGAAAATGCTTCCCAAATTGGAGGTAAATAGGGTCAAAACCCCGGATGTTCGCTATCGGCTAAAGATTATTCAGCAGATGCTTCTGCTGCTGCAGCCTGAGGAGTGCGAAGCTCCTCAAGTTCAATCTTTGCGCCTGACTTATCGACCACAGAGATGCGACCGAGGACAGATGCCAGAGCCTTCGCGCGAGTGACCTCGGCAATTACCTGTGTGATCTGACCAGCCTTCTGGAGCTCCTGAGCGAACTGCTCTGGACCCATTCCATAGCGCTGTGACATGCGGACGAGGTAATCGGTGAGTTCGATCTCAGTAATCTGAACATCTTCGGTCTTCACGATTGAATCGAGAAGGAACTCTGACTTAATGCCATCACGAACTTCCTTATCAACTTCAGCGCGGTGAACAGCATCCTCTAAACGGCCTTCGCCCTCGAGGTGGCTATTTACTTCTTCAAGAACCAAATCATCAGGAACCTCAATGGTGAGGTCTGCGAGCAACTTCTCAACGAGGAGGTCGCGTGCCTGTGCGCCCTGCTCTAGCTTCTTCAAGCGAAGGAGGCGCTCTGTGAAATCCTTCTTCAACTCTTCAATAGTGTCGAACTCAGATGCAAGCTTTGCAAATGCATCATCTACCGGTGGGAGCTCGCGCTCTTTCACAACCTTGAGTGCGATGAAGACATCGCCGTTCTCGCCATCCTGCTGACCTACAAGTTGAGTTGTAAATGTCTTTGTATCTCCAGCTGACATTCCAACAAGTGCCTCATCAAGGCCATCAATCATGCGGTTTGAACCAACTTCGTATGAAATGTCATTTGCCTTGCCGCCATCAACTTCTTCGCCATTGATGCGTGCTGTGAGATCAACAGTGACAAAGTCACCGTTCTTAGTAGCGCGCTCAACTGTGTGAAGAGTTCCGAAGCGAGCGCGTAGCTCATCAATCTGCTCATTGAGCGCTTCATCTGTAACTTCTGCATTATCAACAGTGATAGTGATCTTTGAGAAATCAGGAAGTGTTACCTCTGGACGAATTGAAACTTCAACAGTGAATTCAAGCTTCTCGTTATCTTTAAATTCTTTGATATCTACAACTGGACGACCAATTACAAGAAGTTCCTTCTCGCGAGCTGCCTGACCATAGAACTCTGGAAGAGCTGCATTGATTGCCTCATCGAGAACAGCGGCACGACCCACACGTTGTTCCACCATAGCTGCAGGAACTTTGCCCTTACGGAATCCTGGAACGTTGATCTGTGAAGCAAGCTTCTTAAATGCCTCAGCGATGTAAGGACTGAGTTCTTCAAAAGCAACTTCTACTGAAAGCTTTACGCGTGTTGGTGAAAGTGTCTCTACGGTGCTCTTCACAAGTTGCTCCTGTTTTTTTAGATTAGCTTCAACTCTTGGTTTTAAATTGAAGTTTGAAACTCTTTCATTTCGAACTACAAGTAATACTGGTCGGGGCGGGGAGATTCGAACTCCCGATCTCCTGCTCCCAAAGCAGGCGCGCTAGCCACTACGCTACGCCCCGAAGGCGCAGGGGGAAGTCTAAAGCAATTTTTTACCTTTCCTTACCGACCCTGTACGCTAACCACCACACCCCGCGGGTGTAGCTCAATGGTAGAGTTCCAGCCTTCCAAGCTGGCTGTGCCGGTTCGATCCCGGTCACCCGCTCCAGTACTTCTTTACGCGTGAATTCGGCGCATTTCCACCCAAGGCCTCACTTAATTGCACCCACAAGTGTGATGTACGCCTTACCGGTCAGGCTTAATGTCCCTCCCCCGGTCTCGCCATATGCATCAATTGCTCGAACAAATATTCCGGTCTGGCCTTGGATATTCGAAATCGTGCCTGAAATCAGAAATGAGTACTTGAAACTGGTGGCGTTGTGAGTCACAAACCGAGCGTCGCTCCGAATCACGCTAAACATAGAACTTGCATTTGGAGTGATTACATCCATCCCTAAAACCAGATTGCTCAACACAGATGTGCCGTAAATGAATAACTCAAATTTATAATTCGAACCGGCTCGAAGTTCACCGATGACATCTGAAATGGAAAAGCTAAAGGGCGTGGCAGAAGACATCGTCCAAGATGGAATATCAACCACCGTTACCTCTGAAGGACCCACTGCTCCACTTGCACCTGTTGCACCAAGTGGACCTTGTGGACCTTGTGATCCGTTACTTCCGCTTGCACCAGTAGGACCTGGTGCTCCAGGTAATCCAGCAGGACCTGGTGCACCTGGCAGACCTGCATCGCCCTTCTCTCCTTTCTCTCCTTTCTCTCCTTGCGGACCAACTGCTCCTCTCTCTCCTTGCGGTCCTGTAACGCTATTTATATTTGTGTTGATTGCGCTCTTTCCATCTGTTCCATTTCTTCCATCACTTCCTGATGGACCTGTTGGTCCTTGAAGATTCTTTGGAGCTGGCCACTTTCCTTTTGTCTTCGGTCCGTAAATGAGAAGACTTCGTGTGTCGATATAGAAGTCACCATTGATTCCAAGAGAACTCTTAGGTGCTCCTTTTCCATTCAAGATTGTGTTGATGGGAGTTGAAGAAGATCTCCCCGCAGCGGTTGCGACCTCTGGTGGAAGTGCGATGGCCAAGGAGATAGCGAGAAGAAGAGTGAGTGGATTTGCGCGAACCATCGGATGAGCCTTCCTCCCCCTGCTGCAGGCGGACAGGGCGGATTGAGGAAGTGTGAGAGGTCATGACTACTCTCAGTAATCACGCTCTCCCAGATTTGAGCGTGCGGGAGGGGCTGGGAAAACGCTCAGTAGTTCACAGAAATGGCCCCAGATTCACATGCTCCGCTCAGGTTCTATGGCTATCTTTCTGAGCATTGGAGTGTTTATTACACCTAAGTCAGCAACACAGGAGCTGGCACTTAGCAAGGGACAGGGGGCATGCAAATGTCATCAAAGAAAAAGGTATTCGCAGTAGCGATTACGACAGCGGCTTTAACAGTTGGCACATTCGGCGTTGCCGGTGCAGCTACTAAGGCAACTCGAGTTTCAAAGACCACCGTTACATCAATTGCAAACCAAGCTTCATCAGGCAAGCTCGGTCACGGTGAAGAGCTCAAGACTCTTCTCTCAGCTCTTGTAACAAAGGGGACGATCACTCAGGCACAGGCCGATGCGATCATCGCAGCACATTCTGCAGCAGAGGCTGCACGTGATGCACTTCGCCCACCAAAGGGCCCAAAGGGCGATAAGGCATCTATGGATGCACGTCTTACAGTAATTGCGAAGACACTTGGTATCGATTCAGCAACTGTTCTTACTCGCCTTCAGGCTGGTGAAACTCTTGCAACAATCGCAGGTGCAAAGAAGGATGCTCTCATCGCAGCTCTCGTTGCAGATGAGACAAAGCGCATCGATGCAGCTGTTACTGCAGGCACATTGACTGCAGCACAGGCAACAACTCTTAAGGCTAACCTCGTTGCACATGTAACAGAGGAAGTGAACTCAACACGTCCAATCGGACCTAAGGGCGGACACGGCGGTAAGGGTGGACGTGGCGGACACGGTGGATTCAAGGGTGGACCATCAGGTGCTCCAACAATTCCAGCCCCTGCTGCAACAACAGCTTCAAACGCTTAATGAAATAGGTACTTCTTCATGTAGTTCCTCCAATGGGTAGAAAACCCGCCAAGAGCTTCCCGAGCGCTTGGCGGGTTTTCGTTTGCCCGCAGGCCTGCCGTGATTAAATTGCCCATGCGCATTCACATCGGTAGCGATCATGCAGGGCTTGATTTTAAGAATGAGCTCATCGGCCATCTGGTTGCCCATGGCCACGATGTCACCGATCACGGCCCATATGAATTTGATGCCCTCGATGATTATCCAGATTTCTGCATCCCTGCAGCGCAGGCAGTTGCTAAAGATTCAACATCTCTCGGCATTGTTCTCGGGGGCTCTGGCAATGGCGAACAGATTGCGGCAAATAAGGTCAAGGGCATTCGCGCAGCTCTCGTGTGGAGCATCGAGACCGCAAAGCTTGCCCGCGAACATAACAATGCCAATGTGATCTCAATTGGTCAGCGCCAGCACACAGCGCAAGAAGTTAAAGTTTTTATCGATGCATTTCTTGCAACTCCATTTCCAGGAGATGAGCGCCATGCGCGGCGCATCAATAAGATCTCGACCTTTGAAGAAACTAGTAATTAACTCTTAAAGTATTTGAAGTCGTTGACTTGGTGGTCCTTGGTAATACCTTGACCTTCAAATCGTGTGACCGGTCGCCAATCGGGGCGATCTACCTTCCCGCCGCTAAATAAAGTTGATGCGGCAAAGACCTCTTCAATCCACTCCGCATATGGGACCCAATCCGTTGCGATATGGATGAATCCGCCATCCTTAAGTTTTGGTGCAATCTGTCCAAGAAAAGCTGCATTTACAATTCGACGTTTATTATGGCGCGCCTTCGGCCATGGGTCTGGGAAGAATAAGTGGATTCCATCGAGAGCGTTATCAGGAACCATGTCATGCAGGATTAAATGTGCATCTCCTTGAATGACTCGAAGATTCTTCAATCCATGTTCATGAATGAGGGCGAATAACTTTCCCACACCGGGACGGTGGACATCGACTGCCAGATATCCCGTCTCCGGAGATGCCTTGGCGATGAGAGCCGTGGCCTCCCCCATGCCGAAGCCAATCTCCATGATGATCTCTTCCGAGTGAGGGAAGAGCTCATTGAAATTTAGAGGGGTGGTGCTCTGCTCTATCCCATAGGAGTCCCAGTGCTTATCGAGGGCGAGTTGCTGTGGGCCGGTGATGCGTGAGCCTCGAATTCGATAACTTCTGACTGTTGGCTCTTCCATAGGCGTAATCCTAACTTCGCTCATGACTATTTCCCGCCCACATGGTTTGATAGCCCTCTATTCATCTCGAAGACCATATATCGACCATATATAAGGAGTACACCGTGCCAGGAGTAAATCTCACACGCGCAGAAGCCCAAGAACGTTCACAGCTCGTCAAGGTCCATTCATATGAGGTTGACCTCGACCTCACAGGCGGCGCTGAGAACTTCATCGTTAAGAGTCGCGTGAAGTTCGATGGCCTTAAGCCTGGCGCAACTACCTTTATCGATGCTGTGGGAAAGTCAGTGATCAAGGCAGAACTCAATGGTCAATCTTTCGATCCTAAATTCGATGGTGAATCAATCTTCCTTCCACCGCTTGCAGCAACAAATGAGTTGTATGTTGAGTTTGAAGGTATCTACTCACATTCTGGTGAAGGTCTCCACCGCTTTGAAGACCCTGCAGATGGAGAGGTCTACCTCTACACCCAGCATGAAGTCCCAGATGCTCGCCGCACATTTGTCTGCTTCGATCAGCCAGATCTCAAGGCAACCTTTGCCATCTCTGCAACTGTTCCCGGCCACTGGGAGGTAATTTCAAATAACCCAGTTGCCTCTAAAACCGATGCTGGCAACAATAAGAAGTGGGTCTTCACAACAACACCACGTATTTCTACATATCTCACCGCACTTGTTGCCGGTCCTTACTTCAAGGTCGAAAGCGAATACAAGGGATCAAAGGTTGTTCCACTTGGTCTCTACTGCCGCAAGTCACTTGCTGAGCATATGGATGCAGATGAGCTCTTCGATATCACTCGTCGCGGCTTTGCAGCCTTTGAAAAGGATTTCGGTCTTGCTTACCCATTCGATAAGTACGATCAGATTGCAGTTGCTGAGTTCAATGCTGGGGCGATGGAGAATGCCGGTTGCGTAACATTTGCTGAGAATTACTTCGTATTCCGCTCGAAGGTAACCGATAAGGAATATAACTGGCGCGCAAATGTGATCCTCCACGAGATGGCACATATGTGGTTCGGTGACCTCGTCACAATGACCTGGTGGGATGATCTATGGCTCAACGAATCCTTTGCTGAGTGGGCTTCCTATCACACGCTCGCATATGCGACTCGCTTCACAAACTCATGGACTGTATTTAACGCAGAGCGCAAGAACTGGGCATATCGCCAGGATCAGCTCTCATCTACTCACCCAATCGCAGTTGATATGTATGACCTCGAAGCTGTGAAGACAAACTTCGATGGAATTACATATGCCAAGGGAGCATCTGTTCTTCAGCAGCTCGTCGCATACGTTGGCCTTGAGGCATTTATCGCAGGTTTGAAGAAGTACTTCGAGAAGCATGCATGGGGCAATACAACGCTCAATGACTTGATCGTTGAACTTGAGGCAACTTCAGGTCGCGACCTCAAGCCTTGGATTGCAACTTGGCTTCAGACAGCTGGCGTGAACACATGGCGTCCAGAGCTCGTTATCGATGGCGACAAGTACACATCTGTTGCCGTTAAGCAGGAAGTTCCACTCGTCCCAGCAGGATCTACTGAACTTCGTCCACACCGTATGGCAGTTGGTCTCTATGACATCGCAGGCGGCAAAGTTGTTCTTCGTAAGCGCATCGAACTCGATGTTGCTGGTGCAACCACGGTTGTTCCAGAGCTTGCTGGCGAGAAGACAGCTGACCTCGTCGTTCTCAATGATGGCGACCTCTCCTATGGAAAGCTTCGCTTTGATGAGCGCAGCATCGCAATCCTTAAAGATCATCTAGGTGTTATCGAAGATTCATTGACTCGTGCACTTGCCTGGTCTGCAGTCTGGGATATGACCCGCGACGGTGAACTTGCAGCAAGTGACTATGTTCCAATGGTTCTCAACGCACTTGCCCATGAGAATGATGTCGCAGTTGTTGCAACACAGATGCTTCAGCTCGGCACTGCAGTTGAACTCTATGCATCAGATAAGAATCGCGAAGCACTTCGCACAACTTTGGCTGATGGCATTGAGAAGCTCCTTGATGGTGCAGCAGCTGGTAGTGATCTCCAGCTTCAATATGTCCGTAGCTTTGCAGCAACTGCAAAGTCACAGGCTCAGGTTGCAAAGGTGCGCGACATCCTCGATGGAAAGCTCAGCGGCGTAACAGTCGATGCCAACCTTCGCTGGACTCTCCTTAACTCACTCGTGGAGAGAGGAGCTGCAACGGTTGCTGAAGTTGAAGCTGAGCTCGCAAATGACAAGAGCGCCGATGGTGAGAAGGCTGCTGCATTCGGTCGCGCTGTTGGCGCCGATGCTGCAACAAAGGCTGCGGCTTGGGATCTTGCAACAACCAAGGAGATCTCAAACCATATCCAGATTCAGACAATCCAGGGCTTTAACCGTCCTGGACAACGTGAACTTACTGCGCCATATGCAGATAAGTACTTTGACATGATTCTTGATTACTGGACATCGCACACCTATGAGTTTGCAAGCAACATTGCGCTCCTTGCCTTCCCTAGCTATCAGGTCTCTGATGCAACGATGAAGAAGGTGGAGGGATGGCTATCGGGTGCAGGTAAAGATGCACCAAATGGTCTACGCCGCATCATCTCTGAACAGCGCGATGCCCTTGCTCGCGCGTTGAAGGCTCAGGTAAAAGACGCATAATAGGTAGAAGTTAATTAAGTAGAAATGGCGAAGCCCCAGTCGATATGACTGGGGCTTCGCTTATTTAATCTCAGTTAGGCGATCATCGTTAAGAAGGTTGAGTCATCGTTATCGTCATCGATGCGATTGATGACATCCTTCTTCTCGCGCTTTGGCGCTGAGGCAAACCATGAGAGAGCGGCAATAACGGTAAAGACCACGACCGGGCCGGCCACAAAGTAGGTAAATGTCTGAAGCGCTGTTAAGCCTTCACCAGGCTCGGCTCCACCCTCTTGGGCGACCATTGGAAGTAGCTGGGCTGCTTGAGATAACGACGTAATCATAGGGTTAAGTCTATCCTTACACCCATGAGCGATCGCACACAGGCAGTTATTGATTGGTTTAGTGGCGCACCATTGCGCGTCATATCAGTTCTACTCATCGCCATCATCAGCCAATCACTCGGTCATCGCACCATCGACCGCGCTGTGGCGAAGTTGGCATCTGCCGATATCAAGCCAGGCCCTGGAGTTGTTGCCCGTCAGGCAGAGCGCGCCCGCACCATCGGCACAGTACTCACCTCCACCCTCAACGCATTTATCTGGGTGATCGCATTTGGAATGATCCTTGGCGAATTCGGATTCGACCTAGGTCCCGTCATCGCCTCTGCCGGAATCATCGGTGTTGCTATCGGCCTCGGTGCGCAATCTCTTGTGAAGGATGTGCTCTCTGGAATCTTTATGCTCGTTGAAGATCAATATGGCGTGGGTGATCAGGTCAAGGTGGGTGAGGTTGAGGGCGTTGTCGAGAAGGTCGGACTACGCATCACCACTGTCCGTGACTCAAGCGGAGTTCTCTGGTTCCTTCGTAACGGTGAAATTCTCGTTATTGGAAATAAGTCGAAGAAGTAAGACTTCTTTAATCTTCAAATGAGTTGAGCAGGTGCTCAGCTGCTCCTTCTAGATAGCGCCACAACTTCTCTCTTGGAGCCTCTTCTAGCTCCATGCCATCAACGGCTTCGCGCATACAAGTAAGCCAAGCATCTTTGGCGGCAGGGCCAATATGAAAACCTGCATGGCGCATCCGAAGGCGAGGATGTCCGCGCTCCTCTGAATATGTTGTTGGACCGCCCCAATATTGTTCGAGGAACATCTGAAGACGTCGCGCCGCACCTGCCATATCGCGCTCTGGATACATCGGGCGCAAGATCTCATTTGTGGCAACGCGTGCATAGAACTGGGAGACGAGATCGGCGAAGAATGGCTCTCCCCCGAAGAGTTCGTAATAGTTTGTCGTGTCGCGCTCTGCCATTTAAACCCTCAACTCACTCACTGATCTACCTTTTGCAATCTGCAGTACGGCAAGAGCTGAGACGATACACATCACCGCTGAGATATAGAAGGCGATAGCGTAATCACCAAACTGCACACGTAGAACAGCTGCGCCTATTGCTGCTGTTGATGCGCCGATCTGGTGGGCGACAAATACCCAGCCATAGACAATAGTTCCACGGCCTGGACCTAAGACGATTCGTGAAAGGACTAACGTCGGTGGGACTGTTGCCACCCAATCAAGGCCATAGAAGATTACAAAGACCAGGGTCGATGGGTGAATGGTTGAAAAAAGTATTGAAGGAAGAAGGAAGAGCGAGAGACCTCGGAGTCCGTAGTAGAAGAAGAGCAATTTCCTTGGATCATATTTATCAGTCAGATAGCCCGAGAAGAGGGTGCCAATAACATCGAAGACTCCCACTAAGGCCAAAAGGGATGCAGCAATTGGTGCTGCCATTCCATGATCATGGGCTGCAGGAATGAAGTGAGTACCGATCAACCCATTAGTTGAGAGACCACAGACGAAGAAGGTGAAGAAGAGAATTTGAAAGTCACGGCTCGATTTAGCTTTTTGAATCGTATCGATAGCCAATCGGAATGCAGAGAGTTCGCTCTTCGGTAGTGGTTTCCAATCGTTTGGTGCTCCATAAGGAGTCGTTCCGACAGCCTCTGGACTCTCCTTGAAGAAGAAGTAGATCAAGGGAACTACCGCAAAGGATGCGATTGCAATAGTGATTGAGACTGTCTTCCATCCATAGTTGACTGCAAAGTGTGAAAGCAGTGGCAAGAAGATGAGCTGCCCAGTGGCGCTGGCTGCAGTGAGCGCACCGACTACAAGCCCCTTATGTTTAACAAACCAACGATTGGCAACGGTTGCTGCAAAGACCAGCGCCATTGATCCCGTGCCGATACCAACACAGACCCCCCAGAGCAGCCAGAGGTGCCACGGTTGGGTCATGAGGACCGTTGCAGCAGCGCTCAACGCCACGAAGGTCAGAGCGGTCATGATGACCTTACGGACGGTAAAGCGCTCCATCAGAGCTGCTGCAAAGGGAGCGACTAGACCGAAGAGAAGAACGTTAATTGCGATTGCGAGTGAGACTTGAGAGCGAGACCAACCGAAAGCCTCTTCCAGCGGAACGATCATCACAGATGGGGCTGAGCGAAAACCAGCAGTTGCCATCAGGGTGAAGAAGGTAACTACGAGCGCAGTCCAGGCTGGATGTAACTTCTTCATCTGATCTGCCTACTTAATCGCGGGTGTATTTAGCGAGAAAGACTTTCTCTACATCGGTCAATGGTCGAGATTTCTTCGTCTCAATGGAGACG
>Ga0222712_10007009_pt1 | contig 11009 bp, 8 predicted proteins | sample C33_657DmetaG_FD_165043 | JGI IMG/M metagenome (GOLD analysis project Ga0222712, IMG submission 165043) | Estuarine water microbial communities from San Francisco Bay, California, United States - C33_657D | ecosystem: Environmental > Aquatic > Marine > Unclassified | place: USA: California... | reverse complement strand
TTCAACAAATCAAGCTAATTCAGAAACAGATGCCACTGAGGCTGCGGCAGGATGGTATTGGCAATTCAATAAGAAAAAAGGATACAGAAATAACGGAGTGTCCACTTCCCCTACATTCCCCTCTACGAATACAAACACGGAGACTTTGAATTGGGGAGCGACGACGGACCCCTGTACTTTGGAATTAGGTGTGGGCTGGAGAATACCTACTGTAACAGAATGGACCACCGTCAACAATGCAAATTTAAGAGCACAAGCATATGCTGGTGTATTAAAAATGCACGCTGCCGGCTATTTAAGCACAGGAAGCAGTAGCTCATTAATGAATCGGGGATCACAATTCTTTTATTGGAGTTCCACTTATAGCGACGTTACCTACGCGAAAGGCCTCGTCATTTATACGACTTCAACCTACAACCAAATATCCAATAATGATAAGGATGCAGGTCTTTCCGTTCGTTGTATTCGAGATTAATATGAGGTATTTCATCTGGTTATTCCTGCTATCTTATACTGGATTTTGTCAAGTAAAATCAGATGTATTCCCCGATTTGAAACAGTCTAACCAGAAAAAAATATCCATCGAAATGGTCATTTCTCGAATCAGAGAAGCAAAACTAAGTAACTCTTTACACTATGGGGATGTGCTCGATTTTTATTATCCCAAAATCGCAGCCACAGGCAAAAAAGAATGGGTAGAAAAATTAGCTGAATTCAGTTTAGATCCAGATTGCCCTGCGAAATTTAAACAAAAAATAAACGCTCACATTGAGTCGATAAGAACATTACAAATCGGAGAACTAGCTCCTGATTTCATAGTAGACAAATTTCAATTAAGTCATTTTCATCTAGGGACAAAACAAATTTTAATCTTGTTTTATAGTCCATCTTGTTTCCACTGCACTGAATTATTAATTGATTTAATTCCCTATGTCAAGGCGCAAAAACTACCTGTTATTGCACTGCAAATAGATAATGATACCAATCCTTGGGTTTTCCCCAACGATTGGATAAAAATCAAGGCTACTGAAAAAATAAGGCAGGACTACGGAGTGTATTCAACTCCTAGTCTCTATTTAATGAATAGTGGAAGTCGCAAAATCAGTGGCCTGCCTGAAAATATGGATCAATTAAAAAGTATGGAGCCATTGTTCTAGAAAGAAAATGAATGAACGCTTCCATTCATGTTTCTTTTTTGGGTAAATTACCCATATGAAACACTTAGTCTTATTTGCCTTAGGGATCCTCGTAATTTCATGTGGGAAAAAGCAAGAAACTAGTCTTCCCAATTTAGGTCCCATTACCGAATCAGTTTATGCCTCTGGTGTACTTAAAACAGCTGATCAATACCAAGCTTATGTCACTGTTAATGGAATAATTAGCCAGTTACTCGTAAAGGAAGGAGATTCAGTGCAGGTAGGGACTCCATTAGTTGCCATTACCAACGAGACACAACGTTTTGCTGAAGAAAATGCGAACATTGCGGCTAATTTCAATGATTTCTCCGCTAATTCCGGGAAATTAGATGAGGCAAAATTAGTCATTGAATCCGCTAAGAATAAATTCCGCGTAGACTCTTCGCTATACTTCCGCCAAAAAAATCTTTGGGATCAACAAATAGGAACGAAAGTAGATTTCGAATTAAAAGAATTAGCCTTCCAAACGTCTAAATCTAACTATTTGGCAGCTATTCAACGCTACAAAGAATTAAAGAGAAGTTTAGAATTCAGCTCAGCTCAATCAAAAAAGAATTTACAGATTTCTAGAAATCAAGCGCAAGATTTCATTCTACGTTCAAAAACAAATGGAATCGTTTATAGTCTCTTGAAAACGATTGGGGAAATCGTTAGTCCACAAACCCCTATTGCGGTGATTGGAAATTACCAGGACTTTGTTTTGGAACTACAGGTAGATGAGAATGACATATTACGCGTTCAAAATGGCCAAAAGGTGATTTTAACCTTAGATAGCTATAAGAATCAGGCATTTGAGGCGAAAGTCACGAAAATCTCAGAGATTATGAATGAGCGCAGTAAGACATTCTTAGTTGAAGCAAAATTCACTAAGGCTCCCCCTAAACTATTCCCAAATATTACTTTTGAGGCTAATATTTTATTAAGCAAAAAAGAAAATGCACTACTAATACCTCGGAATTTTTTAAAACAAGACTCAATCGTGACCTTAGCATCGGGTGAAGAAAGAGTTGTGAAGGTGGGATTGAGGGATTTTCAAAAAGCAGAGATTCTATCTGGGTTAAAAGCCACCGATGAAATTGTAAAGCCTAAATAATGAAATTCAAGCTCGTTTATCAGGTCGCATTCTCCCTTTTAATTGCCCGGTGGAAGCAGACGTTAGTCGCAGCTATCGGTGTGACCATCAGCATTACCATGTTTGTCACTGTCCTTAGTTTCATGTCTGGATTAAATGATATGCTGGACGGCTTAATTACGAACAGAACGGCACACGTTCGTATCTATAAAGAGATTCAAATTTCGGAAAAACAGCCAGCAGATTTTGTGAATCAAAACGGTCATAACTTCGTTTCCTCCATTAAACCGAAGAATGAGTTACTAGGCATCAACAATAGTAAGGTCATCCTATCTTCTCTTCAAAAAGATGATCGCGTTTTAGGGGTTGCGCCTAAAATAAGTGCTCAGGTTTTTTATAATGTGGGGGCGGTAGATTTGACGGGATCTATTTTTGGGGTTGATCCAGTGGAAGAAAATCGACTTTTTAAGTTTAGCGATTATGTTACTTCCGGGAACTATATTGACCTGAAGAATATCCCCAACAGTATCATTTTGGGAAAAGGCGTTGCCACTAAAATGATGGCTAATCTAGGTGATGTCATTCAAATTACCACGAGCAAGGGTGATCAAGTGGCACTAAGAGTGGTGGGGATTTTTCAATCTGGAATTCAGGATTTGGATAATGTCCAAAGTTATTGCTCGCTGTCTACCACCCAGAAAATTTTAGGCAAGCCCAGCAATTACATCACAGACATTCAAGTAAAATTAAAGGATATTCTTTGGGCGCCAGAGGTAGCCAAAGAGTATAAAAAGGTGTATGAATTAAATGCCGTTGATATACAAACCGCAAATTCACAATTCGAAACAGGAAGTTCGGTCAGAACGCTTATTTCCTATGCGGTGGGCATTACTTTGTTATTGGTTGCCGGATTTGGTATCTATAACATCTTAAATATGATGATCTATGAGAAAATGGATTCTATCGCCATCTTAAAAGCGGTGGGTTTTTCAGGAAATGATGTCAATAAAATATTCATTTCAATTGCATTAAGCATTGGTATTTTTGGTGGAGTGATGGGACTACTGCTCGGCTTTGGATTAACCTCTATCATCGACCAGATTCCATTCAATACTGAATCATTACCTACGATCAAAACCTATCCGATTAATTATAACCCTAAATTCTATTTAATCGGCGGGACTTTTGCCATCGTGACCACCTATTTTGCAGGATTCTTCCCATCACGTAAGGCTAGTGGTATTGACCCGGTCATCATCATTAGAGGAAAATAATATGAATAAGGTCGTATTAGAGGCAAAAGAGATATCAAAATACTTTCACGATCCCGTGACAGTGAAGATTTTAGATAAAGTTAGCTTCCAGCTTAATCAAAGCGAATTTGTATCTGTCATCGGTCGGTCAGGTTGTGGTAAATCAACCCTGCTCTACATTCTATCCACTATGGATACGGATTACGAAGGAGATCTGTTGATCGATGGAGAATCGATGCGTGATAAAAAAGAAGGAGAGCTAGCCATCGTCAGAAATGAAAAAATAGGTTTCGTATTTCAATTCCACTACTTATTAAACGAATTCTCGGTCCTAAAAAACGTCATGCTCCCTGGCTTAAAACTCGGAAAGTATTCAGAAAAAGAGATTGAGCACAGAGCATACGAAAAGCTAAAAATTTTAGGGATTGAAAATGAAGCTTTAAAAGACCCGAATCAACTCTCAGGCGGACAAAAGCAGCGCGTTGCTATTGCAAGAGCCCTCATCAATGACCCCTTATTAATTATGGGTGATGAACCCACTGGAAACTTGGATAAGAAAAACTCCGAAATCGTATTTAATATATTCCAAGAGTTAGCTGAAGAGTATAAACAAACCTTATTAATCGTTACACACGATAATGAATTCGCGGCAAAAACAACTCGTATCATCGAGATGGAAGACGGCCATATCAAATAAAAAAGGAGCAAAGGGTCAATAACCCTCGCTCCCTGCATTCATCTGTTCTATTATTATTTTTAGTGGTTAGGCGGTATCAGATTCGCTTAAACAATAATAGGGATTTAGTAGGGAGCCTGGAAATTAATTCCCCTATGTATGTTCCATTTTCGAAATACCGAACAAAGTGTTTGAAAAAACAGGCGAATCGCCATTATAATTTGCTTTTTCTTTCTGCATAAGCGGAAGGGGACTCCCCTACTATTTCTTTGAAGTTGACGAAAAAAGTCGTTCTAGACTGGAATCCTGATTCAAAACCAATGGCTTCCAAAGTGTGTACTTTATCTTTCCCCGCATCGATCAATTCTTTTGCATATCGAATTCGCCAGCGCATGCGTTGCTCCAGAAAATTAGATTGTTGTGTTTTTCTGAAATAAAAATTAAAATGATGCACCGGAATGTCTAAGGCGGACGACAATTGTGCTAGAGAAAAAGAAGTCTTTAAAAATGGTTTGTATTCCTCTAAGTATAAATCCAATTTGGTTTCAATTTCAATCAATTTTTCAGGTGATAATTCATAATGAGGTATTTTCAATTTCGCTTCTCTTTCCTCTATGATATAGGGCTCATACAAAAACTCCGGAAAGTAGAAGACACTTAGCGAGAATACTAGATAGGAACCTAAGCCCAGGTAATTCCAAGGGGAATTTCCTTGGTAAGTTAACTTATAGTGCTCAAGAGTGGGAACAATTAAAAAGAAGTAGACCAAAAAGAGGACCAATAATACCTGAAGCACGAGGAAACCTGGAATCCAAAAATGCAATATGAAATTTTTAGGCCTTTCAGGTCGATTAAGAAGGTATAATCGGGCACTGTAAAAAATATAACCACTGCTTAAAATAAGTTTGACATAAAAATGAAAACGAGTGGACAAAAGGAATCCGAATTGTTGCTTAATTAATTCATGTATATCAAATTTAACTAATTCAACTACCTCTACTTTATGAGCGAAAGAGGTAAAAGTATAAGGTAACATGTCTACTAATTGGATAACAAAAGGGAGTAAATGAAACCAATCGTAACCCGAAAAATGTACTTTAACCTTTAAAATCGCCCGGACATACAAGTAGGCCAAGGGATAAAGCAGATAATAAAACGCGTCGAAATTACCTAAAAGAACGGCAACGACTTCTACATGCCATTCGATAAAAAGACAGTAATGCAATAAGGTAAATAAGCCAAAAATGAGAAAATAGAAAAACAGGAATCGCTTCGGACTTTTGAAGAAAGCCCCAGTCGATTTAAAGAATAAAAGCAAGAGAATGAAAAAGCTCATGAACACCGCAAGCGTGTGCCCCAACTTATAAATTTCGTGCATTAAATGGTTAGGTATGAGTGGTTAAAGGTATTCTAACGAATGTACAAAAATACCCCCACAATCAATCAACCAGCCAAGTTTTTAATCACTGGTATTTTTCGTAAAATCCAGACAATGGAACCCGAAATTAAAAGACAGGCCAGAGCAGTCAAAGGCACAGCAATGCTAGGATGAAGCATTTCGCCGTAAATACCTGCTTTGGCAAGATAAAACAACACAATGATATGGATCAGGTAGATACCATAACTGTGTGAACTCACCCAGTAACGAAATGGCTTCAGGAAATTAATATCAAGGTTTTGATATTTAAAAGTCAAGAATACCCCTACCGTAGCGAGGACCACACTAGGGGAAAAATTCGCATACAACAAGCCATAAAACTTACCGCTAGCCGCCGTAAAGAAATAGGATCCCACCATGGTCCAAAAAGTCCCCACAAGGAAAATCAACAAGGCTTTCCATTTAATACCAGCGCTAAATTCTTTCGTACTTAAATAGTAGCCAAGCACTAAATAACCCACATAACCCGTAAAATCGGTCAGAGCTACAGGCAGTTTTAGGTAAGGGAAATGGGGATTATTAAACAAAATAGTCAGTCCCCAGACGCCTAAAAAATACTGAATATGGGACTCTGGAGCCGATCGAATCCAACGACCAATGATGGGAATAAATAAATAGATCCCAATAATCATGTAGATATACCAAAAATGGTACGAAGCTCCATTAAAATATTGCTCTCCTAACCATGTTAGTCCATCCGAAAGTCCGAAAGATTTACCCCTCAGTCGAACCTGCCAATTGAAAATGGTAAAAATCAGGTTATAGAAGAGAAAAGGCATAACAATGCGCTGAAAACTTTTCTTCAAAAAAGGGCCTATTGGCTCTTCTCTTGGTAAAAGCAAAGCACCAGATAACATAACAAAAATGGGTACCACATAGCGGTACCCCCCATTGTATAAGTTCGCAAACCACCAATGATCCGCTGGCACTTTCGTAAATCGAAATAAAATGGTCGCAGAGGCGTGAATCAAAATTACACCAATGGTTGCATTCACCCGAAGATTATCTAGCCAGCTTATTTTCATTAACTAAATGGTTGTTTGTAATGACGCTTTTTAGTGGCTGCATAAATCGCATTCGCGATAGAGCCTCCCGTAGGTGGTAAAGCTGGTTCACCTAATCCAGTAGGTGCAATTCCATTATTCACAAAATGTGCATCAATCACCGGCACCTCATTTCCCCGAATCATACGGTAGGTATTGAAGTTATTGGGGCTAGCCACTCCAGCTTGGAAATTTAATTTCGCAAACATCGCGTGGCCCATACCATCAATGATGGCGCCTTTTACCTGGTTTTCTGCTCCACTTAAGTTAACTACTTCGCCACAATCAGTGACAGCAGTCACCTTCGTAACCTTGGGTTTTCCATTCTCCACTTTTACCTCTGCAACTTGAGCCACATAAGATAAGTGTGAATAATAGACGCTGAAACCTTGGTGAACACCTGGTTTTTTCTTCCATTGTGCCTTCTCAGCGACTTGTTTGATCACCTCTTCGAAACGAGCAGGCTCATACGTGATTTTACCAACTGGTTTCGTTTTGACTCTGTCTAATAGCGCTAATCGCATCTGAATCGGATCCTTTCCTGCTGCTTCAGCTACCTCATCTAAAAAGGCTTGTTCAGCAAAACCTAAGAAATTCGTAATAGGTGCGCGCCATGGGCCGGTAGTTACAGCAGATTTTTGGTCGATGGATTCGATCAATACATTTTCGATCGCACCTACAGGGAAATTGTCTTGACGAGTAGAATTACCGGCATTTAAGCCAACACCGCGTAAATAAAACGCCACGATATTGCCTGAAGCATCAATACCCGCTTTGAAATGATAACGAACAGCTGGGCGGTAAGTACCTCCCGTCATGTCATCCTCGCGCGTCCACATCACTAAAACGGGTTTCTTGATGATACTCGAAAGCTCCGCTGCTTCTAGCACAAAATCATTACTTAAACGACGGCCGAAACCACCTCCCATTTTGGAAATCTCTACCTGAATTTTATCTGTGGGAATTTTCAACAGGTCTGAAACTGCTTTTTGGGCAGGTTGAGGAACCTGGGTAGGTCCCGCTAATAAAACCGAATCTGACTGAACATCCGCGAAGAAATTCATCGGTTCCATCGGACTATGCGAGATGAAGGGACATTCATAGGTCGCTTCAATTACTTTAGTCGCTGTGGCGATGGCTGCTGTAAAGTCTCCATCCTTGCGCATTACTTGCGCCTTGTCGGACTTCATCCCTTCGTCGAACCATTTTTGGTGCGTTTCTGTGCTTTCAAAAGGGGCATCAGAACCGTAATCACATCGTAGACTAGCGCGAGCCTGCAAAATAGCGTAGGTATTCTCCCCTACGATAGCCACTTTATTTTTAAAAGAAACGACGTCGATAATGCCCGGCATTTTCTTCACATCGTCTGCCGAGAAAGATTTCAACGTCGCACCAAAAGGAGGGCGCACGATTTGCGCAAACACCATCCCTGGCTTTCTGATGTCTATTCCGAAAAGAGGTTTACCCGTAATGACATTTTTATTGTCCACCCCTTTCACGCGGGATCCTATGATTTTATAGTCCTTGCGATCCTTGTAAGTAACTTCTGTTGGTACAGCTAATTTAGCAGCAGCTTCGGCTAATGAACCATACGTCGCTTTTTGACCTGCAGGTCCTAAGACAACTCCTTTTGCTGTTTTGCAAGTACTTACATCCACCTTCCATTGATCTGCAGCAGCTTGCATCATCATCTTTCGAACCGTTGCTCCCGCTTTTCTTAAACGCTCCCAAGAGTGTTTTAAGGCACCACTTCCTCCCGTCAACTGGCGTTCAAAAAGTTTCGTATCTAAATTTGCTTGCTCTACTTGCACCTGAGCCCAGTCTACGTCTAATTCTTCTGCTACTACGACTGGAAATGCGGTTTTAATTCCTTGACCAATTTCTGGGTTTGGGGAATATAGAATCACTTTTCCAAGGCTATCAATCGAAAGAAAGGCGTTAAAACGACCGGCTGATCCCACCACTTCCATGGCAGAAGCATCTGCTGAAAACCAATCGAAACCTAAGGTAAATACACCCGTAAAAAGGGCGGATTTTTGTAAAAAATCTCTTCTGGACGTTTTCATTTCTTGATCTTTTTAGAGGCTAATTTTACGGCTTCTTGAATACGGTGATAGGTTCCACAACGGCAAATATTACCAGACATTCCATCGATAATTTCTTGATCTGTCGGGTGTGGATTATTTTTCAAAAGTCCAGCTGCGGTCATGATTTGGCCGGCTTGACAATAGCCACATTGTGGTACATCTAACTCATCCCAAGCTTCTTGCACCGGATGTTTTCCGGCCGGATCCAAACCTTCAATCGTCGTTATTTGCGCATTGGATACAGCTGAAATAGGGAGAACACAGGAACGCATCGGTTCCCCGTTTACCCAAACCGTACAAGCACCGCATTGCGCAATACCACATCCATATTTTGTCCCTAATAAAGACAAATGATCTCTTAATGCCCACAATAAGGGAGTATTAGGATCGATATCCAGAGATACCTTTTTCTTGTTAACCGTGCAATTAATCGCCATAGACTTATTTTTTCTTAGTCAATTCTTTAATTCGTAGGTTTCTAAATTTCAGAGGTGAACCATGTCCTAAAAACCCAATATGTCCCGTTTTGTTTAATAAACCTGGATGTTCTTTGTGATCAGGCGTGCCTTCTTTCGTTGCCAATGCAATATCTCCGTCTAAGATAACTTCACCATTTAAAATCACTTTGATTTTATTTCCCTGCGCAATCACTTCTTCTTCATTCCACTCACCCACCGGCTTCAAGAAGCCTTGTTTAGCAGGGATGATTCCGTAAACAGAACCATGGTATTGATAAGGTTGCAATTTAGCATACATAGGAGCCGTATTGTCTAAAATCTGTAATTCCATTCCCACATAAGCAGCGTCACCTTCTAAAGGAGCGCGAATGCCTAGGCCATTATTAGCGCCCGGAGTTAGTTGAAAATCGAACTTTAAATGGAAGTCGCCGTATTCTTTTTTGGTGTATAAATTACCCTTACCTCCTCGCTTCGGATCAATCACTAATTCTCCATTCAACGGGAAATAATCTATCGTATTACCGGTCCAATTAAATAAGGATGAACCATCAAATAAAGCCGTAAAGTCTGCCTCAGGAGCCACATAAGGTGCATCCGACTTTAATTCCTTCACATAAATATTACGATAAACGATGTGATTTCCATGAGCTTGCAATTCAATTGCATCTTTCAAGAAGATCGGAATTTTGCGATCCCAATAGTTTTCAAGGATAACATTATCCACAACTAATTCGCCGTTTAAATACACGGTAACACGTTCTCCTTTCATAAGGATTCGGAACGTATTCCATTCATTAACAGGGTTATCGGCCACTTTCAGCGGATTACGAGGGTTGATTTGATTATTATACAATCCTCCTGAACCTACCTGAGCACCTACTCTCGTAAGTGCCGTATCCCAAATCTGTACCTGTGGCGACCCTCTCAAATAAATACCCGCGTCACCTTCTTTTTCAATCTTCCAGTCCACATACATTTCAAAGTCTTGGTAGTCCTTCACCGAGCATAAATTATCTCCATGTCCCGTGAAATGTAGCTCCTCGCCTTTAGCCTCCCAGCCTTCATGCATGATTTTATCTGCTTTTACCTGCAATAAGGCTAACGTATCCACTGACATTAACCTCCGCTTCACTGGATTAGCCACCAAGCCTTTCCATCCACGTAGATCCTGCCCATTATACATCGTGTAAAATCCACGATCGCTTATCTTAAATGCTTCAGTTAGTTTATCGCGCACCGCTGGATCACTGATTTGATTGAAGTTTTCTTGTACCCAATCTTTCGTCATTTGTCCTCTGAAATCAGGATTTGCAAGGTAAAGTGTGGCTAATCCGTCGATGGAGATTTGACGAACATTCGGATCTTTCAATCCCAAATAAAGGGTACGCATCGCTGATAAAGAATTACACTTAGCTAAGCCCCTAAAGATTTGTTCCCGCGTCTCTAAGTTTGTCGTTAAATCCAAAGCGTTTCGGTAATTCAATACCTGCTGATCCACATTTTTAAATAGCTTCAGATTAATTCGAGCAAAGGCACGAATCGACTCTTCGTTTTTCGTCTTTTTGGCTTCAGCATATAACCAAGGGAGGTTTTCAAGCTCTTGAACGAAAGGAATCCAGTTGGTTTTTTGAGAAGCTTGAAGCGCGAAGGAGGTAATTTTGCTATTCAAGGTACCATCTTGCTTGGTAATGGCCGTCATCGCTTGTTGTAAGGCCGTCACTTCTGAGGCCAAAGTGGCATCAGCTAATTTACCGGCAATGATATCAAAATCAGCCACACTTACCCA
>Ga0222712_10007008_pt1 | contig 11010 bp, 10 predicted proteins | sample C33_657DmetaG_FD_165043 | JGI IMG/M metagenome (GOLD analysis project Ga0222712, IMG submission 165043) | Estuarine water microbial communities from San Francisco Bay, California, United States - C33_657D | ecosystem: Environmental > Aquatic > Marine > Unclassified | place: USA: California... | reverse complement strand
GGTTTATCAGGTGCCCTTGGCCTGCTTCTTGAAGATTCACAACATTTAGCAACCGCGGCAGATAGTGCTTTGCTGACAGAGTTATCTGGCTTAACCGACAAAATTAGAGTAGCGATAGCGATCCATGCCGATGCAGTAGCACGAACCAACATGGTCCGCCGTAAATTGATAGTTCGACTTTTCCGACTTGCTGGAACAGCGCCGCAACCGATTACATACGAATTCGAATCTGATGTTCTTTAGGCGTTCTTTTGTTTTGATTCTTGTCAGCTCCCTGGTTCTAGCGGGGTGTGCTGCTGTTTCAGATTTACTGCCCGAGAAAAAAGCAACCAGTGTTCTCAGTGGTAGAGAAGGAATCGATGGGCAAGTTCTTGCCGTAAAGATTGATGATACGAATTCCGCGCATCCTCAAATTGGGTTAGAGGATGCTGAAATTGTTTACATTGAACAGGTGGAGGGTGGCCTCACTAGATTGGCAGCTATTTTTTCCACAGTTATCCCACAAAGAGTTGGACCGGTACGCAGTGCACGCATTTCGGACATCGACATCTTGAGTCAATTTGGCCGCGTGGCTTTTGCATACAGTGGAGCGCAGCGCAAACTTCTTCCGGTGATTGCAGCGGCGAATCTTCAAGATTTAGGAGCACAACGGCAAAGTCCAACGATCTACACAACTGACCCAAACCGTAATCAACCCTATGCGATGGTACTTCGAGCAGATTTGTTGATGCAGAAAATCACCGACAATGATCTGCAAGTTGATTCTGCCAAAAGTGTAGGTTTTGTTTTCGGAGAACTTCAAGAAGGTGGAACTCCAATTCAAAAGGTTGAAGTGAATTGGTCAGCGGCAACATATTCAGCAGAGTGGTCAGATACAGAATCCCGATGGCTTCTGTCGCACAATAAGAAATTGAACCTTGCAGAAAGTGGCGTTGTTCTTGGACCTACAACCTTTGTAATTCAAATGGTTAAAATTGTGCCGTCAGAATATGGCGACAAATTAGGTGGTGTCACTCCTTTGTCCGAGACGATAGGTACAGGTAAGGCCTATGTTCTTCGCAACGGTGAATGTTTTGTTACTAGATGGAACAGGGCTACCGCCGACTCAGGCACCACCTTTTCCTTTAGTGATGGCACCACCATGAACTTTGATCCGGGCCAAGTTTGGGTCGCTTTGACTGATCGCGAGCCTGAATTTACGTCTCGCGCTATAGAAAAGACGAAGTAGGATTGGGCTCTATCTTTCGATTGAAGCGGAGTACTAAATCATGGCTGAAGTAACTGGCACCGGTCGCGTAAAGCGCGGAATGGCGGAGATGCTCAAGGGCGGCGTCATCATGGATGTCGTAAACGCCGAACAAGCAAAGATCGCTGAAGATGCTGGCGCAGTTGCAGTTATGGCGCTGGAGCGCGTACCTGCAGATATCCGTGCACAAGGTGGAGTAGCTCGTATGTCAGACCCTGACATGATCGAGAAAATCCAAGCGGCAGTTTCAATCCCAGTAATGGCAAAGGCGCGTATCGGACATTTCGTCGAAGCTCGGGTACTGGAATCCCTTGGTGTTGATTACATTGATGAATCAGAAGTTTTAACTCCGGCAGATTATGTCAACCATATTGATAAGTTTGATTTCACAGTTCCCTTTGTGTGCGGCGCTACCAACTTGGGCGAAGCACTTCGTCGCATTAATGAAGGCGCAGCAATGATTCGCTCAAAAGGCGAGGCGGGCACTGGCGATGTTTCAAATGCGATGCAACACATGCGAATGATCGGTGGCGAGATTCGTCGGCTTTCATCATTGCGCGAGGATGAGCTTTATGTAGCAGCTAAAGAACTCCAAGCTCCGTATGATTTAGTAAAGGAAGTTGCACAAACCGGAAAGCTTCCAGTAGTTCTATTCACAGCGGGTGGTATTGCAACCCCTGCCGACGCTGCGTTGATGATGAGCATGGGCGCAGACGGTGTCTTTATCGGTTCAGGAATTTTCAAATCTGGAAACCCAGCACAACGCGCAGCTGCATGTGTTAAAGCCACAACTTTTTGGGATGATCCAAAGGTTGTCGCTGATGCATCACGTGGCTTGGGTGAGGCGATGGTTGGAATCAATGTGGCCGATCTTCCAGCCCCGCATCGTCTTTCAGAACGTGGTTGGTAGCTTCACTTTCAATGAAGGTTGGAGTATTAGCGCTACAAGGTGATGTGCGTGAACACATTGAAGCTTTACGCTCTTGTGAAGTAGAAGCTGTTGCCGTTCGGCGTGCAAGTGAGATCGAAAGCATAGAAGCTTTAGTTTTACCTGGGGGAGAGTCAACAACAATCGCTCAACTCGCAGAAACATTTGGCATTTTCGAACTCATTAAGAGCAAAATAAACAATGGAATGCCAGTTTATGGCTCATGCGCGGGAATGATTTTGTTAGCAGAACAGATTCTTGATGCAAAAGAGGGTCAAAAAAGTTTTGGTGGTTTAGACATCACAGTAAGAAGAAATGCATTTGGACGACAGGTAGATTCCTTTGAATCAGATATTTCATTTGATGATGGATCAAATGAACTGATTCGGGCTGTATTCATTCGAGCGCCATGGGTAGAGAAGGTGTCCGACTCAGTTCAGGTCCTTGCAGCAATAGATAACCATCCAGTTGCCGTTCGCTCGAAGACGGCTCTAGCAACTTCTTTCCACCCTGAAATTACGGGCGATAATCGAGTACATCGCTATTTCATTGAACAAGTAGCCCGTCCAGCACTTCAGAAGGTAAAGTAACCCAATAAGTAAAAGTTGAAACTTTAGCTAGGTGAGGTGAAGCCATGTCAGGCCATTCCAAGTGGGCTACGACTAAGCACAAGAAGGCGATTATCGATAGTCGTCGTGCAAAAGTATTTGCCAAGCAGATTCGTGCAATTGAAGTAGCCGCACGAAATGGTGGCGCTGATATGGATGGCAACCCAACATTATTTGATGCAGTGGCAAAGGCCAAGAAATCCTCTATGCCCGCTGACAATATTGACCGCGCAATTAAACGTGGCGCGGGGTTGGAAGCCGGAGCAAAAGACTGGATCACCATCATGTACGAGGGTTATGGTCCAAACGGTGTAGCGATCATGATCGAATGTTTATCGGATAATCGAAATCGTTCGGCATCTGAAGTAAAGGTTGCAGTTACCCGAAACGGTGGATCAATGGCAGATCTCGGATCTGTTTCCTACCTCTTTAACCGCAAAGGCGTTGTGATTGTAAAGAAAGATGGCACCCTCACGGAGGATTCGATTCTAGAAGCAGTTCTAGATGCTGGTGCTGAAGAGGTAAATGATCTGGGAGAAGCTTTCGAGATCGTGAGCGAACCTGTTGACTTAGTACCCGTTCGAACCGCATTGCAGAGCGCGGGTATTGATTATGAATCAGCAGATTCTTCATTCCTTCCATCAATGTCTATACCGTTGGACGCCGATGGAGCGAAGAAGGTTTTTGAGTTAATCGATGCGATCGAAGAGCTTGATGATGTACAGAATGTCTACAGTAATTTTGATGTTTCTGATGAAGTTATGGCGAGCCTCGATTAGAGCTTTGAGCAATAACCTTAGGCTTTAACTTTGACCAATAGAGAAAGCACGAGGATGGCAATGAGAGTTTTGGGTGTTGACCCAGGTTTAACTCGTTGCGGTGTGGGCATCGTCGATGGTGCAGCGGGTTCGCCACTTTCGTTGGTCGAAGTAGGAGTGATCCTTACCCCGGTTGAAGCTCCTTTAGAACAAAGACTTTTGGATTTAGATCAGCAACTGTCGCAGTGGATAAATTTGTGGAAGCCAGATGTTATTGCCGTTGAGAGAGTATTTTCTCAACACAATGTTCGAACCGTTATGGGGACAGGACAAGCTGCAGGTGTTGCCTTGTTACTGGCGGCAAAGGCGGGAATACCAGTAATGATGCACACCCCATCTGAAGTAAAGGCAGCAGTCACGGGTAACGGTCGTGCAATTAAAGGACAAGTTGCTCTGATGGTCCAGAAGATTCTTAATCTTGATGCAATCCCAAAACCAGTAGATGCAACAGATGCATTGGCGCTTGCGATTTGTAACATTTGGCGGGGCGGCGGAAATGCCCGATTAGCTGATGCGGTAGCCGCGGAACAATCTCGACTGAAGAAATTAAGGTCACGATGATTTCTTTACTCAGTGGCACCATTAGGTCGATTCATACTGATCGTTTAGTTGTTGAAGTTGGAGGATTTGGTTTAAGCGTTTTAGTTACTCCCACGACAACTACGCAAGTTTCACTTGGTGCACAGGTGCAGCTTTTTACCTCACTTGTTGTACGTGAGGATTCCTTAACTCTTTTTGGATTTGTTAACGAAGAGTCGCGAACTTTGTTTGAACTGGTTCAAACCGTCTCGGGTATTGGCCCCAAAGTTGCACTATCTATTTTGGGCTCGCTCACCCCCGAGGATCTTGGACGAGCAATAGCACAGGAAGATATCGGTGCTATTGAAAAGGTTCCAGGAATCGGGCGCAAGGGTGCTCAACGAATGATTTTGGAGCTCAAAGGAAAACTGAGTGATCTTTCGCATGCCCAGCAGTACAAAGGTCATCAGCCGGCATGGAGAGAACAATTATCAAGTGCATTGGTTTCACTAGGTTTCTCACCAAAAGAGTCCGATAATGCGATATCTGAAGTTGTCACAGATTTACAAGAAGATGGCATCGAAGCATCTAATGTGGAACTTAGTGAGCTGTTAAAGCGCACACTAGCTAGTGGAAAGAGTTCTCGTGGCTGATGATCGCTTAGTTACGCCCCAGATAAAGAGCGAAGAGTCCGCACTTGAACATGCCCTTCGGCCTAAATCATTATCTGATTTCATTGGACAGCATCGGGTACGGGAACAAATTGATGTCTTATTGACAGCTGCACGCAACCGTAATTCACCCGCGGATCACATCTTGCTATCGGGGCCACCGGGTTTGGGCAAAACAACTCTTGCCTTAATTCTCGCAAGCGAAATGAATGCGCCTATTCGAATAACAAGCGGCCCGGCGATTACCCATGCAGGTGACCTGGCTGCAATTCTCTCTTCTTTAGTTGAAGGTGAAATTCTTTTTCTCGATGAAATTCATAGATTGCCTCGCCCGGCCGAAGAGCTCTTGTATCTAGCGATGGAAGATTTTCGTGTCGATGTAATTGTTGGAAAGGGACCCGGCGCAACGGCAATCCCATTACAGCTTCCGCACTTTACTTTGGTGGGTGCAACGACGCGTGCAGGACTTCTGCCAAGTCCATTGCGAGATCGTTTTGGTTTTACAGCACACTTAGATTTTTATGAGGAAAGCGATATCGCACATGTTATTTCTCGCAGTGCAGAACTGCTAAAGATTTCAATTGATAAGCAAGCAGTCGCAGAAGTTGCTGGAAGATCTCGGGGGACACCTCGAATTGCTAATCGACTCTTACGTCGCGTTCGAGATTATGCACAAGTGCAAGGTGCATCAACTATTTCCTTGGCTCAAGCGATGGCTGCATTAGAGATGTACGAAGTTGATCAGCTGGGACTTGATCGATTAGATCGAGCGGTCTTAGTAGCGTTAATTGAACGGTTTAATGGTGGACCGGTGGGGCTTTCAACCTTGGCAATTGCTGTGGGCGAAGAGACCGAAACTGTCGAGTCTGTTGCAGAACCTTTCCTGGTTCGTAATGGCTTTATGGCCAGAACTCCGCGTGGACGGGTGGCCACCGCTCAGGGCTGGCGCCACATAGGACGAACACCACCTGCGGAAATTTCCACGCTTTTCGACTTACCCGCATCTGACGCCTAGACTCTGCGCTTATGTCTACCACTAATAAACCAATCAAGACGACTTCACGCCCTGCGCGTACCCTGGCCATTCTTGGCCTGGTCCTAGTCGCGATGGTCAGTCTCGTCTTCATCCAAGGATCAACATCGGTTCGTTTAGGTCTTGATCTTCGCGGTGGAACCTCTGTGACCTTGCAACCTCGGATTGCTCCTGGCGATGAAGGAAAGGTAACGAGCGAAGCGATTGATCAAGCAGTATCAATTATTCGCCAACGTGTTAACTCTCTTGGAGTCGCTGAATCAGAAGTGGCTGCACAAGGAAGTGGAACAAATCGCCAGATCGTGATTTCTGTACCAGGTGATACCGGTCGTCGAGTGGTCGATTTAGTTGGGCAGACCGCAGAACTTCGATTCCGTCAGGTGCTCGCATCTGCATCTGGGATTCCCGCAGCAGCGGATGCAACAGCAACACCGGCAGCGGGAGTCAGCGCGGAGGTAAATGCAAAATTTGCAGCACTTGATTGCACCAAGCCAGAGAATCTTCAAGGAACAGGTGCAGATGCACCGACAGATACTTTGGTTGCTTGTGATCGCGCAGGTGGAACAAAGTACATTTTAGCTCCGGCCGAAGTTCTTGGTCGTCAGATTTCTAAAGCTTCAGCAGGTTTGGATACACAAGCTGGAAGTGCCTGGTTTGTAAGTCTCACATTCAACAATGAAGGAACTTCAGCATTTGGTGCTCTTACATCACGTGTGACATCTCTTCCCGAACCAACTAACCAAGTAGCAATCGTTCTTGATGGATTAGTTGTTTCTTCGCCAAGAATTACCGAAGCAATCCCTTCAGGTAACGCTCAAATCACTGGAAGCTTTACTCAGCTAGAAGCTCAAGATTTAGCAAATGTTTTGAAATACGGTGCACTCCCATTGGCCTTTGACCGCGGTGAAGTTCAGCAAGTTTCACCAACACTTGGAGCTGATCAACTGAATGCGGGTCTGCTTGCGGGCGGCTTGGGCCTTGTACTTGTAGTTATCTTTACACTTTTGTATTACAGAGCTCTTGGTTTCGTAACAGTTGGCTCATTAGCAATCGCTGGATTGATGCTTTATCTGCTCTTCCTACTGATGGGTGAGTGGATTGGCTTCACTTTGACGCTTGCGGGTATTGCAGGAGCGATTGTGGCGATTGGTGTCACCGCTGACTCGTTTATCGTTTATTTCGAGCGCGTTCGAGATGAGATGCGGGAAGGAAGATCCCTTCGTACAGCGGCAGAAACTGGCTGGGTCCGAGCTCGTCGCACAATCTTGGTTGCAGACTTCGTTTCGATGATTGCAGCGGTTCTGTTATATGTCTTCTCAGTCGGCGGTGTCCGCGGTTTCGCGTTCACTCTGGGACTGACGACCATCATCGACTTGATCATCATCTTCTGGTTTACAAAGCCAGCACTTGTTCTTATATCTAGAAGCAAGTTCTTTAACTCAGGACACCCATTGTCAGGCTTCTCTCCAAAGAGCCTAGGCATGTCCGTTGCGAAGGAGGCATAACATGTCAAAGCTATCTGGTTTAGGTGGTCGTCTTTACCGTGGAGAAACTTCGGTTAACTTCATTGGACATCGTCGTCGCTGGTACATGATTTCCTCAGTTTTCATTTTGTTGTCAATCGGTGCGTTGTCAGTTCAAGGTTTACATCTTGGAATCGAATTCAAGGGTGGTTCATCATTTACTGTCACAACATCTAATCCTTCGGTGACAGAAGCACGTGCAGCGGTTGAAGAAGCCGGCGTTACCAGTGAGGCGATTGTTCAACTAGTTGGAGATAACAAGGTTCGCGTTCAGACCGGCGCACTGGAACAAGCACAAAACAATGCGGTCCAAGATGCTTTGGCCGCAAAGTTCTCAGTGAGTGCTTCAACAATTGACACTCAAATTATTGGACCATCATGGGGTAAGGAAATTACCCGTAAAGCGCTCTACGGTCTTTTTGGTTTCTTGCTAGTTGTAATGATTTATCTTGCAATGGCGCTCGAGCCAAAGATGGCTATTGCTGCGATCATCGCAGTGATTCACGACGTTTTCATTACTGTTGGTATTTACGCGCTTGTCGGCTTTGATGTAACGCCGGCAACTATTATTGGTTTCTTGACCATTCTTGGATATTCCTTATATGACACGGTGGTGGTTTTCGACAAGGTTCGAGAGAACACTAAATCGATTTCATCCACTTCGACGAAAACTTATTCTCAAGCAGTTAATCTCGCGGTAAACCAGACAATTGTGCGCTCTACCAACACTTCAATTGTTGCGTTGCTTCCAGTAGCTGCAATTCTCTTTGTAGGTGCAGGTCTACTTGGCGCGGGAACATTGAAGGATTTGTCTCTGGCACTCTTCATTGGTTTACTCGTGGGTACTTATTCCTCGATCTTCATTGCACCTCCTGTGCTGGCGCAACTTCGAGAAAAAGAGCCTGCAATGCAAGCGCTTGCTAAGCGAGTCAATGCCCGCGGCGGAAATACAACTGAGACTTCCTCAGCGCCAGTTGCTGCAGTCAATGGTCGCGGCCCACGCAATCAACCTAAGCGCAAAGGTCGTAAGTAGGCTTTTTTGTGGATACTTTGATTGCACCACTAATCAGTGCTCTCAAAGAGAACCATGCCTCAGTAAATGAAGCTGAGGTAAACCGGGCCTATGAAGTTGCTCTTGCTGCCCATGCCGGACAAATGCGTAAATCAGGTGAGCCTTACATAACTCATCCGGTTGCCGTCGCCGAAATCTTGGCCCACCTTGGTTTAAATCCTGCAACCATTATTGCCGCTTTGCTTCATGACACCGTTGAAGATACTGATTATTCTCCAACGCAACTTCGCCAAGATTTTGGCGATGAGATTGCAAATCTTGTTGATGGAGTAACAAAGTTAGACAAACTTTCCTATGGACCGACAGCAGAGGCTGAAACTGTCCGCAAGATGGTAATTGCGATGTCTAGGGATATCCGCGTATTGGTAATCAAATTGGCTGACAGATTGCACAATGCGCGTACGTGGAAATACGTTTCGGAAGAAAGTGCAACACGCAAAGCACGAGAAACCCTTGATATTTATGCGCCATTGGCACATCGCCTTGGAATGAACGCTATGAAGTGGGAGCTGGAAGATCTCTCCTTTGAGGTGTTAGAGCCAAAGAAGTTTGAAGAAATATCACGCCTTGTCGCAGATCGTTCACCGTCGCGTGACAAGTTAACTGAGGAGGTAATCGCGTCAGTTAAAGAGGATCTGCTTCGAGATTCGATAGACGCAACAGTTACAGGTCGTAAGAAACACTTTTTCTCGGTTTATCAAAAAATGGTAGTTCGAGGACGTGATTTCAATGATATTTACGATTTAGTGGGAATCCGAGTTCTGGTTAATGATGTGCGTGATTGTTATGGAGTTCTCGGCTCGATACACGCACGGTGGAGCCCGGTTCCTGGTCGATTTAAAGATTACATTGCGATGCCAAAATTTAACTTGTATCAGTCGCTGCATACAACGGTAATCGGACCAAACGGAAAAGCGATCGAGATCCAGATTCGCACCTACGACATGCACGCCCGAGCCGAATTCGGTATCGCTGCTCACTGGAAGTACAAACAGGGACCAGAAAACAATGATTCATCACCTGAAATGTTGTGGCTGCGCCAATTGCATGAATGGCAAAAAGAGACTGAAGATCCTTCCGAATTCCTCGAAGCGTTGCGTTTTGATCTAGGCTCACCCGAAGTTTTCGTGTTCACACCTAAGGGAAGCGTTGTTGCCTTGCCTGGTGGATCCACACCTGTTGACTTTGCATTTTCAGTTCACACTGATGTGGGACTTAGATGTGCTGGAGCTAAGGTTAACGGTCGCTTGGTGCCGCTTGAATCAAGACTGAACAATGGTGATGTGGTCGAAATCGTTACCAACAAAAGTGAAAATGCCGGACCAAGTAGGGACTGGCTCAATTTTGTTAAGAGTCCTCGTGCGCGTTCTAAAATCAAAGCCTGGTTTAGCAAAGAAAGGCGCGAAGAAGCTGTTGATGCGGGTCGCGAATCAATTGCGCGACAAATGCGAAAAGCTGGGTTGCCACTTCAAAAGATTTTTGCCGGTCACGCACTTCTTGAACTAGCTCACGATCTTCGATACTCGGATATTGATGGTTTGTATTCTGCCGTTGGTGATGGGCATGTTTCAGCGGCATCGATCATCGACAAACTGGTTGCATCCATGGGAGCAGAAGATTCGCACCCAGAACCAACGATGGATGTTTTGCCCAATCGTGCACCGACAACTAGACGATCAAGTAATGCGGTAGATGTTGAAGGAACGGACGATGTTTTGGTAAAACTTGCCCGTTGTTGCACACCTGTACCCGGAGATCTGATCATGGGATTTATTACAAAGGGGAGTGGAGTTTCTATTCACCGCGCCGACTGTACCAATGCTTCAGATCTGCAGAGCCATCAAGCTGATCGTGTAGTCAAGGTCAAATGGCGTATAGGTGCCGCATCAATTTTCTTGGTTAATATTCAGGTTGAAGCGCTAGATCGTGCATCACTTTTGGCCGATGTAACCAGAACACTGTCAGAACAACATGTGAATATTTTAAGCGCCGCCGTCAGTACATCAAAGGATCGCACCGCTTTTTCACGATTCACCTTTGAAATGGCAGATGCAACGCATCTAGATGCGGTGTTGGCAGCGGTGCGAGGTATCGAAGGCGTTTACGATGTTTACAGAACGACTAACAACTAACAACTGCGTAAATAGTGGTTAGTTGAACTCTGCAAGACTCTTTTCAGCCTCGGCCAGCCACACCTTTCGTGCAGTTGCCGACTCTGATGCTTCCGTTGCCTTCTTAGTATTGCCACTAGCTTCAAATTTAGCTGCAGCCTTTTCGTAGTTTGCAATTGATTCAGTTAATTGCGTAACAACTTCTTGAGCACGCTTCTTTGCTGCAGGATCTGTCTTTCGCCAGATTTCCGCTTCGGCTTCCTTGATCGTGGTTTCAACCTTGGCAACGCGAGCATCAAGTGCTGCACGCTTATCACGATGGGTCATGCCGATCTTTTCCCACGAACGCAGAAGCTCATTAAGGGCCTTGCGAGCTTCTTTTGCATCAGTAACTGGAAGCAGCGCCTCGATCATTGGCAATAGCTCTTCGCGCTTAGCAAGGTTTGCCGCCATAGTGACATCGCGTTTTTCTAGATCGGCA
>Ga0222712_10007007_pt1 | contig 11010 bp, 9 predicted proteins | sample C33_657DmetaG_FD_165043 | JGI IMG/M metagenome (GOLD analysis project Ga0222712, IMG submission 165043) | Estuarine water microbial communities from San Francisco Bay, California, United States - C33_657D | ecosystem: Environmental > Aquatic > Marine > Unclassified | place: USA: California... | reverse complement strand
TCACCGCTATCAAAACATTTGTTGATGGTTTGGCAACTGGTGCAAACATTGACAACAATGCACTTGACTCCGATAACCTAACCGCAACTGGCGTAACTGCCGGTTCGTACACAACTGCGGATATTACCGTTGACGCCAAGGGCCGCATTACGGCCGCTTCTAGCGGCAGCAGCGTAACTGGCGATAGCGACCAGGTTGTGTTGGGTTCGCAGGTGTTTGGATAATGAGAACATGGAACAGTCCAATTGTCAACGCATTGAAGACGGACGACGCTATTGCGTTGCAACAAATCTTTTCTTCGTTGTCGCAGGAGATTGGTCGCATTAATGAAAAAATTGAACAGATACAAATTGAAATGGCTCAATCAAATCGCAGGGATTATCAAAGGATTAAGTAATGGCATATAATCCAGCCGACTACGAGGCTCGCAGGCGCGGGTACACGCAACAATATGGCGCAACTGGCGCCATGAATGCCTATGCTAATTTTCTTGCTCGCCAACGAGGAACTCGTGGGCGTCAAGATATGTTGCGTCAATACGAAGAAGCGCAACCAAAAGTTGTGGCGGGATATTCTCGACGTGGACTTGTTGGCCCAAATGTCAAATCGGGTATTTTTTCTCGCGGGTTGCAAACACTTGCTAAGCAACGTGCTCGCAATTTGCAAGATTACGACCAGGGACAGTTAGAGGAACAACGAATGTACGACCTTGGTGAAGCGCAGCGTCTTGAGGCGTTCAAGAATCAACTTGCTGACATGGAGTCGGAAAAAGCACAAACCATTGCTAATGCTGCACGTCAGCTTTACGCAAACAGAATGGGGATGATTTAATGTCTAATATGGAAAATACAGTTGAGGAATCTGGTGTTATTCGTTGGGACCCAGCAGGTAAAGGTTTCAACCCATACACAGGTGTAGAAAACGATTTCAGAACTGTTACTAGTCAAATTCCAAGCAATACGAATACACGAAGTCGTGCAATAATTGCCGAATCTGCTCCTGAGTTGTTTCCAGCTGTTTCTGGTACATCAAACCAAAATGATTATTGGCTTAAATTAGCACAAGCATTGGGTGGCTATGGTGCCGGTAGTGGTGGCGGGCACAGCGGAGCAACAAAACTTGGCTATGCGGAACTTGCTTACAAAAAAGCAAAAGATGCGCAAGAGCGCCAAGACGCTCTTGCCGCATTGGGTTACGACCGTGCACAAAGCGCTCGCATTCTGGGTGGAATGGAAAACTACTATAGAAGTGGTGAGTATGGTAAGGGCTTTGATGAACTGCTTGACATGATTACCAAGCAGGGTGCTGTTTCTGAAAGTGGCGTTCGAGATGCCTACGGTCGCGCAATGACGAATATAGGTCAAGGATACGACGTAGCGTCTGGTTTGGGTACTGCTGGTTTTAACGCACTCAACCAATATCTTGCACAAAATCAAAACAACCCCTACGCTAGCATGCAGGCAACTGCTGGAACCGCACCAGACGCTCTCACGAGCTATCTAAGCGCCTATGGTGTGTCCGACCAGCCTGTGCAGGGGCAGATTCAAGCAGACCAGCTACAGGCTCAACAGGGGGCCGCAAACTATCAAAACCTTATTGATGTTCTTAGCGGTATTGCTCAGCAAGGCGCTGGTTCTCGTGGTGCCGAGTCCCAGATGGCACAGTTGTTGTTTAATACTGGTTTAGGTCAAGAACGTGCTGGTTATCAAGGACAGGCAGAGAATGCGCAAGCGCAAGCGCTTGCCGCATTACAGCAACAGTTGTTCCAGTCTAGGTTTGGTGTTCAGTCTGACCGCAATAGTTTGGCTAATCAGTTGGCTCAACAAATTATTCAAGCTGGTGGTAATCTAAGTGGTAGCGGTAGCGGTAGCGGTAGTGGTAATGATAATGACGAAAATGACGGCAATGCTGTTGTTCGTCCTTTGCCTGGACAGCTATTACAGACAGCAACTCCCCAAGAAATTGTTGCTAACCAATTAGCGAATCTTTTAGCACCAGCACAAGCGCAAAATAGCACAGCAGAACAATTGCTTGCCGAGCTTAATGCTCGTCGTGGCAGGTAACGAAAGGACTATAAGACGTGGACCCGCTTGAGGAATTTTATTTGCGCTTAGCGCAAATGGGCCAACTTGCCGGCAAACCTGGCTCTCAACTCAATACGGGTGACTTGAGCAGTCTCCTTTCACCCAATCTTGGACTCCTGACAGGAACCTTGACGGACACAAGTCAAAGCGATGAAGATATATATGCTTCGGTTGCGCCCAATATTTCTCGTGTTAAGAATAATCCAGACGCCGACCCAATTGCTACGATGATAGTGGAAAATCTTGAAAGCGGATTTTCATTACCGCAAACCCTTATTGAACTTCGCAAAAAGATTTCTGGTGACGATTTGAAGGCATATCAAGAATATGCAAAAGAAGTTAGTAAAGAAATGGGTGAGGTTAAGTCTGCTTTTGGTAAAAGAAAAACCGTCGCTTCCGAAGCTGGTCTTCCTGAACCAAATGCTCAATATGACCCAACCCCACAAATGGCTAATATTTACGCTCGATTGGCACAACAGGCACAACCTGTTGAGCCACCCGATACTACAAAAGCAAAAGACAAAAAAGATTTGCTGTTATCAAAATCGGGCAAATATATATTCAACCCACAAAAACAACAATGGTCTGCAAATCCAGACTATGTTGAACCAGAACCCAAGTATGTGTTTGACCCGCGTGCACAAAAATGGTCGATGACGCCAGAGGCAAAAGAAGAAGGAAGACGTACAAAATTGCCAAAGGCTTCCAAGGAAGCAGAAAAAATTAAATATGAAAAAGCTAGTGAAGCACGACAACAGATTGCCGCCAAGGAATATGAAGATGTTAGAAATCTTTTGGCTAGTGCCATGCAGCGAAATAGTCTTGCTGGTAGTCCATTCATGGACGAAATTATGAAACGCACTATTATGAAGAAACTGATAGAAAACCCTGGGGCAATTAATAAATTAACAAAACCACAAGGGTAGTTATGGCTAAATTGCCAATTAATCAAGAAGAATTCCTAAAATCATTAGGTAAAATTTCGGCTAAAAAACAAACTCAAACCACCGTGGGTGGATTGAGTAAAAGTCCATTACAAAATTATTTTGAAACAAAAGATGCTGAAGCTGCAAAAGCAGAAGAAGCGTTGGGTCTTGGTGTCAAAATTCTTAAACCAGTTTTTAAGGGTATTGGCATAATTGATGCGGGAAGACGAGCCGCAGTTTCTGGCGTTAGAGAAATTGTTGATGTGCTTGATACCGACCCAAACACAAACGCAAGTCTGTCTGATTTTGTTAGACAGCAAAAAGATTTGACTTATGGTTTTGGTACTGCGTTTCCAATAAAAAATAAATGGGGTGGAAGAATCCTTGGATTTATTGGTGACGTTGTTCTTGACCCTTGGACTTATGCAACTCTTGGTGGTGCTGTACCAGCCAAGGCAAGCATCAAAGCAATAATGTCGGGTGGCAAAGTTCTTGCTGAAGGTGGTAAAACAAGAGCGCTTTTGGGTGGTATTAAATACGTAAATGGTCGTGAAGGACGATTGGCTCTTGCAAATCTCGCTAAGGGGCGTATGGAAGCAATGGCTCAAGCGGGAATTAGAACATTTGGCAAAGATGATATTGGTAAAGTTTTTAGAGACATTGCCGCCAAAGGCAAAAAAGCACTTCCCGGTTATTTGCGCGATGACCTTGGTATTCGTGGTCCAGGCATTTATTATTTTGGTTCAAGAGTAAAACTTCCTGGTTCTGGTCCAGTTGGAGCTTTGGCCGAAAACCTTATTACCGGGGCACGTTTGGGATTAGTGAGAAATGCTGCTGGTAAAAACGTAATGAAGTATGTTACGCCCGATGGAACGTTTCAAGTCGCTTATATTGATAATCAATCTGTTTTAAGAGACAGAGTAAATTTAGCCTCTGGCACATTGGAAAACGGCGACTTAATGACGCCGCAACAGGCCCTCGATGCCGGTGTTCGTTTGCGTATGGCTCAACAACAACGAATAATAACTGCAAAAAATAGGGAATATGTAACGCAACAAGTTACAAGAGTTGTTGCCGACCCAGACATGGAAGCCAACAAACTATCTATTGCTTCTGTTTTGGAAACAGAAGGCGCTTTAGAAAACGCCGATAATGTTGTTCAAACACTTGGTCAAAAAATTAGAAATTTTTTTGACGAAAGATTTATGGACGTTAAAAAAAGTGCAGATGAAATTTCCCCCGAATATGGGGCAAAGTTTTCATCAAGACGAAATTATGTTCCACACATGGAATCAGATGATGCAATTGTAGACAGATTAAAAATGGGTGAGGAAGCATGGAAGGCTAGAACAGGTGGAGCAGCTATTGATGACAGTCATAGGTTTGCTTCTTCTTATCGAAGAAGAAGCTTAGAGCCTGGGGATAATTTTTTTGGATACACCATAGAGAATAGGGCGTACACAATTGACGAATTAAACAACATGGCCAAGAACCCCGGAGAACTTTTAAACCCCGAAACAAAAGCGCCATTTGAGCCATTGACTTACAATTTTTATGAAAACGACATGGTTAAAATTCTGCAAAAATACTCCGAGCACTTTGCTCAACAACAGGGTCATAACGCCTATGTTTTGACTGCCGTAAAAGAGGGCGGAGATTTTTTTAGAGTTCTTGCAAAAGACGCAGAATCCGACCCATTGGTTGCAATGGACACTAGCAACGCTGTTGGTGAACTTGCTTCCCGCTCAATAACTGCCGCCAACAAGGTTGCTAGCGATGCGGTAGTTGACACGGAAACAGCTGTGCTTGCACCAACAAAACTACTGGATAATCAAAACCTTGTAAATTCAATAAATGAATTTGGTTCAACCCTAAACAAACTAGGAGAAATATTTGAAAATCCACCTGAAATGCTGACAGACATTTTAGATAGATACGAAAAACTTAGAGACAAATTCATCAACAATGTGGACGCCGAAGGAATTGTTGGTGAAACCGTTGCGCAAGTGCGGGCATTGGCCCGCGACTTGCAGAGAATGGTTGAAATGGGAAACTATGTTCCCAAAAGAACAACCGTTGTAAATAGCGCCGAAGTTGGTAGTCGTCTTGGTTTTGACAACGTGGTAGATAAAAAAACAATTGGCACAATACAGGGTTTAATTAAGAATGCAGCAGTTGCTGATGCGGACACAATTGATAGGGCAATAGCTGTTGCGCTTAGAAATGTATTTAACGGTGTTGATAAGCAGTTGTTTGCTTCCGATGAAGCAAAGTTTGGAATTATAAGGGCTTTGTTTAAAAAAGCCGAAAGATTAAGAAATACAAGACGAATAAATCTTAAAAAATCAAATTTGTCTAAAGCCGTTATTGCTAAAGATAATTTGCGTTATGGTTTTGCTTTGCAAGACATGCAAATTTTTGGCAACATAATTAGGGGTATTGATGAGCGAATAAAACAATACGCTCAATTTAATTTTGGTCCATCCGTATTGAGCAGACAGGAAATAGAAGACATTGTAGCGGATGTGACTTTGTCGTATGTGTTTCAATCAGAAAGAGAATTGGCTCGAATTGCGAGAATACAAAATCTGGTTCAAAAAACCATAAACAGTCAAGACAGCCTTGAGAAAAAAGTTTCTGATATTAAGAAATTAATTCCAGATTTAGATTTGTCTTTAAACTCGGAAGAAGACCTTACATTGTTCGTACAGGTCTATCTTGGCGACGCTGTGAACGATGGTTTATTAGAGGCTCAACGCAAACTGTTGCGGCAAAGAGTTCTAGATTTGGAAAGCAATCCTTTTTCGGATTCTGTTGCTCAGACCGTCTTGGGTCGAGAACCCAAGACGGCTTTGGAGGTTAATAACGAAGTAATAAGAATTAAAAATTCAGTAGACGTAAAAGCAACAAAGGTAACCACACAAAGTGAACGTACTGCTCAGTTGCAAAAATATCCCGAAGGTGAACGAAAATTATTTAATGAACATTTGGAACGATTGCGGGCTAGAAAAAAAGATATTGAAAAACGTTTACAAAAAATTCTTTCAAGACAAACCGAAGTTAAGAAAATTCAAGTAACAGAAGAAGATGTTCGTACGTCCATTTTTGTAAAAATTCAAAAATATATTAATAGCAGTAAAACAAACTTGGAACAATGGTTTCGTCCACAGCCAATTACGGCAACTGACGCAACGTTGTCAACTAGGTTTAGGGATTTCTTTCTTGAGTCAATGCCTCAGGTTTTGGGAAAAAATAAAAGGTATTCAAACCTTGATGACATAACACAAAAATTTGTTAATGAAAATAATCCAGCTTTTGATTTACTGGACATACTGTTGACAAAAAATCCAGACGCAATAATTGATACCGCTGATTTCGAAATAGCTTTGGATATTGCGTTTTCTAATTCAGCAAGAGCCAAAAAGTTCATGTCCGAAGCCCGAAAAATTAGTAAACGAACAGATATAACAAACTATGACGACTTAAAGAATTTTCTTTTTGAAGAACTTGGAGCATCACAAAGAACAAACAAACAGGTTGCAGATGGTTTGTTTGCGTCATTAATGAACGACTTTACTAATGACGTGGCACAGATTTCTAAATCTACTGTTGACGAATTGCGCAGAGATGTATTTATTGCCAACAGAGCAATGCTTTTGGCAGAACAGGAAATAGAACAACTACGAGTTCAAATTGATGAATTGTTGCCAGATGAATACTTTGCAAGATACAAAAACAGCATATTACCAGAACGGGCTCAGTTGGCTTTAGACGAGCCAACCGAGGTTCCGTTGGTAAATCGAATTGACCCAGAAACGGGCGAAATTGTTGGGCAGCAAAACTTGGCTGCCAATAAACAAATGATGTTGGAAGAAAATGATTTTTATCCGCAGGCTAAAGCGGTTCTAAACCGCATGCAAAATTTACAACAACTTAGCTCAATTGATGGAGACATGGTTGATTGGACATTTGGGGGAAGAATTCAATTTCTGTACAACAATAAGCCGATGTCTTTTACCCCCGAAGAATGGAATGCGTTCGTTAATCCACGCAACACAGCTTATGTTCCAAATGACAAAATACAATATATTGTCTCTCGTCTAAAAGATGAGGATTTACGTCGCATTGTTTTAGGCGATGACTACACCAATGACTTTATACCAGATGATGAAATGCTGCAAAGATTTGTTTCGTATATTGCTAAACAACAAAACGATGCTTTTGCAAGCGAGCCAACATTTCTTGCGCGGCAAGCAAATATTGGCGAAGCATGGAACAAGTCCGACGCTAACAAATTTCTTTTCGAACACAACCGGGTAAAGAATATGGCTGCTGAGGAAGCAGCAAAAAGACAACCTAAAAACGTTGTAACGGAATTGGACAGAGAAATTAAATCACTGGATAATCAAATCGATTATTTAACAACTGAAAGAGTTAGGACCCAGGAGTGGTGGGAAACCTACGGAGCAAGTGAGAAAGCAATTGAAGCAGTAAATCTATTGCAACAACGAACAAACAAGTTGATTAGATTAACCAACTTGGAATACAGCGATGTTTATCAAGGGTCCTCCAAAGCTGTGCCCGAAGGTTTGAAACCAAGACCAACTGCTGGTAGCCCAGATTACACCAATCTGCTTATATTGGGAGTTCCTAAAAATGTTCTTGATTCACCAAATGTTAAAGTTTTGAACGACTGGATGGCGACGCACCCAGAAATCTTTAATTCAATTTTGGCGAATTTTAATGATATTCAGATTAGCGATTTGGACGAATTTATTTTAATGACTCCAACAACACGGGCTATGCGTGATAGACAAGTAGAAGTTTTGCAAACAATAAAAAGAAATGGTTTAGAAACCAAGGGTACAAAAAACAAAAAAATTAGTGAACTTATTAGGGAAAAACGAAAACTATTTACAACCCCCGATGAAGATAAAGCCCTTGCTGAAAGAATTGCTCAACAGCAAAAACGTCAAGCAAGAATACAAGAAATTGAAAAAAAACAGGCCGCAGCAAAAGCGGCAAATCAACCCAAACAGCCTGTTAAACAGCCCTCTGTTGTGTCTGAATACAATCCAGACATTCCATACCATCAGCAAATGGTTAATGTTGAGCGACGGACACTACAGTCCGTTGCGTCTTTGCCACCAGAAAAAACAGAAACAATCAATCGTCTTGTTCAGCAATTCGATTCCCAATATGACGAATTTGATAAAGCTGCGCAAGCAGAAGCCCTCAAAGAAGCCAGACAGACAAAAGGCGTAATAGCTTCTGATTCAACGATTGTTGATTTTGATGCTATGGCAAGAGTTAAAGACGCAGAAAACATTTTAACAAACGTGCAAAAACGTGGAACCGCAACACCTATCGAAGAAGTTCTTTTAGACGCTGGAACCAAAGAAGCCGAAGCAATGGTTATTGCTTCTCGGCTTCCTCAGGTAGAGGGTGAAGCAAGACTATTGGATGGTTTGGCTTCGATGGCAAGACCTGCAACACCAGAACTTCCGTTCACAGCAAGAGAAACAGGGGTAATGAGAATGGTTGCCGATGGGTGGAAACGCCTTGATGGCAAATTTGACATGATTGAAGTAACTCCAGAGTTTCAAGAACTCTGGAAAAATGCTTCCTATTTTGAAGACCCAGCATTTGTTCGTCAAATGGTAAATCTTGTTGGTGGCTATACAAAATTTCATAAAACATATGCAACTTTTACGCCGGGTTTCCATGTTAGAAATTACATAGGCAACGTATTTCAATATGTGTTAGCTGGTGGACAAATAGCGCATTATCGTCGCGCTACGGAAATATTTTTTGAATGGAACTCGGCATACAAAAAAGGTGTTTCTTGGAAAAAGTTTCTACAAACTTTGTCCCCAGAAGAACAAATATTTGCCACCAAAGCCAGAACAGCAACATTGGGTTCTGGTGGCGGTATTTACAGTGATTTGTTTCAGGGTCTTGTTCCTGGTAATGTGATATACGACAATCCACCAACTCGCATTTTACGCGGTCTTGGTCAAAAGTCTGACAATATGTCCCGTTTTATTCTTGGATATGACTCTGCGGTTCAAGGCATGAGTGTTGATATGGCGATAGCAAGAATTAAAAGATTTTATTTTGACTACGAAGATTTGTCTAAACTCGATAGAGCCATGAGACAGTTTGTACCGTTTTGGATTTGGACCTCACGCAACCTTCCACTACAACTACAAAACATGTGGCTTAATCCAAAACCATATCAAATTTATAACTCAGTTGTTCGTAATTTGCGAGATACCGAAACCGAACGGGAACAACCTTTGCCTGTTTGGTTGCAACAAATTAACGCATTCAGAATTCCCGGGTTGCCGCTTTATGCGGCACCCGACCTTGGTTTTACAAGAGTTCAACAACAGTTGGAACAGTTGGCTATGCCAAAGAAGTTTGGTTCAAACCTTAACCCATTATTGAGAGTACCCCTTGAACAAACTTTAGGTGAAAATTTATTTAATGACGAAAAACTTGAAACACCCACGGACAGAATAGTCAACGTAGTTCAAGGAAGTTTTGTACCAATTTCGCAAGTTGACCGTTTGCTTAACTCGTATGGTGACGCAAAGGTTAATGCTTGGTTGGGGTTCTTTGGTTCACCAGTTAAGAAAATAAAAAAGGAATAACATGAGAGCAAAAAGAACATACACAGGGAACAAAGATGGGGATATGGGTCGTGAGCGACCTGGATTGACTGAGTTAATTAAGCACTTGGTTTACTTAAGTGATGGTGCGTTGTGGAACAACGGCACCTACGTTAATAGACCCAAACGTGGCTCAGAGAGTCTTTCTGTGCACGCTACGGGCAGGGCGGTAGACCTTAGTTATCGCAAGACCCCAACAAAGGGTCTGCGCAATGGTCGTGCAGTAGCTGAACACATAGCTGACTTTTTGGTTCGTCATGCAGACGAACTTGGTATTGAATTAGTTTTGGATTATTTCCCAGAGCCACACGGTCGTGGCTACAACTGGACCCGTGGTACTTGGCAGAAATACACCAAGCCGACAATACATGGTGCGCCAAAAGGTGATTGGTTGCATATTGAATTGAGTCCTCAATGGGCTGATTCTAAACAGAAGGTTCGGGATTCGTTTCTGAAGATATTTCCGCAGGCTCAATAAACTCGTAAACCTCGGCTCGTTGAGCGAACTTGCCTTGCAAGTATCGCTCGAATTCTTCTTTATCACCGTACATTTTGGCTTCACTTAGAATCTGTAGTGGTGCTACATACACAATCATGTCGTAAGGGATTGCCATAATCCCGCAGCAATTACCTCCGTCTTGGTCAATTGTGGACGCAATGTGAACGTAATTGTTGTTGTAGGCAACAATGTAACCAATAGAAATGTTTGGGGTTTCGGGCTTAGGGTTGTAGTGCTCAATACTCATCCACTCATCTTCCGAATAGGCGTCGTCCCAAAGTACAATTACTGGTCTCATTGTGGTTCTCGTTTCCATAACTCTTGCTGTGCAGCACGAAGTTCCGCGCGCATAGCCTCCAATATTAACTCTAATTCCTCTACCCTATCTCGAAGGTAACGCTCTGTTTCTGATGGTTCATTTTGCATAAGGGTCTATCCCTTCTTCGTCCAAGTGTTGTTCTATTGTATCAATTAAAGTTTCAAGAAATCCCATAACGTGAATCCAGGCTTCTATGTTTCCCTGAATGCCACGCGCATACGCTTGGCATAACTTTATTGCGCTGTCGTTTGTTGCACTTAAAACAACGTTTACGCCGTTGTCTAAATTGTTTTGAAGATTTTTTGCTTTGTCCTCAATTTCTTCAACTTGTTTGGCTGGAATAATGTCGTAAATCCAATCGTCGGGTTCATTGCTTGCCATGTTTTTTCTTTCTATTGTGGACATACAGGCAATTGGTTTGCAATCCATTTACGTGCACCCCCTGGCCAATATCAATAGGCCCGTAATGTTTTTCCAACAAGTTAGCTATTTCTTGTGGGGTGATGGG
>Ga0222712_10007004_pt1 | contig 11011 bp, 4 predicted proteins | sample C33_657DmetaG_FD_165043 | JGI IMG/M metagenome (GOLD analysis project Ga0222712, IMG submission 165043) | Estuarine water microbial communities from San Francisco Bay, California, United States - C33_657D | ecosystem: Environmental > Aquatic > Marine > Unclassified | place: USA: California... | reverse complement strand
TATTAGCAGCTCTTACATTAACACTTCCAGATGTAAGACCATTGAATGTTAATGATCCTGGTGTTGATACGTTTTGGTTTTGTAATGTTAATCCACCAATAGTAGCTGTTCTTACTGAAGTATTTCCTGCTTGTAATACAGCGTCTAATGCAGGAATAGTAGCATTGCCTGCAACAACAACCCATGTTTCAGGAGTTGTTGAAGTGCGTCTAGACCAAATTTTCTGACCGTTTGAATTACCGTTTACTGAATAGGTTTGTTGATATTGATAAGTGGTTTGTTTAACCCAAGTGCCACTATCAACCAACCAAATACCGTTTTCAGTATTTGTGGATTGATTAGTTAATAAGACATAGTCTCCGCTAATTGTTGTGTATCCGTCAACAACAACGCCAACGCCTGTAAGTGTTGAAATGTTAGCAGTTGAAACAGCAGCAATAAATTGGAATCCATAATACCAATTTAAAACACCAGATCCAACATCAATTAATTGTTGGTTAGCTTGACCTACACTATTAGGGAATGTAAGTGAGTAGCTAGTAGTTGTTGCTGAAGGTAATAATGTTAAATTTCCAGATGTTGTACCATTTAATCGAAATTGGGATGCAGTAACACCTGTACCTTGAATTGTAGTTGATCTTGATGTTGTGCTATCAGTCCAAATAGTAGTACCTACATTACCAGATGTATTAGTAATTGTGTTACCAGTATTATTAGTTTGTTGGATTGTAGGAGTAGCTCCGCCTGTACCTGGAAGTGAAATTAAAGCTCTAATACCGCCGTTACCTGATGTTTGATTTAAGTTAGCAACAGAATTTGCTGTAGCTCCTACAATGGCGGGAACTATTCTTAAATAAGCTGAATATTGATCTACAGTACCTAATCCAGTATAGCTATTAGCTACGGCTCGATATTGAGAAGCCCCAACTGTTAAACGATAAACACCTCCGCCTAAACTTGTTTGAGTAAATGTAGGTGCAACCACTGTAACCATCTGACTATCATCACTTACACCCGGAGCAAAAGGAGGGAATTCATTGGCTTGAAAGTCAGGAGCACTTGAACTATTTAATCCTGCTTTTGAAAATAAAACTCCATCAATAGTATAAGTTGGAGAACCTGAAGCTGTTACATCTATAGTAAAGGCTGGGAACCAGATATCAACTTCAATATCTGTATAAGTTGTATTTATTGGAAATTGAATACCGAATCCATATGCTGGCGGAATTGTATTTGGAGTTTTAACATATTGTGTAGCACCAATATAACCACCACTATTAATAGTATATGGAGCTCCAGCTAGGTCATATCCTTGTTCAATATAAACTGCGCCCGGATCATTTGTACCACCAACAAAAGCAGTTAAAGCAACTTGGTTGTCTACAAACGTTGTAAAGTTAGATGCAGATATACCAGAACCAGAGCCTGTATTAGTAATTGTAATACTAGATCCTGATGCAGCAATACCTATACCTGTACCTGGTGTTAGAGTTAAAGCACCTTTTAATGTATTTAAAGAATTAACAGTGTTAGCTGAAATTAATCCTAAAATAGTGGTATTCGGAGCTGTTTGGAATACAAATAAATTGCTTGGTGTAGTTGTATTAGAATACCAAATACCACTAGCTGTATTTGTAAAGCCTGCTGTAATTGGATTTCCAGTTGTGTTAATTTGATATTGACCAACTAATCCTACAGGAGTGCCAGATGTTACCAGTACTGTAGTGCCGCTTGTATTAGTTGCGGTACTATTAATCCAAATATATTTACCAACTAAAGTTGGGCCATATACATCGCTATCTAACACCATAGAATTTGTGCTGACAGATGCAATAATTGGAGCTAGAGTGTCACCGTATTGTAAAATAGGATCAGAGACACTACCAATTTTAAGTGCAATTTCACTATCTGCTACAGCTGCAACATCAGCACTTCTAATAGATGATGTAATGTTAGATCCGGTTACACTGTAAGTAAGACCTAATGCTGCTGAGTTATTTTGAAAGTTTGGATTAGAAACAGTCGATCCATTAACGCTCACTGTAGTTGATGCACCGCCAGATGCGCTAATTTGTAATTGTTTACCAAATTGAGTTAATGTGATGTTAGATCCTGCTACAACATCAGTAAATTGAGTTTGAGTAATAGGTTGATACGTAACTTGACCACCAGAAGCTAAAGCTACAACTAAAGCTGGAGTAATAGTGATGGTTGTGTTGCCTGATGATGCAACTGCATTAGTTGCACGATAAACTGTTGTATCCGCAGGAATACCAATAATTGTTCCTGCTAAAACTGATGCCGTAACATCACCTACTACATTAATTGTAGTAGCACCGATAAGGGCATTAGATGCTGCAAGAGCTAGGTTAGTAGAAGTACCATTAGTATCTACATATACATTACCACCAGTGGGGCGTGCGTCTACGTAGGCTTTGGTTGCAGCATCCTGTGCTAGAGTAGGATCTGCTACGTTACCTAGATTAGTTTGAACGGAAAAGTCGTATCTTAATGCCATGGTTTACTCTTTCTTAAGTTATGATCATTTGAACTGGGTTATTTGTAGATAATCCAGTTACACCAAATATATTGTAAGTTGTTCCTGCAATCGATTGTATGCCTGAAACATATGTGCCTGATGTTAAAGGAATATTACCAAATGCTGAAACTACAAACACATTAGCTGCCGGTCTTGTTGTTGCAATCCAAGCATACTGAGTTGAAGCACTTGATGCTGGGAATGTAATAGTAGAAGCTGTTTGAGCTCCTGGAGTTTGAGAATCAGATGTTGTGAAAGTTGGCACAGTACTATTAGCAGTCAATTTATAGAATGCTGGTAAGAATGTTGTCGGTGCTGATAAGTTTTGATTAATAGCCACGTTAGATGATCCTGCTCCATTAGTTCCTGTTCCGGTAATAGTACCAGAATATGTTGTTCCTGTAAAGGGGAATAATGTAGTTGTTGTGTAACTTAGGTAATTTGTAACAGTCTCAGTTGTACCACCGTTAGCTACGGTTAATGAGGTGCCAGTTTGAATACCTGTTACTAATGTACCTGTAACCACTACTACTGCGGAAGTTGTATAGAATGGATAAGATGCATTTTGAAATGCGGCTGTTGAAGTAGCTGCAAATGGTACTGGAGCTACTGTAGTTAGTGAGTTACCAATAGCGTTGTAAGTAGTACCACCAAATGATCCTGTTACAACGATTTGGCCACCATCTGTTTCTACAGCGTTAGGAATTTGACCAGTAGAAACAGTCACAGTAAAGTTAGGAGTTGATCCACCTACAGTAAACGTGCCTGTTAATGCAACACCACCTACAGTAATACCTGTTACAGTTGGAGTGCCGGCAATCGATGCAGTTAATGCAATATTAATACCTTGAGCATTAATAACGCCAGGAGATGTATATTGGTCTTTAGATGTACCACCTGATGCCCAAGTAGCGTTAGCACTGATAGCTCCACCACCGCCACCAGAAGATGAGATAGTGAATGTGCCGTTGTTATTATCTGTTAAAGTAACATTAGATCCCGGTAATAATCTTAAAGCGCCTGTTCGAGGAGTGCCGCCAGAGTTTACAGCTAATGAATTAACACCAGATATAATTGCTGGACCTGCAATCCATTTACTTGCTGTAACATCCCAAATAAGTGGGGCATTATCAGCAATCGATGGAATAACAATATAGATTAATCCACCATCAGTAAATCCAGCTGCAACGCAAGAGATATTAAGAGTAACTACATCACTATTAATATTAGTTACTTGAGCAATTAATCCTGTAGCAGGATCAGAATTACCTGATATAAAATCACCTACAGCAAAGTCAAGCATTGCTGTTGATGCTTGGAATTGGAAATTGTTTCCTAAATAGTTAGCTGTTAAAACACTTAATGAAGATTGAGATACTGTGTTGGTTTCATTAACACTAACATCTTGTAATTGATATAAGTTCTGAACGCCGCCGCCACCTGAAATAGCGTCAATGATCCATTGATTAGGTTGATTAGATTTATACCATGCGTCTACAATGTGATCTGTTGCATTGATTTGGAAGTATACAGAACCATCTGGTGCTGTATATACAGGAGTACCTGGACCATAAACGTTAGGGTCATCTGTGCCGGAGAATATGTTTGATGGGTCACCTTTTTCGCCTTGTGGACCTTGAGGACCTTGTGGGCCTGTAGCTCCGGTGGCGCCCGTAGCACCTGTTGGGCCGGCTGGACCTGTATTACCTTGTTGGCCTGCTGGGCCTACTGGACCATCATTACCTTGAGGACCTTGCGCACCTGTAGCGCCTACCGGACCTGCTGGACCTGTATTACCAACGGGACCTTGTGGTCCTGCTGGACCTGTAGCACCTTGTGCACCTTGGTTACCGATTGGGCCTTGAGGACCGATAGCACCGGCAGTACCAGGGGCTCCTTGAGGACCTGCAACACCTTGTGGACCTACATCACCTTTATCACCTTTAGCGCCTTGTGCGCCTGCTGGGCCTGTAGCCCCTGCTGGACCTTGAGCACCTGCAGTACCTGCTGGACCTTGAGGTCCTGTATCTCCTGTAGTACCTTTTGCTCCTGTAGCCCCTGCTGGGCCCGCTGGACCTTGCGCACCCGTGGCTCCCGTAGCACCAGTAGTTCCTTGTGGGCCTGCTGGACCTTGTGGGCCAATTGGACCGTCTATACCTTGTGGACCTTGAGCTCCTGTTGCACCGGTAGCGCCTTGAGGACCGATTGGTCCTACTGGACCTATTGGGCCTTGAGGACCTGCAGTTGCAAGAGTCGGAGCCCAAGTATTATTAACAGCATCCCAAGCTAATACGTCACCATTTACAGCACCCGTTTGAGGTATTAACCTAAGGTCTGATAAAGTTAAAGGATTACCATTTGTGTCAACAGTCACAATCTGATAAAAATTAGAGTTAATTACATTACGATCTGCCATTTATTATGCTGTCCTTTGCCATAAATATGATGTGGTTAAAGATCCCACACGTCCTAAACATTTGTAAGTTCCGAGAGGAGCTTTTGAAATACCTGTACCATCATCCACCCAAATTGCTTTCTTTTTAAATCCTATAAAGTTACCTATTTTATTAGATACAAATATAATGTTCTTTGTATCTGATACACCCTCTGTTTGGTTTCCATTTGCTACTGTTATATCAGAATACAAGTTTGGTGTATAGTTTCTAGATTTTATTGTTGTGCCAGCATCTGTAGTGAATAAAAAGAAATTAGCTGCGCCAAATGTATTTACTGTACTTGCATCCGGAACTAATGTTGATAATGTAACTCCAGTTGTTGTAGAATATCCAATACTTGTCGGAGCACTAGGCGAAACTGTACCCAATAAAGTAGGTGCTGTTGTAGCTGTTGTCCAAGTTGCTGTCAATCCAGATGGTGATGTCGATATTTGGAAATTAGTGGATGATATCACAAATCTAGAATTTACTGAATCCCAAACACCATTAGCCCATACGGTTGTAGTTGTAGGGCATGAAGCTACAACAGCCCAAGTACCGCCTGAGTTAGTTGTTCTTGAAAACGCATTGGTTGTGTTACCTCCAATAGCTATAAATGTGCCTGTTGTGCTTGTAGGATTAGATCCTATAATAATTCTTCGTAAAGCTGATGCAACGCCAGAGTTAACAGATGTCCAAGTTGTACCATTAGTAGATGACCATAAATTAGTTGTAGCTGTAGTGCCACTAGTTACTACCCAAAATTTTTGAGCTACAGGATCAAATATACAATGGTTAACAAGTACAGATCCAAAAGGATTTGCTACAGATGTCCATGTTACACCATTATCAGTGGATGTTAAATATGGAGATGTTGTAGTATTAGAAAAAGCAACCCAAATAGATGTTTGTGAAGGAGCTGTTCCTAATACGCCTTTTACTATATTTGTATATCTTAATGTTACGGTAGCATTTGTGTTAGATTGTTCTGTCCAATTAACACCATCAGTTGATGTTAAAATAATAGTTCTAGATGCCGGTGTTGAAGCAGATGTTGTACCGCCCATTGCTACATAAGTCGGAGTTACTACACCATTAACTGATTGTTCATCATAAGCAACTGTTGTAATCCAAGGATAAATAGTGGTATTACTAGGCCACATTTTTTGATGAAACTCAATATTATTAAACGTTACTTCTGAATCATCTGCTACATACGATTGACCAAATGAAGCCACCGATGCTGCCATACCTACAAATATGTCATTAACTGCAATATTTGATGCTGATGAATATGAATAAGTAGGATAGTTACTTGGTGCTGCCGTTGGTGTTACCCATGACATAACACCTGAACTATTTGATTGCATAACTTGACCATTAGCTGAGGGATAAGTTCCAGGTAAAGTTAATGTCACATTTAAATTAGTTGTTGTAAGACTTAAAGCAGCTGGTTCAAATGTAGTAGAATTAGTTGCTGTTGAATCTCTTATTTCAAATACAGAAGTTCCTATAGCTCCACCTACCAGATTAGTTGTATCTGCTAGTGCTTGAATTGAAGTTCCATTGCCTTGTAGTAAAACAGCATCTCCCGCCAAGCCCACTGTAGTAGATAAAGTTATTGCTGGTGTTGCTGTTGGAGTTGCTACAGTACCTGCAAAACCATTAGCAGATACAATAGATAATGTAGATACCCCACCTGCACCACCGCTTGGTGCTATCCAAGACATGACACCTGCAGTAGTTGAAGATAATAAATATCCAGATGTTCCAGGTAATGCTGTAGGTAATGTATAAATTTGTGTACCCGCAACTGCAGGTGCTGTAAATGTAAGTGCGCCTGAAGTAGATCCACCAATATCTAATTCGGGTATGTTAATTGTATCAGCTAAGTTATATGTTGTTGCCATTATGTTACTCTACGCCATAAGTAAGAACCTGTTTGAGTTCCTGCTTTTCCTAAACATTGATAAGTTCCTATTGGAACTTTGGACATACCATTATTATCATCTACGTATATGTATTTTTTACGGAAGCCTAAATGATTATATGAATGGCTTGTTACAAATATGATTTCTGGAGTAACTGATACTTGGCCTGTTACAGGTGTTCCAAATGTTGTTTGGCTTGTTGCTACTTGTTTAAATTTAACTGTAGCTCCAGCATCATCCGAATATACAAACATATTATACCCTGGTGTTACTGTACCTCCTGCGGAAGGAAGATAGTAATATCCAATAGTTGCAGATCCTGCAGAATCTAAATATGCAAATGCTCCCGCAGCAGTTGCTGATACAAGTCCGGGTGTTGTGCCTGTTGCTGTAGCTGCTGTCCAAGATCCTGATAATCCTGTTGAGGATGTTTGGATAGTTAATCCGTTACTAATACCTGCAACAATATATTTAGATGCTGCTGTATCATAGATTGCAACTCCTCCTGCGGTTCCTACAGCACATGTTGCTGTTGTGAATGAAGTTCCTCCGTTAGTAGATACTGAATATGTTGTACTATTTGAAAATACACCAATATATCTTGAAGCTCCAGTTCCAGGGCCGGGTAATACATATGCTATTGTAGCTGTAACACCGGAGTTAACAGCGGTATTTGTTGCACTATTATTTGTAGATTTCCATAAGTTTGTTGTTGCAGTGGAATTTGGAAGAGCAAACCAAATTGTACCATCTATTACCCTAACTCCGTTAGAATTACTTAAACCTAGGGTGGATAACGTAGCTCCTGCAAGCCAAGTATCACCTTCATTTGTAGATCGATAACTAACTGAGCCTGAAGCTGGATATATTACCCATGTTCTTACTTCAGATGGTGCTGTTCCTGATACAGTTGCAATAATAGCATTATATCTAATACTATTAGTGGCTAATGTTGAAACATAAGTCCAGTTAACTCCATCTTTAGAAGTATACACAGAAGCTGCTGATCCAGGTACGCTTAAGGATGCAGATCCCGTAACTGCCATATAAAGAGGAGTTACTACTCCATTAACGGGAGTATCGTCATATGCTATTGCATTAAAATACGCTGGAGGTAATCTTGTTGATGGAGTAGCTAAAGGTTTTTGATGAAACAACATATCACCAAAAGCAACATCAGATGCGTCTACCGTATAAGTTTGACCAAAAGATGCTACTGTTGGAGCCATGCCTACAAATATATCGTTTACATTAATATTTGAGTAGTTTGTATAATTAGTTGCTAACGTAGTTCCAGAATTAGCAACGTTTGAAATCCAAGATAAATTACCTGTCGTATCAGAACTTAATATGTTTCTATTAGTAGGTCCCGTTAAAGGTAATGTATACGTAATAGAAGATGCTACAGTTGATGGAGCTTTTATTGTTAACGTATTTGGCGTAGCGGCAGATAAATATACCTCTCTTGATATAATAGATGATCCATTAATAGCTGCTACCGTTATAAATAATTGATTGACTGACAACGCCGATATTGCAGTTCCATCGCCTACCAATACGATTGGGGTTCCTGAAGTTCCAATAGATGTTTTAAATGTAATCGCTGGTGTTGCTGTTGGAGTTGCAACAGTGCCTGCAAATCCATTAGCAGATACTACAGAAACTGATGTAACTGTACCACCACCTCCGCCTGCGTTTGAAGTCCAGTTTAAATTACCTGAGGTATCAGAAGTTAATACATAATTAGAACCTCCGGGTAATCCAGTGGGTAATGTATAACTTTGTGTGCCTGCAACAGCTGGTGCTGAAATAGTAACCGTTCCTGAAGTTGATCCTGGAAAGACTAAAGACGATTGTATTGTTAATCCAGATTGTAAGTTGTAAATAGCCATTATACTACTCTTTGCCACAGGAATGAATTTGTTGCAGTTCCTGCTTTACCTAAACATTTATAAGTGCCAAGTGGCGCTTTAGTAAAATTAAGTCCATCTTCAATGTAAATGGATTTTTTCATAATAGCAACAAAATTAGCTTGGTGTGTTCCTACAAACCACAATTCATCATTAGGCATTGAATTCATACCGCCAATTATACCATCATCTGTTGTAATAGGTAATGTAGATATTATTTTACTACCTGCTGAATTAACTCCATCATAATATACTATTGCTGTAAGTCCATAAAAATCAAAAGTATTTCCAGCTGTTGTAAATAATGCGGCAACTGCTCCATTAGCAAGTGGTACAGCTTGGTTAGTTCCTGATGTAACAACAGCACCATATCTTGTAGGAACAGTTCTTGATGTCCAAGTGGAGCCATCTGTACTTGTCCAATAAAGAGGTGTTGTTGTTGGTTGAACGGCTGTATAAACGCCTGTTGTAGCATTGTAAGATACTTTTATACCTGCTGTAGCCCCTGTTGGCACTACAACGGCTGACCATGTTGCTCCACTGTCAGTTGAAACAGATATTCCGGCTACTCCTGAAAGAACTAATGTTTGATTAGGATATGTTCCTGGGCCTGCCACCATTCCAGTTGCTTGGGTTATTGTGGTAGTAACGGCTGTCCAAGTTGTACCATTGGTTGTATACCAAAGAGCAGTAGTTGTTGTACCACCTCTATTTAATAACCATAGTCTTTGATTACCAGGTGTATTAGGAGTATAGTAAGCTTGTCCAATACCAGTTGTAAATGCCGTACCTGGAGGTGTTGCATATAAAGCCCATGTTTGACCTTCATCTAAAGATTGATACCAAGCTGTAGGAGAAGCAAATTGTGTGGCTAACCATAAAGATGTTTGAGATCCTACAGCACCAAATACAGCTCTAACCGGAGGATTCCAATTAGCTGAACCTCCTGAAAATATTGCTCCTGATGATTCTACCCAATTAACTCCATCGTTAGATAGTAACACTCTAGAAGCTACTGCTGGTACACATAAATATTGATAAGTAGGAGCAACACCATTAACAGTGTCATTGGAATATCCTACCATGTTAAAATAGCCACCAGAGGAAGCTCCAGCAACAGTGGGTATTGAAGGCCACATTTTAGCATTAAATTCAGCATCAACACAACTAATTGCTGAATTATCAGCCTCAAAATATTGACCAAATGTCACCTTTGATGTTGCTGGAACTCCTGCAAATATATCACCTACAGCTATGGATGATGGTGATGTATAGCTTGTAGACATTGGGTAATTCCAGTACATGATACCTGATGTATCTGCACCTAAATATTTAGTAGGTACTAATGCTCCAGGGAACTGTAAATTAATACCACTAGTAAATGCAGTTGGTGCTTTAATTGTTATTGTATTAGGGGTAGCTTGAGTATCTCTAAGTACAAATGATGTTCCACCTATAAATCCATTTGTAGTAACAGCGGTTGTTAATCCTAGTGCTTGTATTGCAGTTCCATTGCCTTGTAATACTACAGGGGTTCCTGATGTACCAATATTTGTAGTAAGTGTAATTGCAGGAGTTGATGTGGGAGTTGCAACTGTGCCTGCAAAACCATTAGCAGATACTACGGATACTGTTGTAACTGTGCCTGTACCACCGCCTGTACCTTTTGCAGCCCAAGTCATAACGCCTGAAGCATCTGATATAAGTACAAATCCTGTTGTACCAGGATACGCAGTAGGCCAAGTATAATTTTGTGTTCCAGCTGTAGCTGGAGCATTAAATGTAATATCACCTGAAGTTGAGCCGTTAATAACGAGCTGTGAGTTAACTAACAGGGATCCTTTTAGTGTATACGGCATGTTATGCAGAGGCTACGGATAGAATTTGTCTCCAGCCTGTATTTACTCTTAAGTATAATGGTTGTACGTTATTTGCACCAGCATTTGTATTGATAAATATATCACCTGTAACAAATGTCGGTGTACCGCCAATTGCAGTTCCAATTTGAGCGTTTGTAGCAACGACTACGTTACCCGCATCACCTGAATAATAAGTACCTCCGCCACCAGAACCACCAGTAGCCCATGACATTACACCGCCTGTTGTACATGAAAGGACTTGACCGTTTGTTGTAGGAACAGCTGTTGGTAATGTATAGCTTTGAGTACCTGCGGTTGCTGGGGCAGCAAATGTAAC
>Ga0222712_10007003_pt1 | contig 11013 bp, 6 predicted proteins | sample C33_657DmetaG_FD_165043 | JGI IMG/M metagenome (GOLD analysis project Ga0222712, IMG submission 165043) | Estuarine water microbial communities from San Francisco Bay, California, United States - C33_657D | ecosystem: Environmental > Aquatic > Marine > Unclassified | place: USA: California... | reverse complement strand
GTCCGCGCGAGCGCGCGCTTGGCGAGGACGCGCAGACGAGGCGAGGACGTCGACGTCGCGCTCGCGGCGAGCGTCGTCGTCGTCGTCGGCGGCGTCGAGCGCTCGCGCTTGGGTGTTTTGTGCTTCATCGTCATCGCGAACACCACGGCGAGCGAGGCGAATGCGTCGTTCGACGTCACCGAAGAGAGAATCGTCGTCGACGGCGGCGAATGGGTCGTCGTCGGCGTCGCGAGCGGATCGGCGCGCGTCGCGAGCGGATTCGCGGCGTCTCTTGGGCGGACGTCTGGGCGAAAGGAGCGGGGCATCGCATTTCGTGCAGTCCAAATCGTGGCGAATGACAAAGTCCACGGTTTTCATGTCGGTTGATAGCACGCAGCGCTCGCGAAGGGCGGCGGAGAGATCTCCGAGACTGGCGCCGCCAAAGACAAACGTCCCGCTGCTGTCGACGACGGTGACGCATTGCGTCGCGAGCAAAGGATCGAAGATGCGATCCCATGACAGAGCGATCATGTGGTTCAGTCCCTGAAAGGTGACGCGTGCGTTTGCGAGCGCGCGCTGACGTCAGTGACATGGAAGACATCGGCGCGATGACGCCGTCTCGTCGATACGATGTGACGCTTCGCCGACGCGACTGCGCGCGGTCGCATCGCGACGACTGCATCTCGACGTCGAGATGCACCTCCAACGCCGATTCGCTCGCGAGTAAAACAAGCTGAGAAGGTGTGCTCACCTCTTTTTCAATCTGTTTCCGAATTCTCTCGCGACCGGGAAGTCGCTTCGCGTCGGCATCAAATATTTGTTGCGCCGCTCGACACACGACGTAGCAAGACAGAAGCTGGTCGCCGTCGATGCACTCAACGGCACCCTTGATCAAATCAATCGGTGATGAAGGCATGTATTGTATTGTAATAATCTTACGACTCGTGGTATCGCGCGTGGCGGAGGCGATGCTCACGCGCGCGAGGCGACTTGTGTCGCGCCGGTTGACTCGGCGACGCCTCTCATTCGAGTGATTATAGTATAAAAACGTCAAGTTTTTCGCGATGTTTGCTTCTGTGACTGTGATCTGTTACAAGTTTGAGCTATGCAATAAGCAGGCACCTTAAACGCAATCGATCGACGACCCATAGCTTCCTATGGGTGTCGCCGCCGCGCGTGGCCTCTCAAAATGATCCTAGCGAAAGTCCCGCCTGGACTTCGCCGCGGCGCTTCCGCCGTCTGTTTATGTTCCTTTACCGCGCGGCGGCGTACTCGGTCGCGCACCCATCATCGACCCGAAACCACCCATAAGCTTGCGTTCGGCGGGTTTCAATATCTGGAAGCTGCACATCAAGTTTTCATCTACAGTCATCATCGCGCCAGCGTTATCAAATTCCCCGCAATAGTTTGGCGCGGAGAACACGGTGACGAGCTGCCGCTTGCCGAAAAACTCGTATCCATTCTCCACAACCTGATGCGCTCTAACCACTAAGTCAAAATCAAACTTGGCGAGGAAATCTCCGACAACATCAGTGCCGTACGTGTACGACACCCCTCGATCGTTCTCGCCCCACCCCTGAATATCCGCGTCGGGATCGCTCCACAAAAAGTCGCACAGCATCCCCATGTCGGGAATGTCAGTCGGCCGCTTGATCTGAACTATTTGTTGAAGATCCTTCAACTCTGGACTCGGTCCGCCGTGAATGCAAAAGATCTTTTCATCCACAATCGCGGCAAACGGCAGACAGTTGAACACGTCGCAGAACACGCGCCACAACTTGATGTTGTACCGTCTCTTACACTCATCATAAAAACCGTAAATGCGCGAAATCGAGTTGCACTCGTGGTTGCCTCGCAGCAAGAAAAAGTTTTCTGGGTACTTCACTTTGTAAGCCAACAACAAGCAAATCACCTCCAAACCTTGCTTGCCGCGATCGACGTAATCCCCGAGGAACAAGTAATTCGCCTCTGGGGGAAACCCGCCGTATTCAAACAACCTCAACAAATCCGAATACTGCCCATGCACGTCCCCACAAATCTTCAACGGCGCCTCGAGTTCGAGCAAGCACGGCTGCGCCAAGAAGATCTCTCTGCACTCGAACGAAAACGCGACGCAATCGTCAATCTCTCATCCGTCGTCGCGCGAACCCGCGCTCGTCGTCGTCGTCGTCGTCGTCGTCGTCGTCGACGACGACGTCGACGCGTCACCCAATTTAAACCCCAAATCCCACTCCCCTTGCCCTTGCCCTCATCGCGCGTCATCCGTCTCCTTTCCCTCATTCACGCTCTCTCTCTCTCTCTCTCTCGCGCGCGCGCGATCGACGCTCGCCAAGACGCTCGACCCTCGCGCCCTCGCGCACCGCCATCGCCAATCGCCCCTCACCCGTCGCGCGATCGCCTGCGCATTCCGCACAAACCCCATCGTCGTCCTTCATAATTTCCTTAACACGTTCATCTCTCGACACGCACGGCGACATCACGCGAATCGTAATCATCATCATCCATCGCATCGCATCGCATCGCATCGCATCGCATCGCATCGCGATCGCGTCGCGCGCACCTCGCCGCCGCACACAGCGCGCGGATCTCCCCTTCGGCGAGTTGCACCGTGCGATTATTCGGCTGTCCTCGCACGCTTAATAATCGCTCGATCACGCTATCGACGTCGAGCGATGTCGTCATCGTCGCGCGCGACCCGCCCCGGAATCGATTTCAAATCGATCGCCTCCGTCGATCGCGCGCGCGCGCGGAATGCGATCGCGTCGATCGCGTCGAACGCGCGTGCGCTCGAGCGTGCGCTCGCCTTTTGCGCGCGCGCGATCGAGGCGAGGGCAAAAAAAAACGCCTACCGCGAGAGATCGCGCGCGTGGGCGATCGCGCGCGTCGCGCCGAGACGCGCGCGTCGACGTGTGCGCGCGCGACGCGCGATTCGTCGAACGACGCGCGACGTCGCTCGACGTCGGCCGCCCCGGCGCGCGCGCGTCGACGCCGCTCGCGTTGACGAGTTCGAGCTCGACGTCGAGCGAGGGACTCCTTTTCGTCCGTGTCGCTGGTCATCACTCCAGCGCGATGAACGCTCGACGTCGATCGTGACGTGACCCCCCCAACACGGCGACGGGGGCGATATCGTTTGACCCCCCAAAACACCGAATGAGACACGTCCCATTCGCATTCGCATTCGACGTCGACGCGTTCGTTCGTCGACGACGCGCGATGGACGCGCGCGCGCGCTTCACGATGCCGATCGACGACATCGTCCTCGAAGACGTCGCGTTGAGCGGCAGTCGCGGGTGCGACGCGCGCGTTACGGCGCGACGCGTCGCGAAGCGCGTGGGAATCGTCGTTCGCGACGCGCGTCGCGGCGAACGCGGCGCGCGTCATCGCGGTCGTAGGGAGAACGACGACGACGACGAGGACGAGGAGGAGGAGGAGGAGGACGACGACGACGAGCAGGAGGACTTCGATGACGTTCTGCGAGCGCTCTATCGCGCGTTCGTTCGCGGGGACGTTGGGTTCGTGAAAGCGCGCGCGCGAAACGCTCCGGCGAGCGACGACGAAGAGGAAAAGGAGGCAACGTGTAGCGAAGGCGGGGACGACGACGACGCGGTGACGTTTGATGAGGACGCGCGAGGGCAGTGCGAGACGTTCGAGCATTTCCGCGCGCGAGCGACAGAGGAACGAACGCGCGTGTGCGCGGCGCGTCGCGTGAGAGCGCGCGAGTTGGGGATCGCGGATGAGGAAGGGTGGGATTTTAGGTTGACCGCGCCGGCGCGAGCGGCGTTGGCGCGCGTCGCGGCGGGACGAGAGCGAGGGGCGACGGCGAAAGATGTGAGCGCCGCGGTGAAGAGCAAGAGTGGGGATCATTTGATTAAGAGCTTAGTCGCCGCGGATTTGGTCGTCGTGCGACGGGCGAGCGATGGGAAGGCGTCGACGACGAACGTGGCGGTGTTGAAACGATACGAAACGGAATCCGGGGCGTCGAAATTTGACTATTACGAGGCGATGACGCGCTTTTTGAGCGCGCGCCCGAACGCGTCGGCGCTCACGAAGGATGTGCGCGAAGCGTTGGCCAAAGATTTCGACTCGAGCGATTTCTTGACGGGAAGAACGCCCAAAGCGAAGACCAAGGTGTTCAACACCGCGAAGAACGAATTGGTGCAGCTGGGATACATCGAGCCGGTGTTGAGCGCCGAAGGTGCGAGCGCGCTACGATTGCTGAAGATGTATTCAGCGTCGACTTCAGCGGCGGCGGGTGGGATTAAACCGGGCGCGAGTGATGACGAAGGGGAAGGGGACGAAGGGGAGGCGGTGGACGCGAGCCGCTGGACCGGAGGCGGCGCGCGCGGCGCGTTCGTCGCCGAGCAGACGTTTGAGACTCAACTGGCACAACGCCTTCGTCAGGGTGGAAGCATTTCTGTCGGTGATATCGTTCGCGAGTACGACGTTGGACCTCGCACGCTCGAGAAGAGGTTAATGAAGATGTGCGACGAAGACGAGCTGGTGAAAAGGGTCACGGTGCAACAGGGAAAGCAGAAACTCACGCGATACGCAAGTATGCGTGACGAAGAAGCTCTCGCCGAAGGCACCACTGCTCACGATGGGAAAGATGTGATGATGATTTCTGATGCACAACGACGGTATGACATTCTACTTAAAGAGTTGCGCGAGGAGGGGTTTTTGTACGTGAGTCGCCTTAGCTCGTGGCTCGCCGGCGCCGAAGGTGGTTTATATAAACGAGTCGACAAGAAACTCATCGTCGCCCTCGTGGACGAACTGGTGTCAAACGATGAAGCTTTCGTGCACTCGCTGTCCTGGGGAATAACCGAGCGATTGCCGGATTTGATTTTGTTTCACCGCGATTTTCCTTTCGATCCGCTTTGCGACGACGAATTCATCGAAGCGCTCAAGAAGGATATTCGCTCGCAAGAAATCGCGGATCGTCAGCCGCTGACGGCCAAGCTCGGAGTAAGCGAAACCGTGGCCATCGCGCCATTTGTCAAACCGATTCCATCGACGTCCACGTCGGACGGCACCATGATTCTCGCGGGTGATGCCGCAGAGCCGATGGATGTCGGCGATAGATTTGGATATCGCACGCTTCACAATTTCCACGCCATCGGTTTGGGGTACATCAAAGCGGGCGTGGTTCGTCTCGAAGTGTTTCATTTGTACTTGGTTCAGAGAGTGTTCGAAGAACGCCATGAACGAGACGGGTCCATTGATCCAGAAATCCTCGACGACGCGATGCCGATTTCGATGTACATCAGAGTCATCAACAGCGTCGAATCCCGGCAAATCGGCGTTGACGATTTGGAGCACATCAAACGCGAAGCGTTGTTGGGAAAATCCGTACGCGATTTACCTCTTGAATTGCGCAATAAATTACGTTCGACGTATTTGATGTCGCGCCTGACCAAGCGCTTGACGGAGATGGGATTGTTGCACGAGCAATCGAGATACGACCCGGGGACGCGTCAAATCATCATGTCGTTAAGAATGAACAAAATCGCACGATTCCAGCGCAAGCCTGGCGGCGTCGACGAACATGATATCGACGCGTGGAGCGAAGCGTTCGATCTTACTACCGTTGAGAGTGCGCGAGTGTATTGGAATGCGCTCGAGGAGGCGTTCAAAGGCAAACCCGAGATGGAGCGCGCATCTCCGGCGACGAACATGAGCTATCCAAGAATCACATCGACGCGTTCTTGGGTGCGAAAGTGGGCACTTGGATTGGATAACTGCATAATTCTCATGAATCGCCTCCAAGAGGGGTGGGATTGCTTGATGCGGTTATTACTCAGAAGCACTGACGTTCAGGTCGTCGAAACCGAGCTTACGCCCAACCTCATAGCCATCGCCATCACGGAACTTTCCAAAACTGGCTTACCTTCCGAAGACGCATTACGAGTGGAACAACTTGCTCAGGACCTCGGCGTGCCCGATGACTTGAGTCACATCAAGTGCACTTGGCGCGATTACTGCTACGCTCAAATTTGCGCTGCCAGCGACGCTGGAATCGTGTCGCCGCTCATCGCGTCCCGCGCGCGTAAAATGTACGCCCGGAACTCAAGGCTTCGATTCTCTAGTCGCGCGCCGTATCGCGCAATATTTTCACAGCGGGAGAACGATTTCGTCGATTCGACGCGTCCGAAACGACTGCCGAATATAGGTGACAAGAGCGCGAAGAGCACCAGTGCATCCGTCGCCGCCGCCGCAGACAGTGGCGACAAAGCTGCGTACGTCGACGACAGCGATGGCGATCTTGAACATGTGCAATCGGAACGCAGACGATTCGAGTTCAAACAAGCCGAAGACGAATTTTTGGTGTACACCATGATTCGATTCATCGCGCTTTCCGGCCCGAGCGCCCTTCGCGCTGAAAAGCGCGATTACCGCGCCGCCGTGGTGTACTTGGATCCGATGTGGCGTTCGCGGTATCCGCACGTCAGGAAGCGCCTCGTCGTTAAACGCTGGCGTCAGCTCACCGTTGTAGAGGATAACGTCGACAACGACGTTAATGGTGATAGGCACGCCGCCATTGTGCGCGCCGGAACAGAGTTGTACGAGCGAGGCGCCAAGGCTCGACGAGAAAACGTCCTGCCGCACACGCCGACGCCAACGCCGAAGACCGACGAAGAAGCCGCGCGCTGGGACGAATGTTGGGACTGCACTGGCAAGTGGTCGGAAGGCATCGCCAAGCAAGCGTTGCTCGCCACGCGCGAGATCATGCAAAAGTTTCCAGTGACGTACCCCGTGCTGAAGAGTGATTTGCCCAAGTCGCCACGATTGGCTCGGCCAAAACGAGCAAGAAAAGTTCGTCGCTTGCGCGCCGGTCGAGAACTCACTGAAGCGGACGATGAAATCGTTCTCGCTCGTTTAGCGCCGATTTCTTTCTTGCGTCGCCGGGCGATCACGTTCCAAGACGAAAGTGACGATTCAGACGGCGACGACGATTCTGATTTTGATGACGATGATTCTGAGTTCGATGACGACGACAGCGGTCGCCCTCCGCCGCAGCTCAAAGACGTCCCATCGCACTACTTCGACGCTTTAAAGGCTCAGCTCGAGCTTTTGCGCGTTGGCGGCGCAGAAACGACGAAAATTGTCGCCCCTACTGGACCGCAAGTCTTTGCGATTGCTCGAGCGTTGGTCGACGGCGCCGTCTCCGTCTCCGCGTGCGCGGAAACTTCCGCGCTAGGCCTCCCTCTTGCGTTTGCGATCGACGCCGCGACTGAAAATCATGCACATTTTCTCGTCACTGCGCCGTGCGCGAAGGGTTTGCATACCGTGAAGATTGGCGTGCGCGATCGCGACGCTCGCGATTGCGATTCAATCGCTCGCATCGACGCCGTCGGCTGCCTTATCGCCGACGACATAGCGGTCGCCATCCTTCGCGACGCGTGTGCGCGCGTCATTGCATCACACGATTGCCATGGCGTCGACTTTTGCGCGTTGCTCACGGAGCTTCGGTCATCGCATGATGCCGGAGCGGCGGCGCGCGGCGCCGTCGGCGCATTGGCCGCGAAACGCGCGATGGATGATTTGATCATCGCCGGCGTCGTTCGCGCGCGCTCTCCTGGTGACGACCGCGCATCAGTAGTGTATGTCATCGCCGCGAGCGATGTCGCGCGAGCAAACGACGGGAATGATGCCGACGCGTGCGCGCGCGCCGCCGCGTCGGTCATCATGTGTGATCCGGGCGTCTCCGAGTCGCGCGTCGCGCGCGCGCTCGCGTCGAAGTTTTCCGCTTCCGACGCCGTCACCGCGCTCGCAAGATTATCTAGCGTCGGTGCGATATCTGTGCGAGCGTGTGAAACGAGCGCGAGCGCGACGCCGATCAGTTTTGGGAAATCAACGAGCGCGAGCGTCGATCGATTCTTCTACCCGGCGGTCGGCGCTTCGCTCGCGCTCGATCTCTTCATCCCAACCACCCCTCGCCCAATGAACGCGATGGAAATAGAACATAGAACAGTAGACGTAGACCATAGAACGTAGAGTCGCTTCGAGCGCGTCTGAGGACGATGTCATGTACGCTGTGTGATTCGATTCCGTTCCGCGTTCACCCTTCATTCCTCGCCTCGCCCATTCGTCAACACTCGCCTATGCCTCCACAAACGCGACGCGCCGAGCGCGACGCTCGAATGACATCTCACCTCGAACGTATTTTTCGAGTCAACGCCCGCGCGCGTCTCATCGCCCCGGAATCGCGAAAGGTACGTCGTTTCTCTCTTATCATCGTGATTGATGCGTGACGCGTCGTCGCGCAGCGCGCGGCGTGCGCCGAGTACATCGCCGCCAATCGCGTCACGCACCAGAGTGACATCGCGACCAAAGGCGAAAACGGTGAAAAATTGGATGATGATGTCAAAACGCGCGTGGACGAGCGCGGCACCGCATTGCATTGCGCGTTTTGCGTTGAACCGTTACGCGCGACGACGGCGAGGAAATCATTCGAGCTCGTCAATCCGTGGGTTCGTTGCGTGTATTGCGCGACCGTGATGCACGCGCGGTGTTCGAAGGTTTCGAAAGCGATTGAGCCGAGCGAGGCGTATGCGTGCGCGAAGTGCGACGACGGCGCGAACGCGCGGAAACGACTGCGATTTGACGCGTGAGCGAGCGCGACGGACGAAGGCGAATGAACGATGAGACATGAGACGATTGAGTGACGAGACGAGGAATCAGAGGAACGAGAAATATGTATGAAAATTATGTATGAAATGTAATAATATTTGGAAAAAGAATGCGGAGTGTATGGTACAAAAGACGATGCATTTTCCACGCGTTTACGCCGACGTCGGCGCGGCGCCGGCCCAGCGCGCGGTTTGCAATGCGGATTCCATCATAGAAGGCGGGCGACGCGGGGGCGGGTACGGACCGACGATCATCTTCTGCGCCAAAGCGCCGAGCTTTTCGCGAATTAATGCGAATGCGGCGGAGAGAATGGCGACCGCGACGGTGGGCTTGGTCGGGAATGAACGCGCAAACATACCGACGGCGACGGCGAGGGCGACAAAGGTGAGCACGCGCAACGCCTTGCGCGCCCTGCCAATGTTCGCTAACGCCGTGGCGCACGACTTGCAATTCTTCGTGTGCGAGTGGTAGCGATCGAGTAACGCCTCACGCGACGTTTCTTGTGGGGGTAAAGACGTGTCCATGCCTTTGGGCCACGCCGGACCGCCGCCGGCGATTTGTGACACCCATTTGCGAAACGCCGAGACGTAGACATCCGCTTTCGTCGGCATGTAACACGACTGCGCGTACGATTTCCCGTCCACCTTGCGATCGATCTCAATCAATCGCTCTTGCTTGTGCAAGAAGATCTGATCGTCTTCGAGGATTGCGTTTTGGTTCGTGTGCGAGAACCACTGCGGGTACAAGCCAAAGATGAAGCGCGGGAGCGCCGCTTTAAAGATGAACGGAAAGCGCGCGAGCAATCGACATCGGCCGGGCGTCGTCGGCACGGCGTACACCACCGTGAGCGTCGTAAACGACGGCGTGCGCAGCGTATGACGCATCAACGTCGGCGCTTGAAACTCCGTGTATTGCGTGCCGTACTTGCCTCGCCGCGGCCCTTCCTTCCACACGCCTTGAAACCCGCGCGCGGTGACGCCCTCCGCGCTCGTCAGTTCCAAATTCACCGGCGTCGCGTTCTCGCGATTACCCACGGACTTGTGATGGGTAAACGGCACGTGACTCACATCCATGACGTTCTCCAACAGCGTCCCCCAGTCCATGGGTAAATCGCGAAAAATATCCTGGCACACGCAATCCGGGTCGTCGTACTCGGGCACCAAGGGCAAATCCGGGAGCGTCGCCGGCGCTCGCTCGCGCGCCACTGGAAACACCCACACCATCCCTTGCGCCTCGCGCGCGTTATACGACGTCACGCACGACCGAGGTGACTTTAACGCCGTATCCAATCCCGAACCGGGTTCAATTTGCGGTATCCCCGTGCACGCCCCGCGTCCCGTAAACGTCCACCCGTGGTACCCGCACTCGAGCTCACCTTTTTCATTCACCCTCCCCTCGCTCAGCGGTACCGCGCGATGGGGGCAACGATCGCGCACGCACTGCATCACCCCTTCGTTGTCGCGCCAGAACACCAAAGGCTCGCCGAGCAAGGTGAATTGATACGGCGCGTCGCGTTCGACGTCCGAAGCGAAGCACGCCGGGTACCACTGCGCGCGCCAATCGAACGACGCCGATGCGACGTCGATGTCGCCGTCCGCGAGCGCGGCGTTGGCGATGACGTGCGTCGACACACGATTTTGTGCGATGTGAAAAGTGTTCGCACTCGTGGAGCGGGCGAAGACGCGCGTCGAACGCGTTCGAGCTCGCGCGCGCGCTTCGAAGCGTCGCGTCGGCGCTCGCGCGCGAGCTCGCGAACGCGATGCCTCGCTCGTTGACTTCGTCGAAAGCGCGCGCGTGGCGAAGGGGTTTGCACGCAATCGCGATTCAAAGCGCGTCGACGCGAGTGATGACGACATGATGACGCGCGTTGGAATGATGTCATTCCGTCCCGCGCGCGCGCGAGAGCGACGGCACAGTCGGGGCGCGCGCTCGCGTCGCGCAACCATGGGTTCGGCGATCTCACTTCCGCCCTCACGCGAACGTGGAACGACGATGGTGATGACATCGACATCGACGTCGACGTCGATGAAGGAAGGACAAGACGGGAAACCGAAGAAGATGTGCTGCGCGTGTCCGACGACGAAGAAGGCGCGCGACGAGTGCGTCGTCGCTCGCGGGGAAGACGATGAACGGTGTCGAGCGTTGATCGAGGCGCACGTGAAGTGCTTAAGAAAGGAAGGGTTTGATGTGTGATTTTTGCGAGCGAGCGAGCGAGGGTAGGAGGGAAGGAGAGAGCGAGGGATGGGGCGGTGGAGGGTGAGGAAGGTACGGTACACGCGAGCGAGGGACGGCGGCTGAGGAACGGAGAAAGATTGGGGATCGGGAGAGAACGGTTACAACTCAGTGCCATCGCGCGCTCGAGCGAAGGAACGATCGAGTTCGGCGAGTTCGTTTCGAAGGGTT
>Ga0222712_10007002_pt1 | contig 11017 bp, 13 predicted proteins | sample C33_657DmetaG_FD_165043 | JGI IMG/M metagenome (GOLD analysis project Ga0222712, IMG submission 165043) | Estuarine water microbial communities from San Francisco Bay, California, United States - C33_657D | ecosystem: Environmental > Aquatic > Marine > Unclassified | place: USA: California... | reverse complement strand
TGGCCCGTCACCCCGGCTCTTTTTCACAAAAGCCCGGGGCAAAAGAGGCCGAAATAGGCCAGCCCCCCGCGAATGACGCTTGAGCAACTAGCCAACGCCCTCGGCGTAAGCCAAGGACACGTCTCGAAGATGTCGCGTCAGGGAATGCCTCGCACCGACGTCGACGCGGCCCGTGCGTGGCTCGCCGAACGAGCAGCCGGCAGAGGTCGCCGCATGGCTGGCGTCACCATCGCCGCCCTCGACGAGCATTCCCTCGACGACATCATCGCCCAACAGCGCGTCCTCGTCTCGTCCGCTCGCGTGGCCTACCGCAACGCCATCGAGTCGGGAGACCCTCAGCAGGGCAAACTCCAGACCGCCTACAACCAAGCGTTGAAGACCCTCGTCTCCCTCGAGGAGGAGCAGAAGAAGCGGGCGCTCGCCGACCAGGAGTTCATCTCCAAAGCCGAAGCCTCGACCGCCATCAAGACGCTGATCGGCGAAATCCTCGCCAAGCTCGACGACCTTCCGACCGACGTCGCCGAACGATGCAACAAGGCGAACCCCGCCCAAGCCATCAAGCCTCTGCAGGACTGGGTCCGCAAGACCCGCGAGGACATCTCCGCCAATGACCCTTTCCCCGAAGAGTTTTGAACTGGTGCGGATGGGGCGTGACGCGATGCGTCCGACGACCAGCGGCGACCCTGTCGAATGGCTTGAACGCAACGTCCCCGAGATACCCGACTCGCACCTCAAGGGTCCGTTCCGCAACGAGCGGATGCCATGGGTCGGTGACGCCGTCCGCTTCATCGTCGACCCCGAGGTTCGGCAGGTGCTGATGCCGTGGTGCATTCAGGCCGGCAAGTCCGCAGCCCTTCGCCTCGCCACGGCTTACTTCATCGTCAACGACCCGGGCAATATGCTCCTGTTGCAGATGAACCAGGACGAGGCCGACGACTTCTTCCTCCGCCAATGTCGCCCGCTCTTCGACGCCATCCCCGAGGTCGCCAAGCGCAAGAAGCCCGACGATATGCCTCGCTCCTCCGTCGGCGACTTCCAGCGGATGATCATCTACTGCCGTTCGGCCCACACGAAGACGAGCCTGCAACGCATCACGACCAAGTACGTCTTCGGTGACGAGTGCTGGCGCTGGCCCAAAGGTCACATGGAGGAAGCGATGGGACGCACGACGCAGTTCAGCTGGAACTCCAAGCACGTCTTCGCAAGTCAAGGCGGTACGCCCACCGACGACTTCCATCAACTGCTCGAACAGCCGACGACCAACTTCCACGACTGGTGCTTCAACTGCACGACCTGCAACACGCTCCAGCCCTATGACTGGGCGTTCGTCCGTTTCCCCGAGGACGCCAAGGACGGCGACGAATGGGACATGGCGAAGGTCAAGGCCGGCACGACCTACGAGTGCCGCTCCTGCAACACCCGCCACACGGACAGCCGCGAGACCCGCTTCGAGCTGAACCTCGGCGGCAAGTTTGTCCCGCGTGAACCCGGCAAGTCCATCGAGCGCGTCGGCCTTCACCTCAACGCCCTTGCGATGATGTCCTGGGGCGAGTTGGGACGGATGATGCTGGAGGCCAAGCGGGCATCCGTGATCTACGGCGACGAGGAACCCAGACGCATCTTCAAGCAGAAGCGACTCGCCCTTGCGTGGTCGGACGACGGCGGGTCGATGGTCACGCCGATTGACTCCTCGGACTACTCCCTGAAAGACGACTGGACAGAGGAAGCCGTCATCACCCCGAAAGCCCAAGTCCTTTCCCGCGAAGGTGCGCCCGCCGGCTCCATCCCCTTCCGCACCTTGGGCATCGACGTTCAGCGAGGTCACTTCTGGGCGACCGTCCGCCGTTGGTCGAAGTCAGGGCATAGCCGCCTAATGGCGTTCGAGAAGGTCGAGACTTGGTCGGGCCTCGACGACCTTGCCAAGCGGATGGGCGTCCATAAAGCCCTCGTCATGGTGGACTCGGGTGACAACACCCAAGTCGTCTACGCCGAGTGCTGTCGCCGTGGCTGGAAGTGTTCCAAGGGCTCGGGCAATGACGACTTCGCCATCACCTCCTCGGACGGGCGAACCACCCGCCGCTTCTACTCAGACCCCCAAGCCATCGTCGTCCCTGGACAACCGACCCGGGCTTCCTTGGTCGTCTTCTCCGCCATGGCTGCCAAAGACCTCCTGCACGGCCTCCGCACGCGCAAACTCCACACCTACCCACGAGACGCCTCCGAGGACTACGCCAAACAGCTGAACTCCGAAGTCCGCGTGAAGGACAAGCGCACAGGGAAGCCCATGTGGATTTTACCCCAAGGCGTTAACGACAACCACGCCCTCGACTGTGAAGTCCTCGCCATGCTCGTCGCCGTCCGCTGGGGTGTCGTCGGTCGGGAGGCCACGGCAACCGCCGAGGATGCACCCAATGGTTGACCTTTTCCGTAAACCCACAAAGTTCATAGCAAGCGTGCCGGGGGTTTGTGGGAACCCTCAATGGCTTGGAGGTTCGGATCGTTGGCCCTCGGCACGCCCCCTTTGCTTCCAATCCGAGCAAGTTTAACATGGCTTCCGGCATTTTCATCGGCCTCGAGGAGTGCGAACTGCTCGCCATCCGCTCCAAGGCTGTCGCCCTCATCACCGAAGGTAAGACCTTGATGTCGTACTCCGACAGCGGCTCGTCCGCGTCCAAGCAGTTCGCCATGCCCCCGAAGGAGATGTTGGCTGAGGCAAGCTTCGCCCTCTACCAACTCGACCCCCAGCAGTACGCCGCCCTCCGTCGCACGACCGTAATCGATGTGCGCTGGGACAACCGAATGATTTAATCCATGCCCGCCCCCAAGAAGCCCAAGAAGCCCATCGCGAAGAAGCCCACGACCCCCGTCGGTCAGGGCGGTACGCCTAAGGCCAACGCCTGGTCGACGAACTGGCAGAACGCCGGCCCGTCCTTCGCCCGCCGTGCATGGTACGGCTCGAACCCGCAGGACGCCCGCCGCGACGTCAACCCGTCCGACCGTTTGGCCCTGATCCAGAAGGCCCGCTACGCCGAGAAGAACTACCCGGCGATGGTGCAGTTCATCAACGACATGGTGATGTATGTCGTCGGTGACGGCATGATGCCCACCTCCCACGCCTCCGACCCTGCGAAGGCCCGCCTCTACGAGGAGTACTACCACCGCGAAACCCGCCGTGCCGACATCACGGGTCGCTTCACGGGCGAGCAACTGCAACGCATCATCGTCCACACCTGGGCGGTCGACGGCGAAATCTTCGCCCTCAAGGTGCGTGACTCGCAGAACCGAGCGAAGACCCAGCTCATCGAAGGCCACCGCGTCATCTCCCCGACCGACCCCGCCCAACTGACCAAGGACACTTGGGACGGCTTCCGCTTCGGACCTTACGGCGAAGTTATCGGCATCTGGGTGCAGAACGACGACCAGTCCTTCCGACTCATCCCTGCCGAGTCGTTCATGCAGGTGGCGAACCAATCCCGCATCACCTCCGCCCACGGCATCCCTCCGATGCAACAAGCGCTCAACTCGATGCAGGACCAGAACGAAATCATCGAGCTGGAGAAGCGGGCCGTCAAACAAGTCACCGACGTTCCGAGCGTGCTGACCAAGAACGGCGGCTTCGCGGATGCATCCCTCGTCTCCGACTTAAACGGCGGCGGTGCCACGGACTTCGGCAACATCGGCGCCCAGATGGGTGGCAAACTCCTCGTCCTTGAACCCGGCGAAGACCTCAAGTCCGTCTCCCCGAACTTCCCTCGTCAGTCGATGGAGATGTTCAACGCCATCCTCGCACGCATGATCGCCAGCGGCGGCCTCCCCTACGAGGTCGTCGGCGACGGCTCCAAGGCCGGCTCGGCCCTCGTCCGCATGGTGCTTGGCAAGGCCGACCGCTTCGTCGGTCAAATCCAATGCATGGTCCACGACGACTACTGCGTCCCCGATTGGCAATGGCGTATCTCCGACGGCATCGCCAAGGGCCTTCTCCCTGACGACCCCAAGTGGTCGGACGTCGAGTTCTCCGTCCCGCAAGCCCCGTCCATCGACAACGGACGCGACTCCGCCAACGACCGCGAAGACCTCCGGGCAGGTCTCACCTCCTTCTCCGCCATCGCCAAGAAGCGGGGCGTGGACTTCCGCAAGACCTTCAAGGAACACGTCCAGGACATCCTCTTCGCCAAGCAAGTCGTCGCCGAGACGGGTGGCATGGTGTCTTTCGAGGAAGCCATGCAGCGCTTCACGAATATGCAACCCCAGCCCAAGGAGGTTGAGGAGTCCGCAGAGGATGAGGCCGAGGACGAAGCCGAGTCCGGCACGAAGCCCTTGACCGACCCCGAAGACGAAGGTGACGAAACCGAAGAGCAAGCCCCCAACCCAATCATCCCCAACTAATCATGCGCTTCCTCCAAAACGGCCTCAAGGGTCGCGAACCTCTCGCCATCGACCCGCATCGTGCGGCTGACGCGAAGACGCTCGCCGACAAGTACGCTTTCTCGGACATCATCGCCAAGCTGCTCGGCGACCGCCCGCAAGCCTACGTCCGCAACGACGGCGTCGGCGTCATCCCAATCGACGGCGTGATCGGTCGGGGCATCAGCCCCCTCGAGTCCATGCTCGGGGCCGCCGACATCGACACCATCTCGGAAGCCATCGACGCCTTCGAGTCCGACCCTGCGGTCAAGAAAATCGCCTTCCGCGTCAACTCGCCCGGTGGCACGGTGACGGGCGTCCCCGAACTCGCCTCGAAAATCCGCCGCATGAGCAAGCCGACGATGGCCTACGGCGAGGAAGCGAACTCCGCCGCCCTCTGGATTGCCGCCGCCGCCGATAAGTTCACCGCCCTCCCCTCTGGCTCCATCGGTTCCGTGGGCGTCTACATGGTCATCCCCGACTTCTCCCAAGCCTACGCCGACGCGGGCGTTCGCATGGTCGTCATCAAGTCAAAGCAATCCCCGCTCAAGGGTGCCGGCATCGAAGGCACGTCCCTTACCGAAGCCCAGATTGCCGACCTCCAGGCACAGGTCGACGGCATCGACGAGGACTTCATGGCCTCCGTCCGAATGACCCGCACGAATGTCTCCGCCGACGCCTTCACGGGTGGCACCTTCTCGGGCAAGCAAGCCGCCCGCCTTGGTCTCGTCACGGGCCTCGCCGACTCCTTCGAGGAAGCCCTTCGCTCGTTCTGATTATTCCAAACCCGCCAATTACAAGCATGAGCAAGATCACTCCCGAAGCCGAAGTCCTCGAACTCCGCACCGTCGCCACGGCCCTCACCGCCGAACGCGACGACCTCCGCGCCACCGTGGAGAAGTTGACCGTCGGCGCCGCTGACGAACTGACCGCCGTGAAGGCCGATGTCGTCACCAAGGAAGCGATGATTGCCGACCTCAATGGTCGCCTCGAAATCGCCGCCAAGGAAGCCGAGTCCCTCAAGGCCATCATCGCCGAGGCTCAGGCCAACAAAGTGACCGCCTCCCAAGAAGCCGCCAAGATTGTCGCCTCCGTCGGCGTCGAACCCGTGGCCTCCGCTCCTGGCACCGAAGCCCCTGCCGGCCCCGTCGACCACCTCGCTGTCTTCAACAGCCTGACCGACCCGAAGGCCAAGGCCGAGTACTTCGCCAAGCACGCCCTCGCCATCTACGGCGGCGTGAAACTGTAATTTTCCCTAACCCTAATCTCTCCCTAATACATCATGGCTAATTCCATCGCATCCGCTCCTAGCGTCCTCGCCTCTGGCGTGATCGCTGCCCTCGCGAACAAGTTGCCCGTCCTGAACGGCTTCTCGTCCGTCTTCACCTCGTCCATCGCCGGCGCCGGCAAGACCATCCAGGTCCCCCTCATCGGCACGTCGACCGCCACCGAGTTCGGTGCTGGCGGCTACCTCACGCAGGATGACGCCACCGTCACCTCGACCTCCGTCACGCTGAAGCACTTCAAGGTGTCCAGCCGCTTCAGCCCGCTCGACGTCCGCGAGTACGGTATGCAGTTCTTCGCGACCAACTTCGCCGAGACCGCCGCCATCGCCCTGTCCCAGAAGTGCATGACGGAAATCAACAGCCTCATCACCGCCGCCAACTACGCTTCGGGCACGAACACCGGCGCCAACATCTCCTACGCTGAAGTCGTCGCCGCTCAGAAGACCCTCGATGACGCCAAGGCCCCCGACAAGCGCGCCCTCGTCCTCGGCAATGGCTACCTGTCCGACCTCCGCAGCGACTCGTCCATCATCGCCGCCTTCCAGCTCGGTGCGAACGTCATCTCGACCGGCTCCATCGGCTCGGTCGCCGGCGCTCAGGTCTACCAGTTCAGCAACCTCTCCGCCAACGCCGAGTCCCTCGCGGGCTTCATCTGCGGCGCTGACGCGATCGCTGTCGCCACCGCCCTCCCGTTCAACGAAATCCCTGGCGCTGAAGTCTCTCAGGCCACGGACCCGGCGACCGGCCTCTCGGTTCAGGTCATGGTCATCCAGGAGCAGTCGGGCTACCTCAACGTCACGGCTACCCTCCTCTTCGGTTGCGCCGTGGGTCGTGCGACGTCCCTCCGCCGCCTGACCACCGCCTAAACGGTGGCGGCCTAGCCGCTTAAACGAGACCCCCTTGGCTCAGCCCTTGGGGGTCTTTTGTTTTTATGCCAAATCGGGCAAAAGTGATGAGCCTCTATTCTGAGTTCCTGCCCGACGCCAAGGAGATGATTGCCGACTTCGGCGTGGCTGGCTCCGCCAACTCTGGGGCCATCACCTTCCTTTGCCTCATCTCCGACCCTGCCGTCGCCACCGTCCTCGAGGCAGGGGGGTATTGTGAGCGGACCCAGTACACCGTCCGTCTTCCCGCCGTTAACGCCTCCTGGAGCCTCCCAGACGGGTCTAATGGGTCATCCGCGGCCCTACTGTCGGGTGGCGTCCCCATCGCATCCCTCGCCCAAGGGAAGAAAATCGTGGCTGGGGGCAAGACCGTCCGCATCACGACCCAGACCTACAAGCCCGGGTCGGCGTGGATCACGCTCGTCGTCATCGACGACAACCAATAAAGTGGGGCTGGTTCACTCCAACGTCGGCACCTTCAATAAGGCCCTGACGGCCTTCGCCCAAGAGGTGGGCTTCACCATCGAGTACGCCGCCCTCCGCGAGGCCGCCCTCATGTGCCGGGACGCCATCGTCTTCACCCCTCCCTTCAAGGCCGGCGGTGGCGGGGGCGAAACCAAGCAAGCCGAACTTGTCGGTCGCCGTGCCGTCGAGCGGGACATCAACAGCATCTTCGTCGCCAAGAACGACAAGACCCGCATCACGGGGGCCGTCCTGCTCAACAACATGGCATCGGCAGCCAAGCGCCGAAACTACGGGGACTTCACGAAAGCCCTACAGGCCGCCAACGAGAAGACCATCCAGTTCGACGCCCTCATCCCGAATAAGATTGTCGCCGACTCGGACACCCTGCGGGCTTACAAGAAAGCCCAAAACTTCTTCAACCAGTCGACGGGGATGCAAGGCACCCAAACCGTCTCCGACCTCCGCCCCGTCCACAACCGCGTCAAGCGATTGACCCGCCAAGGAAAGACCAAAATCGAGAAAGGCCGTGGCGATTACATGGGCAAGTTCCTTGTCGGTTCCAAGGCCGAGCTGAAGGCCTACATCAAGGAACGCCAGGACGAGGTCGGCAAACTCAAGTCGGGCTGGTGGAATGTTATGCAGGTCATCCCCAAGCCCAAGAAGAAGGGCGTCGACCAGACCTTCGGTCGAAAGGGCGTCTCAGGCTATGTGAAGAAGTTTCCCGGCAATAACTTCCAGCGCCTCTACTCCACGCCCAAGGCGGTCAACTACTCCTTCGGGAACATGATCGGCAACGCCGACAACAAGGCGTCCCAGAACAACGTCTCGGGCTTGGTATATGCAAACGCCATCGCCCGCATCGAGCGGGACACCGAGCAGCTTCTCCGCCGCGATACCAAAGCCTTCAACGCTGGGCAAATCTCCTAACCTTTATGGGCACCAAATCCATCCGCCACATCGTCGAGTCCACGCTCGCCACCTACCTGTCCACGCAGACGGGCCTCACCACGGTCTCCTTCCTCACGGGTGACTCCGCCGCGACCCAGACCCTCCCGAAGGCCGTTGTCCTCTGCGACTCCGCCCGCCCGCCCGGTAGCCTCCCCGAAGGAGCCGGCAACTACGACTGCTCGGTACGCATCACCCTCTTCTCCAACGCCGACGACACGACCCTCGCCGATCACCGCCTCCGTTGCGCCGCCTTGGTCGGCAATATGCGTGACCTCGCCAGCATCCAAGCCGCCTTCACGGCTGGGGCCGACGCGTCCTGCTACGATGTCACCATCGGCTCCGAGGACGAAGGGGTGGACGAACGCTCCTGGGCGACCGCCTTCTCCTTCTCGGTGATGGTCTGCCTCGCTGCCTGATAGTTATTCCAAACAGGGCAAAGACAAATGGCCGCCGTCTCTACTGGAACCACTTGCCTCTATGGTATCAACGGTACCGTCACGAACCTTTTCGTGCAGTCCTACACGGTCAACGCGACCTTCAACCTGTCTGGCACGGTGGCTGACGAGACCGGCCTGACCAAGACCGCCCGCTACGACGACCGCAAGACCGAGCTGACCGTCGACGGCATCTGCAAGACGGCGACCATGCCGAACATCGGCGACTCCTTCTCCTTCACCATCAACGCCGACACGGCCTACCCAAGCGGCGCCAAGTCTGTCTCCTACGTCGGCACCATTACCGGCGTCTCCCAGAAGGGGTCCAACAAGGACTTCACTTCTGTCACGATCACGGCGGTCGACTACGAAGGTATCACGCCTTAATTGACCCAGCGGACGGCAGGGGCATAGTCCAGGAATGGACGAACGCTTTCTGAATGCCTTCATCGACCCGGCACCTCTTCCAAGGTTTCTGGGTCGAACGCTTTACCCGTGGTGCCTCAAGTACCGCGTGAGGCTGATGGCCTTCAAGTCCCCGCTGATTACGGGGGAAGGCATGGTCTCCCCCGCCGACCTCATCTTCGCCTGCCAAGTGTGCGCCGAAGAACCGCTCGGTGAAATCGGATGGCGGGACAAGCTGCGCATCCTGTACCTTAACCGTAACCCAGCCAAGTTTGAGCGACTGCTCAAGGCGTTCGCCGGCTATGTCCTCGTCAACGACTGGCCAAAGTTCTGGGAGCAGGACGGCAAAAAGAGCGGAGGCAACAAGGGCGTCCCTTGGCCCCTAGCCATCGTCGCCAACCTCATCGCGTCGGGCATCGAGGAAAAGCGGGCTTGGGAGATGCCGGAATGCCAAGCCATCTGGCTGAACTCAGCCCTAGCCATCCGCAAGGGTGCCGAGGTGGCGATCATGACCCCCGAGGAGGAAGCCTTCATGGCCTCCGAGCAAGCCGCGTCCGCTTCCAATCCTGCAAAGGAGAAGACCGACTAACATGGCCCAATCCCTGGAACTCAACATCAAGACGACCTCCGACGTCCCGCAGGCCATGGACAAGGCCAAGGCGGCAACGTCTAGTTTTGAAGGTCAGCTAGACGCTATTGGGAGAAAGTTCAACACGGCTTTCAAAGACATCGCCTTGGGCTTCATCGCCCCCGTCATTATCTTGCAATCGGTAATGTCTTTAATTTCTAATGCTATTGCCCAAGCAAAAGCCGACGCTCAAGCCGGTCTTGATTTAATGGCAAAAGGCAACACAATCTACGCATCAGAAGAAGAAAAGAGACTCGCTAATTTTATTAAGGCCAAGATGGCTCGCGAAAAAGAAATGGCTGAAGTAAAAGGAGGTAAGCGAGAAATGACAGCTGAGTTTTTAAAGACTCCAGAAGGTGAAGCCTTGCTTGCTCAACGCAAGGCGGCTGAAGATAAACTCTATGGCGGCCGTAGCGGTCGACGTACTCGAATGTCAGGAGTAGGCGCATTGGCTTATAACGATCCAAGCGACCCAGCTCTTCAGGCCGCAGCGTTAAAAGCGTTTTTAAACTCTGAAGAAGGTAAAGCATACAAGCCAATCTTTGAAGATAAACCGTCTGCAACTACCGGACCGACAGGCTTCAAAGCCCCCGAAGGTTTCGGCAATGTCGTCGGCGTTGGTTCAAATCCCGTCATTGAGGCCATGACCCTACAGCTCGAAGAAGCCCGCAAGCAGACCGCCCTGCTCGAGGAAATGAGCCGAGGCGGCGGAGGCGTACCGACCGACTTCACGAAGCAACCCCTCAACGCGGCATCTCGTCGCGGCTCCATCTAATTTATGGCTATCGTAAACACCGGCAACGACCTCGTCGCCCCGATCCTGCAATCCGGCTGGACGGTCGTCTCGGACGGCTTCGGCCTCCACACCTCGGTCAGCGTATACAAGGCCGACACGACCTCCGCCCTCACGGCCTTCCTCGTCAAGGGTACGGCGCACCCCGACCCGTCCTATTCCTACCTTAAAATCGATAAGTGGCGCATCAGCTGGGACGCCCTGGACATCGCCACCGTCACGGTGGACTACGTCGGCATCGACCCGTCCGTCAACAGCGGCGTCCGCACGAACCCGAACACATCTTCCGCAAACGGCCTTACGAGCGAACCCATCACCTCGCACCCGGCCTTTTTCAACAACCCCGCCGGCTCAGGCTACGCGGGCGACATCGCAGGCCCCGGCCCTTACTCTCAAAGCAGCACAGGCCCGATGGTTATGTCGAAGACGACCCCATCCAAGCCCGAGCGGTCCTACATGGGCATCAACGGCGCTTGCTTCGAGTCCGCAAACGGCGGTCGCTTCATCGGCTTCGTCGACCCGACCTTCCCAAGCCTCTACGGCAAGACCAACTACCTTGCCACGACGACCTCCTACTCCGGCGTCATGTACTCGACGACCCTTGCGGATGTCCAAGCACTCTTGGCCCTGCTTAACACGGCAACCGCGACGAGCTCTTGGGGTGTCTTCACCTTGCTCCCCTCATGGGCGCCCATCGGCACGGTCGCTGCCGTAGGCCACAAGAACCTTCTCTCCCAAGTAAACGTCGAGCAGTTCGGCGCCCTCTATAA
>Ga0222712_10007001_pt1 | contig 11017 bp, 7 predicted proteins | sample C33_657DmetaG_FD_165043 | JGI IMG/M metagenome (GOLD analysis project Ga0222712, IMG submission 165043) | Estuarine water microbial communities from San Francisco Bay, California, United States - C33_657D | ecosystem: Environmental > Aquatic > Marine > Unclassified | place: USA: California... | reverse complement strand
ATGGACAACATGGTACCTATGACAAAAGACACTGTTTTTCACTGGGAGGAGAAAATGAACACTATGCGCCAGGCAACAAAAGGACGATTGCCTCAGTTGGGGGCTGGAAAATCAACCTTCAAATCTGCTATGACCTCAGGTTTCCGGTATGGGCCAGGCAACAAACTATTGCCGATCCCGAAAAAGAACCCGCACCCGAATACGATTTGCTGATCAATGTCGCCAACTGGCCAGAACGAAGGAGCCACCATTGGAAAACCCTGCTACAAGCCCGCGCCATAGAAAACCAGTGTTTTGTTGTGGGTGTAAACCGGGTTGGTAATGACGGCAATGGCCTTTACCACAGCGGTGACAGCATGGTCATCGACCCGCTGGGGCAAATCCTCTACCAGAAATCACAAGAAGAGGATGTGCACACCACCATACTGGAAAAGTCCCAACTCGATGAAGTGCGCACCAGGCTTCCGTTTTGGAAGGATGGTGATCATTTTTTACTGGTATAAGCATATTACTATGGGTGTTTAGAGATATTGCATTGATAATATTTGGACCTTTTCTTCTGCAGCGTTTAAGGATTAATGAATATATTAGTAACTTCCAATATCCAAATATCCTTACATGCAGTTAACCATCTGCTTTATTTTGCTATTGCAAACATTCTTTTGTTTTGCCCAATCCTCATCTGATTACAAGTTTCAAAGTATTAGCGTAGCACAGGGACTCACACAAAGTTCTGCCCACTCTGTCATGCAAGACCATTTGGTATACAGATGGGCGCGCACACAAAGGGGTATGAATCGGTATGATGGCTATGGTGATAAAAAATTTGAGCCAAACGCATCAGATGGTTTACCAGAAGCCCCCAATGCCAATGGCGACTTATTCGATTATAAACAGGAGCAGGAAATAATAGAAAAAACGGCTTCAAAGATGCATAGGGTATTGTATTTAAAAAAATAAATGAGTAAAATGAAAAAGACACATATCACACTGTTGATCTTTTTAATTTTTTCTTGTGGAACTGCAGTTTCCCAAAGCAAACCAATGGAAATGGGAAACTTTTTCATAAAAAATTATTCCCGGGATTTTTTAAATGGCAGGGGCGTCAATTGGACAGTAGCACAAGACACAAATGGTATTGTGTTGATAGGCAATCACTTGAATGGGATTGCACTCTATGATGGGAAGCGAGTCAAAAAAATTAATCTAAAGGGTTTGCCTTATGGAGAAGAGGGCAGAAAAATCCGGACGGACTCAAAGGGAAATATTTATTTGGCATCAAATTTCAATTTTGGATATCTAAAGAAAAATTACGCAGATCAATATGAGTATGTTTCTTTGTCAAACTCATTGGCAGAAAAGGATAAGGTTTCCAGTCGTGTTTGGAGTTCTGCCATTCTAAAAGACACTATTTTTTTTCAAACAGATAGTGCTGTTTACAAATACCACGATAATAAACTTCTCAGAGCGTGGCATTTTAACCCCAGCATTCACATCATGCATAGGGTTGGCAACAGGGTTTTTGTACGTCAATGGGGAGTCGGCTTGCTTGAACTGATTGGCAATGAGTTTAGGTTCATAAATGGCTCTGCCTTGTGGGCAAACAACAGGGTGGAGTCTATGTATCAACTGGATAACGGAAGTATTCTAATGGCATCCAGAAATATAGGTTTCTGGTTGCTCAAAAAAGATGGGAGTTTTGAAAAAGCAAAAACCCCCCAACTAGATAAGTTAATTATTGAGGGAGAAGTATACCTCAGCAATACAGTCTTACGCAATGGATTAATTGCTGTTGGTACTACAAAATATGGTCTCATTTTGATTGACCAAAATCTTGAATTAAAAAGAATTATAAATACTTCTGTTGGATTGGGATCAAACTATGTGGCAGATATATTTGAAGACCGAAACAATGATATTTGGGTTGCGAGTAATGGCGCGTCTGTACTAACAACCGACCAATCGCTCACTTATTTCACAACGACCAATGGCTTGTTTGGGGGTGTTGGTGGAATGTTAAGGATGGGGGGGCGTTTTTTTGTAAAAACAGGAACCGATTTGTATGAGCTAATACCACCCAAAGATAATTTTGGTTCTGTTGGTTTTAAACCACAAGGAGTGGATGAGGCTGGATCTGATTTGTCTTTATTTGATGATATGTTGATAACAACAAATAATTACAACATAAAATACACGAAAGCCGCTAAGACGTATATCCTCAAGACACAATACTATACAAGTGCATCCCGACAAAGTAAACTTAACAAAAAGCTACTTTTTTCATCAGGCAAAGGTTTGACGCTGCATGAATATGATAAAGGGCGCTGGAGTGAAAAGACAATCCCCAACAATATACAAACCTATATCAGCGGTTTTACTGAACCAGAGCCGGGAATTCTCATTTTAAACACAACGAATGGTCCCTTTTCATACAAGTATAGCGTTGATGGAACAGGAAGCTTTAATGAAATGGTTGTAGATAAAAGGTTTGGAAACAATAAAGCCATTCGATTTTTTCAAGCTAGTACAAGCAAATATTACGGCTATGATTCTTCATATCATTTTTATGCCGTGAATTTTAAAAGCAACAGGTTAACGTATGCGGGCTGGTCTTTAGATGGCCTAGTAAAAGATGGGGTGTTTTCAATTACCTATAATAGCGAGTCAGGAGCCAACTGGTTTTATACACTCAACGGATTGTACACACTTAATATTGGAGAAAAAAACCAGCCCAGCATAACAAAATTTCCATTTGAGAAGGTTAACATGTCTGAGTTGTCTTCAAGAATATTTGCAGAAGGAAAGGGGGACAATGAGGTTGTGTGGTTGGGGTCTCAGGATGAAAAACTATTCAGATACATTCCATCCTTGGCGTTGAAAAAGAAAAATTCAACATATAGGGCCTTGATAACTGCAGTTTATTACCAGGATTCGGCAATTGCTTTAAGAAACCAAGAAGTTCCATTTCGTCAAAATCAATTTACTTTCGAGGTGGCGTATCCCATTTTTGGAAACGAAGAAAAAATTCTATTTAGCTATTGGTTGCAAGGACAAGACAAAGGATGGGGCGCTTATACAAAAGATGCAAAAAAAGAATATACCAATCTTCGTGAGGGAAAATATACGCTTCATGTAAGGGCAATGGATGCCAGTGGCAATGAAAGCAGCGAAACCACAATGTCTTTTACAATCCTGCCCCCATGGTATCGCACCATTTGGGCATATGGTTTGTATCTGTTGACACTGGTTTTGTGTTTTATCCAGTTCGGTAAGTATCAAGCAAAAAAGTCCTTTTTAAAAGCTGAAAATGAGCGTAAAAATTCAGAGCTGGCTGCGGCGAAGGATTTGCAAAACCGCTTATTGCCCAAAACCCTTCCAGCCATTAAAAACCTGGATATCGCTGGATATTTGAGAACATCTACTGAGGTGGGTGGAGATTATTATGACTTTTTTGAACAGCCCGACGGTTCGCTTTATGCAATTTGTGGTGATGCAACGGGTCATGGCACACCTTCGGGGATGCTTGTTTCAATTACAAAGGCTGGTATCATTGGTTTGCCACAAATGAGCCCTAAGGATATGCTACACGAGTTGAATCGGGTAGTGAAAAAAGTGGATTTAGGGATTCTGCGGATGAGCTTAAACATTGCATTAATCAAGGACAATGAAATTACCCTGAGCTCTGCGGGTATGCCGCCTTACTTCATCTATAGGGCCGCGACCCATAGCACAGAAGAAATACAATTGTCTGGTGTGCCATTGGGTAGTTTTAGAGATGTTTATTTTGATCAAGCCACAACCGCCTTTAATTCTGGAGATATTTTGGTCATCATTTCAGATGGATTACCAGAAGCACCAAACTTATCAGGTGAGTTATTTGATTATAAAAAATTGCAAGATCTTATTTCAACTTTCGGTGATAAAACCGCACAACAAATAATTGATCAATTGATGATTGAAGCCGATGCTTGGTTGTCGGGCAATCATAATCCGGATGATATTACTTTGGTAGTTATTAAACATAAATAATAAATCCACACAATAAAAGTAAATGCCAAACAAAATTATTTTTAAGTGCTTCCTATTTTTATGTATCGTGCTTCATTTGGATATTTGTGCACAGGCGCAATATCCAACCGATTATTCATTTGAAAGTTATAAAATTAAAGATGGTTTATCCATTGGTAACACGAATTCAATTTTTCAAGATAGGTTGGGTTATATATGGGCCGGTACAATTGGTCTAGAGCGATTTGATGGGTATGTTTTTAAAAATTATAGATCCAATGTTTTAGACTCAAACGCCCTGAAGCCAGGCAACCAGTACGATATTAAGGAGGACTCAAGGGGCAATTTATGGGTAGCAAACGGAAGATTTCTTTCCTATTTAAATCGCAAAACAGACAAATGGAAAAACTTCCAGAGTGTTAAATATCCAGGGTCGATGTTTGATATCGTTGTTGATGAAACAAAACAACAAGTTTTTGCTACCTCCAATGGATTCGGGTTATTAAGCTATCATTACAATACAGACACTTGGGAACAGTTTCAATTGGTAAAAGACACAAGCAGTAAAAAAAATCCAAAAAACATTTTTAACAAATTGGTAAGGGTCGACGAAAAGCATTTGTTGATATCCACCAATAATGGACTGTTGCTTTTCAATACCCAAAGTAAAAAGTTTGAAAAAGAATACCTAAGATCAGAAGACCCACTCAAGGAGGTTGTCTTCATGAAATTTGCGCAAATAGATTCGGAACATTATTTTGTTGGCAGTTCGAATGGTGTTTATAAATATGGTGTAAACGAGGGTTTAAGTTTGGCGCTCCAAAATAAACCAACCGACCCCAATACCATAATGGGGAATAAAATAAATGGTATTTATTATGATGATGTCAAGAAAGAATTGTGGTTAGGAGTAATTGAAAAGGGCATAGATATTGTTCATTTTAAAAACAACACCATTACGCACCTAAATATAAATACATACCCCATAAAATCTATTGTAAAAAACAGTGTGAATGAAATTATCAAGGATAAGCAAGAAAACATTTGGATAGCAACTACTGATGGCATTTTAAAATTTGATCCAACCAGAAAACAAATAAAAGTCATAAATGATCAGGAGCCCCTTGATTTAAAACTCCCCTTTACCAAAGCCTGGGGTGCACATATTGATGAAAAAAAACATTTATGGGTTGGGGGAAATGAGATAAACACTGGTATTGTAGAAGTAGACCAGGTAAACAAAAAACTTACCAAATATTTGTTTGAAAAAACCCAAACCAAGGCCCCATTATGGAAAATAGTGGGCGATGCAAAAAATAATATTTGGGCATATCGGACTGCCGTAAGGCTAAATGAGGGAAATGACATATTGAAGAAAAACAATAATGAAACACAGTTTAAAAAAGTCGCTAATTCAAATCAATTTGAGGGAAAGGCCCAACAATTGAATTCGTTTCAAACGTATTTGACTGAAAACAAAAGTTTGATTTCGGGCGGCAAGCCTTCATTTTTGATGTCCGATTCAAATGGTAAAACCGTCATTAAACCCTATGAGCGGTTAAAGGCATTAGAGGACCAATTTATACACTCTTTTTTTAATAACGGGAAACACCTAACCTACGTTTTAACTGAAAATAATATTTATACCTGGAACGAATACACCAATGAAATAAAATTAGCTTGTCCTAAGCTTGCTTTTAAGGAGCTTGAAAACAGGGGGGGCGGTTCTGCCGACAATATTGTGGTTTATAAGGACAGCCTAGCATTAATCACAATACCTGCGCTGGGAATATTAGAGGTAGACCTAACAAAACAAACAAAACGGATCATAACAATAAGTGATGGGTTATCATCACAGGTATTATACGATAACCACCTCGATAAAAATGGACAATTGTGGATGTCCTCCGATTATGGTATTATTCGATATAATATTATAACGAGACAGTTTAGAACATTAACGCCATATGATGGGGCACAGGGTTATGAGTACAATGCTTTTTGTAATTCTTCTACGTCCGATGGAGATATGATTTATGCGGGACAAAACGGAGTTAATTATTTTAACTTAAGTGAAGTTATAGACAATGAGTTAGCGCCCCCTGTCATCATTCAAAAAATCACCAAAAAGAATACAATTATTCCAATTGAGTCAGACAAGTATGATGAAACGATCATCGTACGGTATGATGAAAACGTTTTATCTATTGACTTTGTGGCTTTTAACTATAAAAATACCCTGCAAAATAAGTATAAGTATAAAATGGAAGGGTATGATAAGGATTGGAGAGAATCTGGCACAAGGCATTTCACCACTTATACCAATCTGCCTCCCGGGGAATATACTTTTAAAGTAATTGCCTCAAATAATGATGGAATGTGGAATGAAGCTGGCGCAAAGGTTATAATAAAAGTTTTACCCGCACCTTGGGTTTCATGGTGGGCTTATACACTTTATATTTTACTAGCAGGCTATTTCATTTATCTTTTTGTTCAATACAAACAAAGACAACAAAAAAAGAAATTAGAGGATGATCGTAAGAATGGCGAGTTGGCTGAAGCAAAAGCTTTACAAGAAAGGCTATTGCCCAAAACCCTTCCAGCCATTAAAAACCTGGATATCGCTGGATATTTGAGAACATCTACTGAGGTGGGTGGAGATTATTATGACTTTTTTGAACAGCCCGACGGTTCGCTTTATGCAATTTGTGGTGATGCAACGGGTCATGGCACACCTTCGGGGATGCTTGTTTCAATTACAAAGGCTGGTATCATTGGTTTGCCACAAATGAGCCCTAAGGATATGCTACACGAGTTGAATCGGGTAGTGAAAAAAGTGGATTTAGGGATTCTGCGGATGAGCTTAAACATTGCATTAATCAAGGACAATGAAATTACCCTGAGCTCTGCGGGTATGCCGCCTTACTTCATCTATAGGGCCGCGACCCATAGCACAGAAGAAATACAATTGTCTGGTGTGCCATTGGGTAGTTTTAGAGATGTTTATTTTGATCAAGCCACAACCGCCTTTAATTCTGGAGATATTTTGGTCATCATTTCAGATGGATTACCAGAAGCACCAAACTTATCAGGTGAGTTATTTGATTATAAAAAATTGCAAGATCTTATTTCAACTTTCGGTGATAAAACCGCACAACAAATAATTGATCAATTGATGATTGAAGCCGATGCTTGGTTGTCGGGCAATCACAATCCAGATGACATTACATTGGTAGTAATAAAACATGCATAATAATTAAACCACAATAAATGAAAAAGCCCTCCGTTGAACTAAGGTTGCCCATTCTTCCGAATATGGAATTGATTGCAACCCAAACAGCCGAAGTAATTTCAAGGCACATGAATCTTACCGACGATCAAGGTGCAGAAATTAGCATGGCACTAATTGAAGCTTGTATTAATGCATTCGAACACTCAAAAGCTGAGAACAATGTATTTATTAACTTTTTGATTGAAGATGATTCTTTGGTCATTAAGGTAATTGATCAGGGCATCGGCTTTGATAAAACAAAAGTTGAAATTCCTAAGATTGAAAATAAAATTGGGAAGGATGAAAGAAAACGAGGATGGGGCCTACAGCTCATCCAAGAGTTAATGGACTCTGTTGAATTTGAGTCTAATGAAGAAGGTACAACAGTTACAATGAAAAAAAATATTAAACCCTAAAATTTATTTATGAGCGATTTTATTACAAATGTAAAAGAGAATAATTCTATTGTTATCATTGAGACAAATGGCTATTTAAACAATGTGGGGGGAGAGGCTGTCTCAACAGTGGTTTATGAGAAAATGGCGCAGGGTCAAACCAAATTCTTGATTAATATGGCTGGTACTAAAATTGTAAACAGCATAGGAGTTTCAATATTGATTGAGATCATTGAAAAACTGCAAGAAGTTAATGGTAAAATAGGGTATTTTAATTTAGCGCCAATTGTTGCTAAAACATTTAATATCATGGGATTGACAAAATATTCAACTGTTCACGAAACAGAAGAAGCAGCAGTAAATGAATTGTAATGTCTTCCGATTTCAAGATTAATGATTTACAATTAAAGTATCTTGAGCTAGAGACCTTGTTGGATATAACCCATGAGCTAAATTCATTTGATCAAATTCCCGTTTTACTACAGGAAATTTTGATAAAATCATGTGGTGTCTTGAATGCAAGCTCTGGCTTAATTCTGATTGAAGATGACAACTCTGATATTTTAAATATTGGAGCTCATTTTAATATTGATATTTCTGTTTTAAAAGGGTTGATTTTTAACAAGCGAAAGGGTATAATTAGCGAAATCAACGAATCCAGAAAAGCACTTAATATTACAATTGAGGATAATTCATTTTTGTCAAGAACAGATTGTAAGTACGGATTGATTGCTCCTTTTTTGGATAAGAAAAATTTGGTTGGCGTTATCATTTTGTTTGATAAGGAATCAAGAAAGGGACTTTCCTCGTTTCACGAATCCGATGCAAACATGTTATCTGCAATTGCTACCCAGGCCAGTGTTGCATACAATAATATTAAATTGATTGAAAACATCAAAGAAGCCAAAACCTTCAATGATAATGTGATGCAATCCATAGTCACTGGTGTTTTCACTACTAATTTAATGGGAGAAATCAATCATATCAACAGGGCTGCAACTGCAATAATTAATCTTGATAAAGAAAATGTTTTAGGAAACCACTTTGAATACGTATTTGGCTCAAATGAATATATAACCCAGCTCATTAACAAGTGTGAGTTAGAGACAGCAACAATTTCAGAAAGTCAAGTTTTATTAGAATGCAACGGGAAAGCCACAACAGTTAACATTTCGGTTTCGCCATTGATGAACGACCTGAATCAACCTATTGGTTCTGTTGTTGCAATGGAGGATTTGTCGAATTTAGACAAGCTGAAATCAACTTTTAAGAAATATGTTTCGAAGCAAATTGTAGATCAGATATTGGAAAACGAGGATCATCTCAACTTGGGTGGTCAGGAATTGGAGGTGACTACACTTTTTAGTGACATCAGGGGTTTTACATCAATGAGTGAAAAAATGAGCCCCAAGGATGTCGTTGATTCCCTGAATGAGTATTTTGACAAGATGATTGAGGTTGTATTCAAGCATAATGGGACACTTGATAAAATCATTGGCGATGCGCTGATGGTCATTTATGGAGCACCAATCAGCTCTCACAATGACGCAGAAAGAGCGCTGCTGACTGCCATAGAAATGCAGCAAAAACTGGAAGAACTCAATATGGTTCGAATGACGAGGGGTCAGGCTCCCCTTGAAATCGGAATTGGGCTCAATACAGGAAGGGTTATTTCTGGGAATATCGGATCAAAAGTACAGATGAACTATACTGTCATAGGTGATGCTGTTAATCTTTCATCAAGATTATGCTCTTTTGCGAAAGCAGGACAAATTATTGTTTCAGGGTCTGTGTTTTCTGCACTCAAAAATAAATCGAACTTCGCCTTTCGCGAATTAATGCCTATTCAGGTAAAGGGGAAAGAGGATGCAGTGAATGTGTTTGAGGTAACCTATTTTAAGAATGATACTTTTGGTTCTATAGAAGATAAATACAAACAAATAGAAGATTTTCTAATCACGAATCTTCCTGCCCATTTGGTTTATCATAGCATTAATCACATACGCGATGTCGTTGAAAAAAGTGAACTATATGGCCGCTTAGAAAATTTATCAGAACACAAAATGCACCTGCTAAAAACGGCGGCTTGGTTGCACGATATTGGATATATATGGGATGAAAAATCACATGAAGAAAGAGGGTGTCAATTTGCAAAAGAATTCCTGCCAACTTGGGGATTTGCACCTGATGAAATCGATTCCATCTGCGGGATGATTATGGCTACTCGAATTCCTCAGACGCCAACAAATCTTTTGCAGCAAATCCTTTGTGATGCAGATCTTGACTACTTGGGAAGAGAGGACTACTTTAAGATTAGTGAAAAACTTCTGATGGAAATACGGCGAACCAATGATTTAACGCCATACGACTGGCAAAAACTCCAACTGGATTTTTTCAATAAGCATCAATATTTTACCGAATCTGCTAGATCGATGAGATCAAAAGAAAAAGAATTAAACGCAAAAAAAATAGCCAACAAAAATTAAGCATTATGGGAGAAGCAAGACACGACAAATCTAAGATGCATTATCAACTGGACAGAATTTCTTTTTTTAGTGATGGCGTTTTTGCTATTGCCATCACTTTGCTTGTCATAGAGTTTAAGGTTCCTGTGATTCAACATGCCACAGATGCTTTATTGTGGAGCTCGCTTGCTCACATGGGTTGGAAATTACTAGGTTTCGTAATCAGTTTTTTTATTGTGGGCTATTATTGGTCAGTGCACCATAGAATCTTTGGTTACGTAAACGACTATACTTCGAGGTTAATATGGCTGAACCTGCTGTTTTTGTTCCCAGTCGTGTTGCTACCTTTCAGCTCTGGGTTGCTGGGTGAGTATTCTTCAGAACTGACCGTCCATATTCCCTATGGAATCTATGTTCTAAATATTCTTTTGACTGCAATCATGAATGTTGTTTTGTGGCTTTATATAAGCAATCCACAAAAAAAACTATTGACGCATGAAATTTCTCCGGAAAGAATCAGACTAGGGTTGTATTTTACTTTTGTTGTACCCTCCATGTTCTTGCTTTCATTTTTATTCTCACTGAAATACCCAATTTTAGGCAGATTGATACCTGCATTTATTCCATTGATTCTAAAGTACGGTTTGAATGGTTTGGCCAAACGTGCACTAGAGAAAGAGCAGAAATAGTTTTCTGCTCTTATGGATTGCCGTTCAATGAGGTTGAATAAGCATTGTATCAGTTCATCAGTACAATCGTTGCACCAGCGCCCATTTCAATGGTGGTATAACCACTGTCTTGATGCAGTATTTTGGCCTTTCCGGTGGCTTTTTGTTTAAAACCCTTTGTATCAAGTTTGAGTTTCACTGTGCCACCCT
>Ga0222712_10007000_pt1 | contig 11018 bp, 16 predicted proteins | sample C33_657DmetaG_FD_165043 | JGI IMG/M metagenome (GOLD analysis project Ga0222712, IMG submission 165043) | Estuarine water microbial communities from San Francisco Bay, California, United States - C33_657D | ecosystem: Environmental > Aquatic > Marine > Unclassified | place: USA: California... | reverse complement strand
GAACTTGAAAATTTGCTTGGAAGAAATGTAGATTTGCTTGAACCTGAAGCAATCGTTAATCCTTACGTCCTAAAAAGCATCAAAGGCAATAGAGAATCTGTTTATGCAGCATGACCCGCGCGCCTTTAGAAACCAACTGATTCATGGATACGCCAAAATAAAGGCCAGCACAGTTTGGACTGTTATAGAAGATTCACTGCCCCCACTGCTCAAATGTGTCAGTGAATTGCTAGATGATCTGGGTGAGGCTTGAGCAAAGAAAAAGCGCCTACGATTTCTCGCAAACGCTCTTAGAAGATTTTTAAGTGGGCGATAGCAGTTTTGAACTTCTGACCCTGCAGTGTGAAGACTCCTTTAGACCACTACTTTCCTCAATGAATTCATTGAGTTAGCGTCTGCTTGGCAACTCAAAGTAGTAAGGTTGTGAAATTAAATAACTGCTGACATTTTTTGATCAGCAACAGTCAGAGGGAAAAGATATTAACTTGACAAACGTACGCTTTTACGTACCATCTCGCAAAGGAGTGAAGTTATGAACACAGTAACCGCTAGCCAAGCCCGCGCAGGCCTCTATCGATTGATTGATCAAACAGCAGAAACGCACAGGCCAGTCGTCATTTCTGGCAAGCGGGCAAATGCCGTTTTGGTTTCCGAAGAAGACTGGAGCGCCATCCAAGAAACTTTGTATCTTTTGGCGACGCCTGGAATGCGCGAGTCCATTAAAGACGCCATGTCTGAGCCTATTTCCAAAAGTAAAAAGGCGTTGAAATGGTAGCTTGGAATTTAGTCTATTCCAAATACGCCATCAAGGATGCTAAAAAACTATCTGCTGCAGGACTTAAAGATAAAGCACAGACATTACTGGATATTTTAGAAGTAGACCCTCTCCAAAATCCACCGCCTTATGAGAAGTTAGTTGGTGACCTAAAGGGGACTTACTCACGCAGAATTAATATTCAACATCGCTTGGTTTATGAAATTTTTCGCAAAGAAAAGACAGTTCGAATATTAAGAATGTGGACTCATTATGAATAATCAAATTAGCTTTTCGAAGAGTTTCTACAAAATTGAATGAATCCAATTGCTCACAGTTGCAAAACTAATTTAAATCTTTAATCACTAGGTCATTCCCATGAAACCAATTAAGTTATTTGCCTCTGTATTTATTACCGTAGCATGCGCCACCACTTTCGCTCAAGATGGTACATTCACCAGCCGATCTCTAACCACTGAAACAGCTATTGCTGCTGCCAATGCAGCGCTGCAAAATTGTCGAAAACAAGGCTATCAAGTAGCCGTAGCAGTGGTTGATCGATCTGGACTTGTACAAGCACTTTTGCGCGATCGTTTTGCTGGTGCACACACAGTAGAAGTTGCTGTGAACAAAGCTTGGACGGCTGCAAGCTTCAAAACTTCAACTGCAGCCCTAGCTCGTGAAACTCAGCCTGGAATGCCTATGAGTGGGCTGCGAAATCTGCCACGATTTCTTGCCGCTGGAGGTGGTCTTATCATTGAGGGCGGCGGAAGTGGGCTTGGCGCTATTGGTGTATCTGGCGCTCCTGGAGGCGAAGCAGATGACGCATGTGCCAAAGCGGGAATTGCAGCAATACGTGACAGCATTGATTTCTAGAATTAGGTGACATGCTTGAAGAAGTCGAATTTGCACAATTCAGAGCCCAAGGTTATTGATAACCATTGGGTAATAAGCTTGAAGTCAAAAATCAAAAAACTACACTCCACTTCTAACCAATAGCCAGTAGACTCCCAGCAGAGCAATAACAAAAGAGCCACCTGCTGCAACCACCCAGCGGTAGAAAAGGGTGTGTCGCATTAACCAAGCCAGTGGTAAGAAGACCAAAACTATCACCAACTGGCCAAGCTCTACGCCAAGATTAAACCCACCTAGCGCAGCAGCTAAAGCACCGATGGGTAAGCCCAGATCAAGCAGCACATTTGCAAAACCAAAACCATGGATCAAACCAAAAACAAAAGCCAAACGCCAGCGTTTTAGGGAATAGACACCCAGTAAATTATTTAAAGACGCTAACACTACAGACAAAGCTATGGCTTGCTCAACCAAGTCAGATGGAGGTGTTAACCATTCCATGACCGTTAAACAAAGCGTGATGGAATGCGCAATCGTAAAGGCTGTGACAACTGCAAATACATCTAAAAGTACAGGCCTGGCTGTCTTAGCTGCTGGCCATTTTGTAATTTTCATCCTTGCGGGTTGCAGTGGAGCAAGCAAAAGCAAGCTTATTAGAAACACAATGTGGTCAATACCGATCCAGATATGCCACACCCCTTCTATGATGTATTTTCCAAATACTCGTAAAGCACTACTCTCGGAACGGTTCACCTGAGCATCTGGGCGCTCAGGACTTAAAAGGGCACTACTTTGCAGATTCGGTAAGTCCACTTTCAGCAAACCTCTGTGCAAGCTGTCTTGCTGAAAAATAAGGCTGTAGCGTAACGTAAAATCAGCGTTGGCTAAGTCATTGACTCGTTGGCAATCGGGTGCCCACAAAGCACTCAAATAAGTCCCATCGGCAAGTTGACTCACTTGAAGATCGACTTTACCCAAACTGCATTTTTCGCCCGATTGGCTCAGGTGCAGACCTTGTTCAAGCCAAGCGCTTAACTCTGAGCTTCGCATTTGGGTCTCTCCCCAAGTAACTTGACCGTCTCGATTAGAGTCCAGATCAAATATCAAGTCGACATCTCTCAAGTGGATGTCTGCGCGCAGAGCTAGTTGGTTATTTGGCGCAAAGATCGTCAAATAGCTGTTACTACTTGAATGCGCTGCAGCCTTACCGCTCCAGATAAAGACGATTAGGATTACAGGTACCAACAACCACCGCAGCAAGACTTTGTAAGGCGATCGATTTGTCACTACGACCTTCCAGACCAGCTTGGGTGCTTTAAGATTGCTTCAATCAGTGGGGACAATTGCGGATCTGTATATTTTGTAGAAGCAGCCCATCTAACCACAGGCTCTGCAGACTTAGCTTGGTTAAGAGCAAGTGCAGCCTGTAAAAACAAAACAGCATCAGTTGGCTCTTTTTGTAATTTCCAATTTTCGATGGACAGAGCCAGGCCAGAAGCAAGGTTGTTGCCATAAGCAATTTGATAGATAAGTCTTGGCCGCTCTATGAGTGACTCTTGGCGAAGAGATTGGGTTTGCAGCCTAGCGGCCATCTGACTGGCAAGCAAAACCTCATCATTCGCATTCAAACCGCGACTTGCGATCAGTGCTTGCATTAAAAGTGCGTCAGTAAGATTGCTGGTGATCGTAGATGAATTTAAGGTGGCGACAGCTTTAGCCTCTTTGTAGTTTTTTTTCTGGTTAAGCAGATCAGCCAAAGAAAGTCTTAGTAAATGGGATTGGGGATAGGCCTCAAGAAGTCGCCGCCAAAGAGTTAGGGCCTTATCAGGCTGATTGGCGACGCGGCTTGCCTCGCCCAAATGAAAACCAATCCATATTTGTGAGGCAGCATCTTGATAACTAGCGGAGCGAATGGACTCGCCAAGTAATTTGAGTGCTGGTAAAGGCTGACCTGTGCGGTAGAGCAAAACAGCTTGGTAGATATTAGCCTCTTCAGATCCAAATAGCTTTTGCATTTCATACACATCTTGCTGCGCAGCTTCCATATTTGCTTGCATCAGGTGAAGTGCGAAGCGCCAAGACCAATACTCAGCATGCTTAGGATCCAATGAAATGGCTTGATTGATATCATTCAAACCGCCATCAAAATCGTGAAAACCTTGCTTAACCAAACCACGCATGAAGAAACCGTCGGCAGGTAAATTAGTAACTGACCACCAGGGCCTTAAAGCAGCTTTGGCGGAGCCATACCAGCGTAGGTCGCCCTCGGAAGATCCCAAATTAAACACTTGACGGGCATAGGCTAGCGCAATTTTTAAGTCTTCTGGGTTGGCTCGCCATTGCTTGTCAAGGGTGCGCAAAGAGCCCGAGTTTCCCATTAATGTATGCACGGATGAGGGCAAGACCACTGTCGATAGTTCTGGCAAAAACCGGTTTTGCGCGTGAGCTGAGGTGCCGGCCAGACTAAATATCGCTGTTAAAAAAATGCTGTAACTTTGTGTCAATGTTGGTGAAATTAAGCCTTTAAATAACAACTTAAGCAAAGGGGTTTCTCCTTGGGTTCTCTCAAAAGAGGATAAAGTGATTCGCGATATGTAAGTTAGTACATGTCGTGTCTTTTTTAACCTATGTTTAAGGTGATTCTATGAAAATCGTAATTGCTTCGTTTATTTCTGCTTTGATGCTTTTGTCTATGCCTACCTTTGCAGGAAGTCATGGCGGCGGAAAAGTTGACTGTAAAGATCCCAAAAATAAAGACCACAAAGAATGCCAAAAGAAATAAGTTAACAAGTGTGGTTCGGGACCATAAAGAGCCTTTATGGTCTCTCTTCTTAAAAGCTACTGCGCAATGAACCTACAGCAAGAGCATTTCGAAACATCAAAACTCCAGCTTAGTCAGCCGCGCTTTATTTGAACACAGCCTTTTATTTTGATTCTTTCAACAGCTGCTTCATTTCAGCAATTTCTTTTTTCTGCATGGTGATAATTTCTTGGGCAAGTTGACGGATCTTTGGATTCTTACCGTGTTGTAAAACAACTTCTGCCATTTCCACAGCTCCCTGATGGTGTGGAATCATGGCAGCAAGAAAATCTTTGTCAGCATCTCCTGTGAATTTGATGTCCATACTCTTATGCATACTGTCATTAATTTGCTGATACTTTTTTGTGGATGCCGTTGTGGTTGGCTTGTTTGATGCAGAAGAGCTGTGCCCTGCGTGAGACCCATGCCCAGCATGTGGATCAGATGCTTTGTTTTGCGCCGAAACTTTATAGCAACTAAATGCTATAGCGAGAATCAAGATTATTTTGTAAAAAGCACTTTTCATTTTGATAGTTCCAATCTTTTTTCGAACTTACCCTGGTCGACGCTCAAATGCTTGCACGTCATCGGCTATGTGATGAAAGGCTTGTTTATCCACTGTGAAGATCGCAATTTTGGGCTTGTAGACTGAGGGGTCATCTAAAGTGCCAACCTTAACCACCATAGAACCGGGCCTGGTTGGTGTTTGTGTTCCGATACCGGTTCCACAAGTTGGGCAAAAGAAACGAGTTACAGGCTTTTCTAAGTCGCTTCGTTTGAACGACGCAGGCATACCTTTTTCATATTTGAACCCGTCAAGATCCAAGATAACAATGGCGTTTGGGTGTCCGCCGGTTATGTATTGACACTCGCGACAATGACATTGCAAAGACGCTTTGATCTCACCTTCATAAGAGTATCGAATCCCCTTACAGTAACAACCACCTGTCAATTTCATCACAGTCTCCATTTGTAAAGTATTTGCTGGTTTTGGCTTGTGCACTTCCTTGCATACCAATGTAATCCTAAGTGCCGTCAAATTAAAAAGTTTGCAGCGATTTAAATTACTTTTACTTTTACTTTTACTTTTACTTTTACTTTTACTTTTACTTTTACTTTTACTTTTACTTTTACTTTTACTTTTACTTTTACTTTTACTTTTACTTTTACTTTTACTCAGTTCTATTGAACTATTGATTAAGATAATTTAAGTACTAATTATTTTCAAAAATTTATACTTTTATAGGGTCAAGCGTAAAGACTCTTTACGCTTGTGCGTTTTGAGCAGTGTCAAATATCAGTTAGTTGAGTAGAAACAATCATCAATGTGCATGGACTTTTCATGGCTACGACAACTTGATCTAAATCAACTGAAATTAAACCAAGGGATTTCCTATGTTGCTTGTGCTCAAAATCTATATACATTGATCAAAGGTCAACTACTCGCCGAGGGATTCCGCTATGAAAACCATCAGCCAATTCTTAGACCAAAGTCAGCGAGCTACTTACTCAGTGAGCCCTGATGACACCATTAGGCAAGCCCTAGAAATGATGGCGCTTCACAACATTGGGGCATTGCTGGTTTTGAAAGAGCAAAAGTTAGTGGGTATTTTCTCGGAGCGTGACTACGCAAGAAAAGTTTTCCTAAAAGGAAAAAGTAGCAACGATGCCAAGGTGAGTGACGTCATGACTTCTAAGGTCATCACCATCGATACAAAACACTCTATTGATCAATGTATGCAAATAATGACTGACAACCACATCAGACACCTGCCTATTGTCAATGATCAAAAAGTGATGGGGCTCATTTCTATTGGCGATGTAGTTCGAGAAATGATTGCGTACCAGAAGTCAATGATAGAACAGTTACAAAGTTACATTGCCGGATAGAAACTTTGCGGGTAAATGCCCTATATCTTCTTGTATTTGAGGCACCCAGAATTGGTAACGATAGTCTTCTCACCCATCTTTCATGACTTTGACCAAGGAGAAATCAGATGTATCAAAAAATCATTCTGGCCTATGACGGATCGCTTGAAAGTCAGCAGGCCTTGCTCAATTGCAAAGACCTATCGCAATGGGAGCATGCAGCAGTCCATCTACTTTCAGTGGTTCCCTACGAAACAATTTCAATGGGCCATGAAACCTCTTACTACAGCGAGGCTGAAAACAAAATCGAGGAAGAACGGCGTTTGAAAATTCTCAACGAAGGTGTTGAGCAACTTAAGGGTGCAGGAATTGAGACTGCCGGAAAATTACTCAAAGGTGACGCAGTTGATAAAATCGTTGAATACGCGCGTACCATTGGCGCAGATTTGATCATGCTAGGCCATCAGCATCGTGACAATTGGCTGGAAAGATGGTGGGCCGGTTCAATTCCAAAAGCTTTGATTGAGCACTCACCATGTAGTGTTTTAGTGGTCATCATCAAATAAAAATGAGGATGAGTAATTGAGCCTATCAGTTTGCTGTTTTATCTTTTACGGACGCATTCAGACGGCAAAAATTGATTCACTGCACGAAACGTCCAACCATAAACTAACAAACCTCGGGCATGAGCTTCTTTGATCAGCTCAGTGGATGGCAGTAAACGTCGGCCATCGGTTGGCACAATAAGCTAAGTATGCGCACCTATGCCATCTGCATAGCCCTTCATGAAGCCAGTTCCATTTAGAGTTATGCTTGAGTCTTTAATAAAATTGCAGTGGTTTACGCCACCCGTCGAAACATGGACAAAATCGGTTTTATAGGCCTTGGTCGCATGGGACGCCCCATGGCGATCAATTTATTTTCAAAAGGCTTTGATGTGACGGCCTGGGACATCCGGCCAGAAGTAACTCAAGCGCTGGTGAAAGTGGGTTTAAAGGCTGGAGTTAGTATTGCTCAAATCGCCAAAGACTGCGACATAGTCATTACGATGCTTCCAAGCTCGATTGAGGTTGATAGCGTTGTTCAAGGTGCAAGTGGTGTTTTCGCAAATGCACAACCAGGCACTGTGGTCATGGATATGAGCACGATTGATCCACTGGCAACCGACCGCTTCAATGTATTAGCAAAAACCCATGGGTTAAGTTGGGTTGATGCGCCCGTTGGTCGCTTGGCTGAGCATGCCGATCGTGGCGAGTCTTTGTTCATGGTGGGAGCTAGTCATGAGGATTTTTCTCGTGTTCGCCCACTGATGGAGGCAATGGGGAATTCTATTTATCACTGCGGGGACGTCGGCACCGGTGGTCGAACAAAACTGGTTAATAATTACATTGCAATTACCTTATGTCAGGTCAACGGTGAGGCGCTAGCACTGTCACAACGTTTTGGTTTGGATTTAACAAATACTTTGGCGGTATTGCTCGGTACATCCGCCAACAATGGTCAGCTGCGGATGAATTTTCCCAATAAAGTTTTGGCAGGCGATTCATCACCTGGATTTACGATCGATCTAGCGCATAAAGATTTGTCGTTGGTGCTGAATGCTGCTAACGCTTGCAAAGTTCCAATGCCTGTGGGTGCAGCCACACTAAATTCCTTTAGTTTGGCAAGAGCAAGTGATCATGGAATGTTAGATTTTTCTTGCATTGTTGATGTGATGTGCGAAATGGCTCAAATCCAAAAACCGCGTGTTCCTAATGGATGGAAGCCAACATAAACATTAACTGGTTGTGTATTCATATCAATCATAAAAAGCTAATTAATTGACGCTTTTCTACTTGAGTATCCGTTTATAAATTTTTAAAAACAGGAGGCTTAATGGCTATAGAAAATTCTGAAGATAAAAAGTTGTTTAAACTCATTAGCACAAAACTTTTTACTTCTGTCGCAAGTTCTCAAACACCGCCGCAAAGCCTTCGTGCTCCATCAGTTTGGCACTGGTCGCAGACTTTTTTATGATGGAGCCACCACTGCCGTTGCCAGAAGGTGTTCAGTCACGTTACGTCTCTTTGTCAACCGGCTTGCAGATGCACCTACTTGAGGCCGGACAAGTCGTGCCCGGCGGTACCAGCAAACCTTTGATACTTTTGCTTCACGGCTTCCCAGAACTGGCCTACAGTTGGCGGCATCAACTCACGGCACTTGCGCAAGCGGGCTTCCATGTGGTGGCCCCAGACCAAAGAGGCTACGGACGAAGTACTGGCAGCGATGACCGCTATGAAGGCGACTGGCGAGCCAGCAATATGCCGAATTTGGTCAGCGATATGCTGGCACTCATACAAACTTTAGGCTACGCGAAAGTACACGCTGTGATCGGTCACGATTTTGGCTCGCCAGTGGCCGCCTGGTGCTCTTTGATACACCCTGATGTCTTTCAAAGTGTGGTGATGATGAGCGCACCTTTTGGTGGCCCCCCTGACGCGGCCACTGCACCGCAAGCGCACGCTGAGTTGACGCATGAGGTGCAGGCCTTGCACCAACTTGTCCCTGCTCGCCATCATTACCAGTGGTACTACTCATCAGCACAGGCCAACGATGACATGTGGCATGCTCCGCAAGGCTTACACGATTTTTTGCGGGCCTACTACCATGTCAAAAGCGCGGACTGGTCGACCAATCAACCCATACCCTTGAAGGCTTGGCAGGCCGAGGTGCTGGCCACTTTGCCGCACTACTACGTCATGCCTTATCCTTCGACCATGGCAGATGCGGTAGCGCCCTTCATGCCCACTGCCTTACAAATTCAAACCTGCACGTGGCTAACCGACTCGGATCTGGCCGTTTATGTAGCTGAGTACGCACGGCGCGGATTCCAGGGGGGCTTGCAGTGGTACCGCTGTTCGACCGATCGGAACGAGCACATCGCACTTTCGCGGTTTAGCGGACAGCGCATAACCGTGCCCAGCGCTTACATAGCGGGCGCGGCCGACTGGGGCATTTACCAGTCACCCGGAGCCTTTGAACGTATGCAAAGTCTATGCACCCAACTGCGCATTTGCCAGATATTGCCGGGCGCCGGTCATTGGGTGCAGCAAGAACAGGTCGAGGCCGTCAACCGATTGCTGCTGGAGTTTGTCAGAACAACTTAACGCCATGACAAGAGCCCCAAGTTTGCTGCGGCTGGCCAATTGGGGTCACCAATTGGGGTCAGATCAACATTAATTCCCCAACCTGTAAAAACGATCAGCCCCCCAAGCTCACCCCTTAGCCCGCTGAGAGCAATGCGTATCTTGTCCTCGGTTGAGTAATGACGCCTAGTAGCTCTTCTGATGGCTTTGACCACCTGCTCTGCAGTGGCCTTGCGTTGAAAATATTTCAATTTCATCTTCACTCCTTAAGTTGAAAGATGAAACAAAACTCTCCTTTAATCAAGTACCCCTATTTGTCTCACACACGCTGACGTCGGACAATTTTGCAATAGTCAAGCAGCGCTTTTGTGGTCGACAAACTCTGCAGACTTCAAGTTAGCTTGTTAGCCATGCTTATCCTAGATCACTAGGCAAGCGCTTTTTCAGGCCCTAGTAACTCAATGCGAAATCGATTCTTTAAATAAACACCATCCCTTGGCGGCAACACAAGGGGTAATTTTTCAGAGTCTACCTTGACTTGCGCAAACAAAGCGCCAGATCTGGCCTTGCCCTTTTTGTAGATTTCATTCCTTAAGTTTTCCAAATCAGACTTGTTTGCAACCAATATCGACTGTGCAAGCCCTGCCGACTTGGCCATACCAACCAAATCGACTCCAAGCCCCGTCACTGTCTTTTGCATGCCAGTCTCGCCATAGTGTTCGTTATCAAGAACAACAATGGACAGATTGGCGGGCTTGTGCGCGCCAATGACAGCCAAGGAACCAAGACCCATCAGCATTTCACCATCACCAGTGACCACCAACACGTTGCGCTTAGGTTGAGCCATTGCAAGGCCAAGGCCAATCATGGCAGCGCCTCCCATAGCGCCCCATAAAGGAAACGAGAGTGGATGATCGCCTGCGGCAGTGATGTCCCATGCAGGTGCGCCTAGGCCAGCCACAACCAATAGGTCATCCCGCTGGTTCAATAAAAAATTAACGACTTCGCGACGTTGCAATATTTTTTTCATAGCTTGGCCTAATGGGTGAGTTTGCGAAAATCTTTGGCACCTGTGACCTTTTGCCCGATCAGAACTGCAATCGGACGACTGGTATTAAAAGCCATGTGCAAAGCACCCGCCACCTCCTCCACTACAGCTTCGTGCGTATCACCGCGCCGAACCAGCACGCCCATTGCAGAAAGTACCGTTTCAGTGGCATGGCCCATCGGAACTTGCGACGGATTGAATTCGCCATGGTCTCCGCGCATGGTGATCAAAATGACCAAGGGCATTTGGCATGATGTGCTCAGGGACAGCATATTGATGCAATTACCAACACCGCTGCTTTGCATCAACAGAATACCTTTTTCACCCCCTAACCATGCGCCACCGAGCAAGGAGACGCCCTGCTCTTCACTGGTCAGTCTGACCACTTTCATCTTCTTGTCTGCTTCACACAGTCGAATCAAGTTGGCATGCCCAGCATCCGGCACCATGGCCACTTGTTTAATTTGGTGCTCGCGCAACAAGCTGTGAACAGGTTCTGACCAATGCGTAGGTTTGGATTGATTGGAATTTTTCAAATTGTTCCTTGTGTGATTCCAGCAATGAATTGCG
>Ga0222712_10006999_pt1 | contig 11021 bp, 29 predicted proteins | sample C33_657DmetaG_FD_165043 | JGI IMG/M metagenome (GOLD analysis project Ga0222712, IMG submission 165043) | Estuarine water microbial communities from San Francisco Bay, California, United States - C33_657D | ecosystem: Environmental > Aquatic > Marine > Unclassified | place: USA: California... | reverse complement strand
GTGCTCATGTTGTCAAGAATACGGTCAATGTATGCTTCTAGGAGTTCTTGGCGGTTCATAGAATTGTCGGAGTTTGAGTGTGGATTAGGAAGGGCAATCATCAGACAATGAAGTTAGAATCAGGATCAAATGTGACCTCGGAAATGACATCAAAATCCTCAGTCATTTTCACATAATTCCACTCATTGACATCCTCACCTTGCTGATAACAATGAATGAAATTGTCGGCATCTTGCTTTACAAAACAACCATCATAATTCTCCTCATCATAAACATAACCTGCGGCAATCAGTGCATCGGTGAATGTCATGGGGGTGATTCCTCTCAACATGGCCAAGATAATTGAAAAGCGGGTGGATTGCAATGGGGTGTGTGCCAGTATCTCAACTGTCACACGGTAGGTCATTTGTTGTTAAGATTGCGGGTGTTCAATTCTTCTTCAATCAGGTCAAAGATTTGGGTGTAAATGTAATCGGTGTCCTCCACTTCGTTAAGAATCTCAGCAGCAATTTTGCGCTCTACAGGTAGTTGATCACCACCATCTTCGCTCCACACGAATACATCTTCATTGGTGAAGATAAATGCCGCAGCGGGTGCATCTTCTCCCTGTTGTTCGATCAGACGTTGAACACGAGCGAGCAAATGTGCGAGAGTGTTGTTAGCAGTCATGATTTCAGTGAGTGTTAAGAATGTGACGATAGTCGATGGATTTAATACACCAACCATAGGCACATGTAATCTCTTCAACTAGATCTTCCTCATCCACAGCTTCCCAGATTTGACCATAAACTTCCTCATAAATCTCATCTTGTTCTTTCTCATCAATGTCGTCAAAATCAAACTCGATTGATGTAACTTGGAATTGCATTGTTCGAGGGTGAATGTGTTGTTTAATCAGTGACATTAGACAGATGGGGTGACGTTAATCTCCTTAACATTCAGTCCACAGAGCTGATTGTAGACACGGTTAAGAATCAATTTATCAGCGGACTTTGCTTTGCTTTTCTCATACCAAACGGTCACACATCCGTCGTAGGTTTCAACTTGCACACGATAGTTTTTCATCAGCAAGCACCATTCATAGGGTTGACATTCTTAACTTCAGTGTTAAAGCCAGTCACTTCCCAACCTAAACCAATGCGCTCAGCCATCTCACGCTCAAAGTCACGCTTGGTGATACATTTGTAGGACAAAGCTTCAATACCGCGATACTTGAGCACTTTGTACATGTGACGAGTGCTATCTTTCACAGGATAGTAATCAACAACAATCGAAGGCTGACCGTTGATTTGTGAACAGGTGGAAAGTTGCATTGGATTCATCTCTCAACATGGCCAATATACGGCATGTGGCTGCCCTCTGGGAGACTCTGTGGCCAGTCTGTGGACTGGCACAAGGTAGACTATTCGTTAGTGGGATGATTTACAATTTGATCCTCAATTTGATTGGACAATTCTTGTATGTAATCTCGATCAGCTTTGTATTCTGGATTATGAGAATTATCACGAAGAAAGTTCATGATAAAGTCAATTTGTCCATCAGTGAAGTAATAATCTTTGAGTTCAGACATCATCAATGGAATCAGAAGTGTGCTTCGGAGTAGTCAAGGAGATCAATGTACTTTGCGATACCATCGTAACAACGTCCTGCCATCAGATCATCACCAGAAGCAACATAACTCTTCAGAAACTCGAAACAGAAATTAATACGCAACTCGGGTGCAATCGCATCGAGTTGTTGTTGCTTACGCTTATAAGCTGCGTTGTAAGCGAACATCTCCCGATCTTCAATGCTGACAGTGTGGAATTGGCGATCCATGTGTGTTCCTCTCAACATGGCCAATATACGGCAGATGGGGGCTCAGGTCAAGGGGCTGAACGATCAGCGTATTTTATGAGTAAAATTACGTTTCATAAGATTCTTGCATGTGACAAATCTTTCCCACTCTCTATCACTAAAGTTATCAGATGCGTATGGGATACCAACAATGTAGGCACAAGCCTTGTTGATTCTCTCTTCTATTTGTGCAGTGGAAAGTGATGCGATCAATGCAAGTTCAATCATGATAATCAGCGAGCGTAAAGATAACCACCAGACCAATCAGCATTGGCAAGCAAGTATTCACGATCAGCAATCAATCGCAGATCATAACGCACACCTTTCGCAGGAGCTTTCCAAGATGCAGACTTGTACAGCTGTCCCGTTTGCTTATCAACGAAAGCATGAACAGAGCGAGAACCACCACCATCAATCATGATGATTTTGTGATACTTTTTACCAGACTCGATGACATAATCAATGTCACACTTACCAGATTTCAGTTCCTCAATCTTGCGCTGATGATACTGTGACTGAACAGAAGGAGATCCATCATAAGTAAAGTCAAAGTTCTCCACAGAGCGTTGATGAGAACGAATCGAATACTGACGATAATTATCTTTCAGTGCTTCAATCAGCAGATAGGTATTCTTAAGGACCGAATCTGCAATGGTTCGTTGTGCTTGGAGTTGCATTGGATTCCTCTCAACATGGCCAAGATACAGCATCTGGCTGCCGAGCACAAGGGGGCTTGTGCCAGTTTATCAGGCTGGTCGCTGCCATTTTGTGCCATCTTGAACATAACCATCACCATCACCATCTGTTGCATTAGGATTATACCCATCTGCAATCATTTCCTCTAAATTAGGTGGCACTTCTCCTTCCAGCTCAGATGATCTAGGCTGTGGAGCGATGGTATCAACTTTCACACCGTCAACGAAAAGTGTAATTTCTCCTTGCAGCTCTGTTGCATAGTGTTGACCTAACAGGTATGCTTCTTCAAGTGAACTACAATGATGATGATTGATGCCATTAGTGATAAAGAACTCGTGTGCCATTGTTTTATACTAACTGTTCTATTTAATTACCAATCTTTGGGTTTGGTGAAGTTATAGAAGGAGAACATGCGACGATTCACTAACTTAAACGTACCATAATCGTTGGAGTGAACATAACCTTCATGACCAGATGCAACACGATCTACACCCAGATCAATCTCTGCACTAACTTGATCACCAGTAACCATAATTCCTTCCACAATTAAATCTTTAGCTTTGGTCAGTAGATTAAACAGCAAACGCAAGTTGCCATCAATACAATTCACAGGAACATTCTCGCGGATGCACTTATTGATTGCAATTTTTAGTTCTTCTTGTTCTTTTTTGGTTTCAGGGTACTTAACAAAATTGCTAACCACACTTGCCAGACTAAGAAGATAATCAACTCGACGGCTACGGGTGACAAACTGTGCATCAGGATTTACGAAGTAAGTACGAAGGAAGTTGTATTTGAGATAACTGGGAACATCAAAAGATGCAGTCATTTCTTTGACTTTGCATGACGAATCTCCGTGATACTGTGTGTGACAAACAAAGACAATAGAAGTATTAGATAGAGCAGCACTGTCATCCAGGAAAGTGTAAGTAAGTGTATTAGGGGTGAATGTGTTGCTACCACCAAACCCAATAAAATCACCTTGGAAGACACCCTCAACTGGAGGCAATACTTCAAGGCAAGTATGAAGTATTCCCGCAACTTTGGGATTGTTACCGTGATTCTCTTCGATGTCAAAGTGAGTATAATTGATCTTAACTTTAACCTTATTGAATACACTTTTGGTTGCTACAAACTTCTTACCAGTCTCGGGACATGTACCGAATACGATAGCAGGAGAGCCATCATACTTTACACTGCAATCACCTTTGCAGTTACGCAGATAGTTGATAGTATCCTGCACAGCTTTCTTACCAAGCAGAACAGAATCTTCGGGATGTTCGAGGTGAGTGTTCTTCATGTGGCCATCATACACTAAAAAAGGGGTCTGTAAAGACCCCATGTGACAGTTTAAGAATTGACACACTCTTTGAGTTCTTTCACACGTTCATGACGTAGCTTTAACAGGTCTCGATACTGTTTGTGTTGTTCTTTTGTGAGTTGAAAATAGTTGCGATGCCATTCAGTACGCAACTCTTTCATTTGCTTCAATACTTCAGACGATTTCATTTTGATTCTCCTCAGTTTGTTTAGGGCTTACATAACGAATGTTATAGGGAGAATTGAAAAAGCGACGGAAAGAAGTGATAATAATAAGAAGCGTTGAAGCAACACCAACCAAACCAAGGAAGGTAACAGCATTGCCACCGAAAGAATAAGTGTCAGGCATCAGTAATCGTATTCAGCGTTGATGTATTCGTTAAAGTCAAATTTGTCATCGTAATCTTCTACAATGTCGAAGATTTCGCCAGGCATGTCTTGAATCTCGGACCACAGATCATCAAACATAGTTTGTCTCTCAGGAACAAGGCCATAATACATGGCACAGGGGTCGCGTGTCAACTTAGTGGACGGTTTGGCAACTGGCCATTGTCTATGTGAATGTAAATGGGTTGATCATCATTCCAATGACGAATTACGCCCGCAACGATAAAACAATTAGTAAGAAGATAAGTGATGAATATAAAAGTCCGTACACGAGCCACGTTGTCTGCTTCTCCGTCATTTTTGCTTGCCTTTTCTCCTAATGCTTTAGCCCAAAGTCTCCACATATTAAAATCCGTACTTAAATTTTGTATTCAAATTAAATGCGATTGAGATACGATCTTCATCAGATAGATTTTCTTCAACGCGATGTCGCAAATGTGATGGGAACAATACCATTCTACCAGGAATTGGATTAAAAGTAAATGTTTTATAGTAATTGGTTGTTTTTTCAAAATTACTATTGACATTTTGCAATAGTTCTCCTTCATTGAAGAAATGTGGAGACTCAAAAATTAATTCACCACATTTTTCTGGTGTTTTAATCCACAAAACTCCAGATAATAAAGATATAGGATGTATGTGAGCTAAATTATAATTCCCTTTTTTGTTTATGTTAATCCACATATTACCCATCTCAAAATTTAAGTTATAAAAACTAACCGATGTTTTAATGTGACTAAAAATATAATCAAAATACTGAGAAAAAGATTCTTTTCTCCAAAAATCTGACTCAGATTGCCAACCGCCACGATTTGATATAATTACACCTTCTTTGTTTTTCTTGTAATCATAAATCCAATCAATTAGTGGTTGTTGAATGTGATCAAAACAAGGACATTCAACTTCGGTTATAATTGATGGAAATACTGCATGATTATAGACTTTCATTTTTCTGTGAGTTTACTTATGTTCTTAAAATCTGATTTATTTACAACAACACAAACATCTTGTGATCTATGTTTTCCTTTGACCACAAGTATAGAAAGAGAGTGATCACAAATAAATGTAACCACTCCTACAATTTCTTTATACTTAACAGTCTCACCTTCAGCAAACAGCATCAAGATCCTCCATAAACATCCAATCGTCAGGCTCTTCACCGTCAACAACAAACTCTAGATACAGTGCATCAGCATCATCATAACGATCTTTATCCACTAGATAACACATTTGATGATTCCAATGATCTTCAATTTCAACCAAGATTTGACGATGTAGATTAGTCATGATAGCGCGGCTTCAAGAGGATTCATTTTGATTTGCATCGCAGAGTAAGGTGTAGTTTTCTGTGCGTCTACTACACTACCCACTGTCGATGAATTAACTGGGGCATGGTATTGTCCTGTTTTGGAATTGTAGAATCCCCAGATGCACTTAACAGGTTCACCATTATTATAATCGTAAATACGATCATCACAGATCCAAATGGCAGTGACATTACGCTTGAAAAGTGTTTGCTCATAATGATAATTCTGTGGTGCTTTGTGAGGAAACTTTACCAACATAATCAGGTGATGAATGAATCAACAATGCGGGATTCTTGTTCTTCAGAAAGTGTAAAACGTGGTGCCTTAACGATGTTTGCTAGAATACGATCATCATAAGAATCTGCATAATCATCACGCCAAGCTAGCAGCAGATCGTGACATTCATTATCATCTTTGGCAATTACAGTAACTGTGCCACCATATTCTGAAGTGGGAAAACCAACCCAATAATCGACAATGTAAAGTGATTTCATCTTTTCCGATTAACTACTCCTTAATTTTAGTGGATTGTTCGACGTTTGTCAATGCTTGCTGTTTGTAGTATGCTTTATACATACGATCATCGCGTTGGATTAGGAAAATGTTCCAACCGATAATAGCAAGGAAACCAAGTGAAAATGCGGTCAGATACTTCTTGTTCATGCTGCAGCTCCTGTGGGAATTTCAACACCTTCCATGTAGGAATCGTGCCACTTGCAGGTATCATAGCACAACCAACCTTCGGTTGCAGTGTAGACGTAACCAAACTCTTCATTATTCTGAAGAAACTCGCCCAGGTTATCATCTAAACGAGGAGGGCAATCTTCACCACGCGAAGCATAATACAGAGGACCAACAGTAGGCAGAGTTTCATTCTGCCAACCAGCATTAGTGCGAAGCGCGGAAATGTCGCCACCGTCGATCAGTTCACGCACTTGATCTTCAGTGTTATAATGTGTGCGAAGAACGCGACCATTGAAAGACGGATAACCGTCCCAATGACAATAAACAGACACGATCTGTCCGCTTTTAAGTTCTAGACCGATGCGAGAGCGGGTTGCCATGTGGTGCTTGTCTCAACATGGCCAATATACGATGCTCAGACTGCCATGGGAGAATCAGTGGACAGCTTGCAAACTGTCACTCGCTCAGTGCTGATCCACGCCAATTCTTTGGGGCTGGAGGATCACACTTACCTTCTAAAGATCGAACCATAAGTTCAGCAAACTTTTCCATCTTTTCTGCTGATACTGTCTGCGGAGCGTAACTGATAGCATCTTTTAATGCTACCAATTCGTTCCATTCTTCTGTGCTAAGATTGTCTGATCCAGTTTTAGCAAGAGTCATAATCCCTCCAAGTGTGTGGCTATCATAACATTGGTTTTATGCACTATCTATAAATTTAACAATTTCTTTGGGATCATGGAATGTACTTTGCTGCTCTATTCAATCTTTCAAGTTTTTGCTCCGCTTCAGTTACTCTAGAACTGTGTAATTCTTCTTTTGATGCTTTTCTAACTTCATAAACTGGAGTTTTTGGTGGACCTGCAGGCCCTTCGGAATGATAAATCCAAAAAAGTTTATCACCCTTTTTCCAATTTACATCTTCTAATAAATCTTCTGGAAGAGATATAATGTGTTCCTCTGATTTTCCATTAGAAACTTTTTCGATTGTCAATGTCCAAGTTTTATACTTTAAGATCTCTTTATCATCCATAAAGTCAACATTCCTCCATTCCAAGTGTTACTTTTTTAAGATGATAAGAACCATCATTATTATCTATCCATTCAATTTGATCTCCTTCAGAAATGTTTGCTGCTTCTAGCAAATCATCTGGGAAACTAATAAAATACTCTTGTTCTCCAGTATCAGCATCTTTAACTTCCTCAACAGGTAATCTCCATGTTTTAACTTTATTTGCATAATGAATCTCACCGGGTCCATTACTATCGCACCAGAAATCATTCCAAGCACCTTTACATTCTGGTGAGGGATCATCTTTATCACAAACAAATGGTTCACCAGTTGCACTAAGATCAACTGGACGATGGCCACTCATCAGTTCTAACAATCCAAAGCATTTTTGAGATTGTTCTTTATGGTAGTTGTATTCATCTTGCACAACTTTACGAATAGTAGAATAAATTTCGTGCGGTGATGCTTCTCCACATGAAAGAGCATCATGCAACCAATTTTCTAGATTTTCAAGAGAATAATTTTTGTAGTTAAAGTCAGTCATGTTTCTTATAAACTTTTTTGAGATCTTTGTAAAGTTCTTTAATTTGCTCATAGGCTTGATCTGCAGAGAGTTTATCTCCTAATTCAAGTCCTATAATCAATTCTACACGATCACCAAAACGTGCAAGTGTTTTTTCAAAATGTGTTAGGTCTTCGTACATTGAAATCAAATTATTCTACAAGTATTTTACACCACATCAAACCAAAAAACAAGTACAAGTCTTGAATTGAAAAGATTGTTTCCAAAATAATAATATGGAGCGTGATAATGAGTTCCTTCATATAGAACAATTCTATTAAATTTATTTGTCAATTCTAATTTAATATTAAAATTTTTATTATATTCCTCTTTATAATCAGCAAACTCTGTTATGATCTTAATATCATGAGTTGAAGATGCAATAGGGAAATCATTTTTTTGTTCAAGAACATTTATATTCGCAATAGGAGTGCAGAGTATTGTTCCAGAATGTTCTACAGGATTTTCATTTAGATAAACCAATCCAGCATATTTCAATTTATCTCTATGAATTAACCCGAGTCTATGAATACCCGACGTAATGTGAAAAGCACAAGAAAAGTTTGCTATGTTCGTAGTTAATGTTTTTTCTAAAAAGTTAATAATATATGAACTGATATTACTTGGAACTGAACATCTAATCCCAGGGTAATTTTTAATTGAATCATTTAGAATACAATTATGTTCTTTTGCAAGAAGATCAAGTCCTATTTGACGAACTCTATATGAATCTTCAAAAAAATTATCAACAACTTTGTGCATTTGAAATCTGTTTAATAAATTTTTTGTGGCCTATCCAAAATAATTGATTTTGAAAATTATTATGATCATCTAACTCCTTTTGCACAGAATCGTACATTTGATACTCATCATACTCGAATTTAATTTTATCATGATCAAACCAATCCAAACCATAAAGAATAGGAATGTAATTGACAGAATTAAACATTCCCCATGGGCATTGAATATCTGTTGGTAAGGGTAATCTATTTTTCCACCTTTCAAGATAACCTTGAAGGCCAGGAGTTAATTCTAAATTATTTTTAACTTCTTTCCAAAATGGAGTATCGTCTCTTTTTACGAGATAATGTGCTTGAACATAATCGGCAATATTCTCAAATATTGCATTTACATGTTCATTACAACTTTCTTCATCATATGATGGTAAAAAGTGCATGAAACAGAACATTTGCTGAATGACACTACCAATAGATGTTGCTTCCAGTGGTTCAACAAAACTCTGAGATAATCCGACAGCATAACAGTTTTTATGCCATGCTTTTTCTAAACGACCAGGATCAAACTTAAATGATCTTGCAACTTCTAATGTTTGACCATATGATTCTTCCATCTCTTGATGAGCTTCATCTTTTCCAATGAATCCATCACAATACACATATCCGTTTCCAGTTCTTGTTTGTGTTGGAATTGTCCAAGACCATCCATTCTTTCTTGCAGTAGATTTTGTATATTTGTTATACTCCTCCATTTCATCTGTTGGAAATGCAATAGCAGAGTTTAATGGAAAATAACGAGCATATGATTTCCACTTAATGCCATAAGTTTTATGTAAAAGAAGTCTTGCAAATCCAGTGCAGTCGATAAAAAAGTCTGCAAAATGTTCCCATTCTTCAGACACAACGGACAGAATATCTCCAGTCTCTTCATCTAAAGTTGCGCCCGTTAAATTGTCAACGATTATTTCAATATTTCTCTTTTCACACTCTTTATGCAAAAATGTATTCAATGCAAATGTATCAAAATGATACTGATTTGTTGGAGAATCATTCAGATCATTAAAATTATTTAATGCAACTCTATTCTCCCAAGTTTTATCAGATTGCATTTTTTGAGGAAGTTGACCAGTTGCAATTACATGAGCATAGTTATAAAAATAACTACCTATTGTTTTTGAGAATGGTGTCCCAATACTGTGCATAAAATCATTTTCTGCCCAGTTATCAAAATACACACCAATCTTAAATGTACCATTGCAATGCAATATTGCATCGAGTTGATTAAGTCCAATAAAAGAACAAAATTGAGCCCAATGTTCTGTTGAACTTTCTCCAACTCCAACAATACCAACATCAGCAGATTCTATGATCTTAATTTCTTTCTGAGGAAATCTTGTTTTAAGTATTAAAGCAGCAATACATCCAGCAGTACCACCACCAACTACAATGATACTATCAATTTTTTTCATCTAATTCTTTTTTTAATTCTTTTGCAAGTTTAATGGATCTTCTCCATATCATATATTTAACGATTGGATTATCAGGGCTCTGCATGATTCTCCACTTCAGTTTCTCATATTCCAGTTCAATTCTCTTCTGAGTTAATACAAAAAAAGTTGCCAAGGATTTATCCGTGACAACGAAATATCCGATGATTAAAAATACTCCAAGCCAAAAGTATGAGGTTATCATAAGAATACAGTCCCTGGTTGTGACTGTGAGCGGTGCTCTTTTATATATTTGTGTGCCTGACGGACTGTAGAAACCATCTCTAATTGATACCCACCATGAATGATGATTAGGTTCTTTTTACCATAAGGAACCGCAGCATATCCATCATCAGTGATAAAACCTTCTCTCATGTTACTAAAAATTGCTTCTCATATTCTTTCAGTTCCTCAGGAACATCCAAAATGTTAGAATCGATCGGCATAGACTTATTCCATCTTACAGCATTCTCTGGTCTTTTGTAAAGCTTAATGTTCAGATGATTATACTTCAAATGTGTGGGAACTTTCACCTGATAAGTATCACCATCATTTGATGTCAGGTAACTTAGCTCCAGGTTCTCCTCCGCTGTCACCACAATGGTCTGGCAAGACAGCAAAAAGATTTCCTGAAACTTGTCTAGGCTGGACAAGTACACGTCTGGGTTGTCCAGAATCATGCGCGAAATGAATTGTGGAGACAAACAATGGTCATGTACGACCTTTTTCTTTACACTTTTGTTTTTCAGTGCATTTTCGCTGATCAGACCAGTGGGATTGGGGATGCCCGAGTCAAAGACACCGATATAATAGATTCTAGTAATGGGGCGAGCAAACTCGGGTTTCCCCCAGTTATGCAAATTGGCCTTGAGACTATTGTATGCAGTCTCACAGTAGGATTTCCAGTCTTTCACGGCGTTTCATCGCTCCAGTAGTATCTCAGTTTATCACCATCTGCGTGAATATTCAAGTGGTAAATCTTTTTGTCTTGTG
>Ga0222712_10006996_pt1 | contig 11024 bp, 13 predicted proteins | sample C33_657DmetaG_FD_165043 | JGI IMG/M metagenome (GOLD analysis project Ga0222712, IMG submission 165043) | Estuarine water microbial communities from San Francisco Bay, California, United States - C33_657D | ecosystem: Environmental > Aquatic > Marine > Unclassified | place: USA: California... | reverse complement strand
ATTTCACTTAACTCTGCGTATGGGGCTATCGGAAATCAGTATTTTCGTTACTATAAACTTGAGAATGCCGAAGCCATTACTCTCAGCGGACAGGTTGCGATCCGCTGGATTGAAGGAAAAATGAATACATATCTGAATAAGATTTTGAAAACGGAGGACGTTGATTATGTTATTGCTTCAGATACTGATTCTATTTACCTTAATATGGGTCCTTTGGTTGAACGTGTATACAAAGGAAGAGAGAAAACTACTGAGAGCGTTGTTTCGTTCCTTGATAAGATCTGTCAAATGGAACTTGAAAAATATATTGAAAGTTCTTACCAAGAATTGGCTGACTATGTGAATGCTTATGATCAGAAGATGTTCATGAAACGTGAAAATATTGCTGATCGTGGCATCTGGACTGCTAAAAAACGATATATTCTTAATGTGTGGGACAGTGAAGGTGTTCGGTATTCTGAACCTAAACTGAAGATCATGGGTATTGAGGCAGTTAAATCATCCACACCAGCACCATGCCGCAAGATGATTAAGGATGCTCTCAAACTTATGATGAGTGGAACTGAAGATGATGTAATTAACTTTATTGAAAAGAGTCGGAATGAGTTTAGAAAACTTCCTCCAGAACAAGTTTCCTTCCCACGTTCTGCTTCTGATGTGAATAAGTATAGGTCTAGTTCTTCAATCTACGAAAAAGGAACTCCTATTCATATTCGTGGAGCACTTCTGTTCAATCACTATATCAAGCAGGCAAATCTAACGAATAAGTACTCTCTGATTCAAAATGGAGAGAAAATTAAATTCTGTTACCTTAAAAAACCAAACTCTATTCATGAGAATGTAATCTCTTATATTCAGGATTTTCCGAGGGAACTTGGGATTGACAAATACATAGACTACGATCTACAATTTGAGAAAGCATTTCTTGAACCTATGAAAGTCATTCTTGATTCTATTGGATGGAGTGTAGAAAAAACTGTAAACCTTGATTCATTTTTTAACTGATGGACTTCCTTAAAGATATTGTAAAAGAGATTGGTGATGACTACACTAAACTTGCATCGGAAATAGACGAAACAGAAACTTATGTTGACACGGGTTCATACATTTTTAATGCACTGGTTTCAGGTAGCATATTTGGTGGTGTATCTGGGAACAAGATTACTGCTATTGCTGGAGAGTCTTCTACTGGAAAAACTTTCTTCAGCCTCGCCGTTGTTAAGAATTTTCTTGATTCCAATCCCGATGGGTATTGTCTCTATTTTGATACTGAAGCTGCTATTACCAAATCACTTGTAGAATCCCGTGGAATTGATACTTCTCGTCTGGTTGTTGTTAACGTTGTTACTATTGAAGAGTTTCGTGGAAAGGCACTCAAAGCCGTAGATCTTTATTTAAAAAAACCTGCAGAAGAACGCAAACCTTGCATGTTTGTGCTAGACTCTTTAGGTATGCTTTCTACAGAGAAAGAAATCACTGACGCACTGAACGATAAGCAAGTTCGTGATATGACTAAATCGCAACTTGTGAAAGGTGCTTTCCGAATGCTCACACTCAAACTAGGTCAAGCAAATGTTCCACTTCTTGTCACAAACCATACATACGATGTCATCGGAGCTTATGTACCAACGAAAGAAATGGGGGGAGGTTCTGGACTCAAATACGCAGCAAGTACGATCATTTATCTCAGCAAAAAGAAAGAAAAGGATGGAACGGAAGTGGTCGGAAATATTATCAAGGCTAAGACTGCTAAATCGCGTTTGAGTAAAGAAAACAAAGATGTTGAGATTCGTCTTTACTATGATGAGCGTGGTCTTGATCGTTACTATGGTCTTCTTGAACTCGGTGAGATTGGTGGACTTTGGAAGAATGTAGCAGGTCGTTATGAAATTGATGGTAAGAAGATTTATGCTAAGCAGATTCTAAAAGAACCTGAAGTATATTTCACTGAAGAAGTGATGCAACAACTTGACGAAATCGCACGTAAGGAATTTAGTTATGGAGAAGGTTGAGTTTCTAATTCTTAGAAACCTGTTACATAATGAGGATTATGTCCGTAAAGTAATACCATTCATTAAATCTGAATACTTCGAAGATACTAATCAAAAGATTGTATTCGAGGAGATTCTATCTTTTATTGAGCAATACAATCAACCAGCAACAAAAGAAGTTCTTTGTATTGAGGTAGAAAAACGCAAAGATATTAACGATACTTCTTTTAAGGAAATTGTTCACTTGATTCAAAATCTTGATGATGTTCCTATTGAACTTGACTGGTTGATCGATACCACTGAGAAGTGGTGTCGTGATAGGGCAATTTACATCGCACTTATGGAATCAATCCATATTGCAGATGGTAAAGATGAGAAGAAAAATCGTGATAGTATTCCTAGTATTCTATCAGATGCTCTTGCTGTATCTTTTGATACTCATATTGGTCATGATTATTTGTTAGACTATGAGCAACGTTACGAGTCCTATCATAAGAAGGAAGAGAAAATTGAATTCGACCTTGAATACTTTAACAAGATCACAAAAGGTGGTCTACCTAATAAGACTCTTAATATCGCTTTGGCTGGTACGGGTGTCGGAAAGAGTCTCTTTATGTGCCATGTTGCTGCTTCCGTCTTACTGCAAGGCAGGAACGTTCTCTACATCACTCTTGAAATGGCGGAAGAGCGAATTGCTGAACGAATTGACGCAAACCTCCTGAATGTTCCTATTCAGGATATTGGGGATCTACCTAAGCAAATGTTTGAGAGTAAGGTAACTAATCTTGCCAAGAAGACTCAGGGAACTTTAATTATTAAAGAGTACCCCACTGCTTCTGCTCACTCAGGACATTTCAAGTCTCTTCTAAACGAACTTGCATTGAAGAAATCATTTCGTCCAGATATTATCTTCATTGACTATCTGAACATCTGTGCATCTTCTAGATATAAAGGAAACCTCTCTGTGAATTCTTACTCTTATATTAAGGCGATTGCAGAAGAACTTCGCGGTCTTGCTGTGGAGTTTAATGTTCCGATTGTAAGTGCTACTCAGACTACTCGTTCTGGTTATGGTTCTTCTGATGTGGAACTAACTGATACATCAGAATCATTTGGTCTTCCTGCAACTGCTGACTTAATGTTTGCTCTGATTTCTACTGAAGAACTGGAAGAACTTGGTCAGATTCTTGTGAAGCAACTTAAGAATCGTTATAATGATCCTACCATCCATAAGAGATTTGTGGTTGGTATTGATAGAGCAAAGATGCGTCTTTATGATTGCGAACAGTCTGCTCAGAATGATATCCTTGACAATAAGCAAGAAGAGGAGTATGATTTTGAAGACAGAAAACCAAAGAAATCATTTGAGGGATTTAAGTTTTGAACTACTATTCGGTATTTGACAAGAATGGTAAAAAGATTGCTGATTGTGCAAGTATCCGAGATGCTATTATGATGGTTGAGTTTGATTCAACCAGAACTTATCGTCAGGTGAAACATCTCAATCCAGAGACAGTTAATGTTCCTCATGTAAGACTGGAAGATGATTTACAACTTCCAGCACAACAAATTTTACCCCAATCTGAACTAGAACCTTTTATTGTATGACTATTGATCTTAACAAGTATGTCGAGTTCGTTAATACTACCACCTCTAATCCCAGTAAAGACCATGTTTCTTTCATTAACAGTCTTATGGAATTGAAAGAACAGGATTTTCCTACCGAGCGAATGCTAACTGCTGCTGTAGGAATGTCTGCTGAGGCAGGTGAGTTTACTGAGATTGTAAAAAAGATTGTCTTCCAAGGTAAACCAGTCAATCAAGAAAACCTGTTTCACCTGAAGCGTGAACTTGGAGACATTATGTGGTATGTGTCTCAAGCGTGTATTGGACTTGATATTTCTATTGAAGAAGTTATCCAAATGAACTTTGATAAACTAAATGCTCGTTATCCTGAAGGTGCGTTTAGTATTGAGCGTTCCGAAAATCGTAAGGAGGGAGACCTATGAATAAAGTAACTATTGAAATGGATGCCCGTGCAGCCGCAGCAGTTCGTCAAGTTCTGTTTGATTCTCAAAAAGGATATACTTATGATGAGGTAAGTGTTCCTCCTCGTGTAACTGATATCCGTAATGTCATTCAACAACTTGATGACAATCTTGAGTCACTTCTTGGTGACTGATAAATAATCCCTACGGGGATTTTCTTGGGGAATTAGCACAGTTGGTAGTGCGCCTGATTTGCATTCAGGAGGTCAGGAGTTCGAGTCTCCTATTCTCCATTTCTAAATATAAAAGAACAATAAATTATCCATAATGTCGGATTCTGAAGTACTATTGGCAGTAAATTCTGTACTTAAAGGATACGAAACTAAGGTTGTCAAAGCAGGTGCAAAAGTAGATAAGATTCGTGTGGTTGCTGCCCAGAGGGCAGAGGTTCAGGATAAGATATCTCAAGAACTAAAAAAGAGAAGAATCAAATATGTCAATGAAGTAGATAAAAGTGAGTCTTCTTTCCCTGTCACAAAAATTTCATTATCAAATTCTATTATCAAATTAATTTACAAGAAAGGAGCAGGTGGAGGTTCTGGAGCAGGAGCAGCACTTACTAAACTTGCAGAATCATCTCAAGCACTTTATGCTGCTCTGGCATTTAATGTTCTGAAAAGAGAAATTACAAATGCTGATGTAACCAAAGAAAACTTTCAAAAGGCACTTGCTACAGCAGACACTGATGAAAAGTTTGAGAGTATGATCAACAACTTACCAGATGATTGGATTAACTCTTCAATTGCTGGTGCAAATGCTTTGTTTAGACAGTATAAAGATAAAGGAAAATTTACTTTCCATAGAGGATCTAAGACCGTTGATGCTATTGAAAAAACTTTTACTGCTATTAACAGATCTGAAGGTGCTTTTGGTAATTTGAACAAGTGGAGTCCTGCTGACATTTATATGGTAGGAAATGGATTTAATGTATCTGAATTGCAATCAGAAAAGACTTTGAAAGGACTCAATGAAAAGATGTTTGAGTATATTCAAAGTAATCAACTTATTGGAGTATCTCTAAAGAAGATAACAGGAACTGCTAAGATCTCTAAGAAAAATTTTCCAACAGATAAAAAGATTGTAACAGCAGAATTTAGAGGAACCACAACAAATATGGATGCCATGGATGGTTATATTCAATGGGGAACTGCTAATACTGAAAAAATTCAGTTCAGAAGTTTTGGTGGTGAGACATCTTTGACTGGATGGCAGGGAGAGATAAAAGGAGCTTCTGCTAACCAAGGAAAGATTTCTCTTGGACCCATTAACTTTATTCTGAAGAGACATGGTTTAGAACAATTACCAGAATCTAATGTATCTGCAAGATTAGCAGAACAAAACTCAGATTCTCATTCCAAAGAAATTGCCAAGATGATGGTTCAATATGGACTTGTGAAACAAAATCAGTTGGACGAGACTGCTGCAACAATACAAATGAAATCAAATAAATATCGTTACTCAAAGTATCTTGTAATGAAACTTTTGACAACGATTGAGAATGCTAAAAAAGATACACAACATGAAGTTGTAAAAGACTTTTATTTGTATGCAAGTTCTCAGGCAACTTATTCTGCCCCATATATTAAATTAGAATAAATATAAGTATATCAAGATAAACCATGAAGAGTTTTTTCCAATTTCTAACTGAGGCAACCCAGTCGCAGGCATCGTTGCAGGCAAAGAAACTGAACCTCAAGAGTGATGGTCACGGGGGATGGTATGATTCCCGTGGAGAATTTGTTGCGAAAACGGAAGCAGGAAAACTCAAGTTCTATGATAAGGGAGAAAAGGTAGGGCAGAAAGATCAACCTAAGGAACCTGCTGCAAAAGCAAAACCAGCAGAAAAACCTACAACAAAATCACAACCAACTACACCATCTCAAAAGAAATCGCAAGCAAAACCTGAAGGAGAAGGTAAGAGTGGAGAGATTAGTGATACTTTAACTGTTGCATTTGGTCGTTTTAATCCACCAACAGTAGGTCATGAAAAACTTCTGAAGTCTGCAAATAAGGTTGCTGCTGGTGGAGATCTAAAAATCTATCCTTCAAGAACTCAGGATCCTAAGAAGAACCCATTAGATCCTGATATGAAAATTTCGTTCATGAAAAAGATGTTCCCTGACTTTGAAGAGAACATTATTAATGATGATGAGATGAAATCAATCTTTAATGTGTTGATTGCAGCAGCAGAAGCAGGATATGCGAATGTTAATATTGTTGTAGGGTCTGATCGCCAAGCAGAGTTTGAAAACCTTGCACAGAAATATAATGGAGATCTCTATGATTTTGATTTGATTCGTGTGGTATCTGCTGGTGTTCGTGATGCTGATGCTGAGGGTGTCTCAGGAATGTCAGCATCTAAGATGAGAAAGGCTGTAATGGATGATGATTTTGAGTCATTCCGTAAAGGAACTCCTAAGACTCTCGATGATGGTGATGCACGTTCTTTATTTGATGCAGTTCGTCAGGGAATGGGTGCAAAAAAATCTAAGGTCCAGAAAGAAGGATATGCTCTCTGGGAGATTGCTCCTAAGTTTGATATGTGGAATCTCCGTGAGCATTATGTCACTAAGAAAATCTTCAGGATAGGTGATATTGTAGAGAACTTAAACACTGGATTAGTTGGTGAGATTATCCGTAGAGGAGCAAATCATCTTATTTGTGTGACTCAAGAGGGATGGATGTTCAAGTCTTGGATTAAGGATGTGATGGAATATACTGAAGTTAAGATGGATAGAAAATTTAGAGAACCAGGAAAACCAAATACTCTTGTAGGAACAACAGGATACTTTAAGTATGCTGCTGATATGACTCCTGGATTTGAAAAAGGAGATAAAATGAATCTCCAACCAGGGGCAAAACCCTATAGTGGTATTAGGAATTTCATAAATAAGTATAAGATTAAGAAGTAACACACTTATACTCATGTCGATGAACATCCTTAACGATATTTCTGCAGTCTATGTGCAGCAGATTGCTGAGAAGAAAGACGATTCATATTTAGAGACAGATATGAAAAAACGTCACGAGAATAATGAGAAGGCTCGTGACGAGATGAAGAAGACTAAAGCAAATAAGGATATGGTGAAGGCTGCTAGAAAGTCTATGGGCGTCGAAGATGATGATGACGATGATATCAACGAAGCAGTAAAAGGTGCTGATACTGAAATGAGAAAAGTAGCATCTGCTGAAAGAAGATCGGGAGATAAGAGACTTGCTCCTTCTAAAGGAAAGGGATATGCCGATCAGCAGAAGCAAAGTATTTCCTACATGGATAAGGTAACGAAGAAAAACAAAAATGTTGTTGGATTAGTAACTAAAGAAGCACTCGATCCAGTAGGAAAAGAGGATTCTGATATTGATAATGATGGTGACAGTGATAAGTCGGATAAGTATCTTCTCAATCGTCGTAAGGCTATTGGTAAGGCAATTTCTAAGAAGAAACCAGTAAAAGAAGGTTTCTCGAACTGGAGACAAGATCTTGCTGAAGTAATGGATGATGTTGAAGCAAGCAAAGAAATCAAAGAGAAGAAGGTTAATAATAAGATCAAAATTAACCCAGAAATGAAAGAAGCAGTTGAGCAACTGGGTGGTGAACTAATTGAGATGGTTGAACTTGGTGAAGAAGTTCTCGATGAAAAGGCACTAAGCAAGCAACAGCAGAAGTTCATGGGAATGGTTTATGCCGTAAAGAAAGGTGAAATGAAGGCACCATCACCTGAGGTTGCAAAAGCAGCAGCAGGGATGAGTAAGAAATCTGCAAGAGACTTTGCAAAGACTAAGCACAAAGGTCTTCCTCAAGTAAAAGAAGATGTTCTTAATGAGAGAGAGCATGATGAACCAGGAGAAGGATCAAGACAGAAGTATGGTGATATGCGTGGTTTGGATAGAGGAACTGGTAATGAAGTAAAATTTGGTGGAAAGTGGCAAAGTAAAGCAAGAAAGGAAGCAGGAGCAGCAGCACTTGCTAAACTAAAGTCTGGGATACGTGAAATGGAAGAACCTACTATGGAACCTGCAAAAGATAAAACATCCGATATGCAACAGAAAAAGATTCAGGTTCAAAAGGTAAGAGACTTAACTACTAGATTACAGGCTGCAAGAAAAGGAGTTTATTAATCTCTTTTTAACAAGAGGTTTTTTCTAAATAACTCAGGACCACTATTGGAGAATACCATGGGCGCACTTGTAGAATTAGTAAAACCAATTATTTTTGCAGCACTAAATTCTTGCCACACCAAGAAACTTGTATGCGACTTACTTGACAAGTATGTTTCAACAACAGATAATGATGTTGACAATGTAATTGCAAAAACAGTAAGAACAGCACTTCTCAAGAATTGCTGATAATTAAAAACAAAATAATTTTATATGGGGAGGTGACTCCCCATTTTTTATAAATATTCATAGCAAATATTTTTTTACGGAAGAAAGACATGGCACTCTGGGGAAATAATGATGCAGTAGGTTCTGCTGGCACTTCTGTGGTAACACTGAATTATGCTACTGGTGTTGTAACTGGAAGTGGAACTACTTTTGGTCAAACTGGAGCAGCACAAGAAGGTGATGTTATCAGATTTGGAACTCGTGCGGGAACTTATTTCGGTGATGCTGTAATTGTAAGTATTGCTGGAACTGAATCTCTTACAATTGGTTCAACTGCTGGTCTGAGTGGTGCTGCTATTGCGGCAACAACGTATACCATTTCGCAACTTCCTAAGTATACTGTTCTCGATTCTAAGTATAGTGAGGGATCTTGGGGAACCGATGATTCATTCGTTTATGGTGTAGAAGATGCTGGAACCGAATCTGCACGTTCAACAAGTTATAAATTGACTCATGCTGGTTGGGTTGGAATTACAACATATAATGATGCAAATGGTGAACTTAGAGTTAAGTCTGAAACTCTTGTTGCGATGTCTGGAATCACTACTGGTAATGCACCTGTCTTCCCACCTGCATGATAATATATGATCTTTAATGAACTGAATGAGGATAACTTCCTCCTTTTTGCCATTAAGAATTATGAGAATCCTCAAGCAGTCACGAAAGAAGATTTTGATAAAGACTTAAATCATTTCAAATATATAAAAAGACTTTTGAAACGATATAAGAATACGGGGGAACTCAAAATCCCCCTTTTGATTAATCACTTTATTGTTCTGTATAATATCTTTGGTGAAGCAGCAACACCTATGCTGTTCTTTAAGATAGAAAAAGAACTTTGGTCTACGATGAAAACCTTTATTTTATTCTTGAATAAGATTCCAGAGTACCCAAAGTGTTATCTTCATGATATACCAGTTGACATAGAATGCTTAAAAGAACTCCAGAAAATTTTTAAATCAAATGAACAAACTTGATAGAATTATTCAAATGATTCGTGAGCAAATGGTTGCAAATGCTCCTGGAGCTTCTGGTGGGTTTAGTGGTTCTGCAGATCCTAAGGGTCCTGTTGCTGGTTATGATCCAACGATGAAGAGAAAAAAGTATGCTACGGGTGGAATTGGTAGTAGAAAAAAATGGTTAGATTACCTACGATCCTCCAATGGCAGAAGAAATTAAGGTTGCAATCCTAGAACAAAAACTCGAAGACTTAAAGGATATCATCGTTAAGATAGACGATGCTATAGAAAAGCTGAGTGAAGTAAATAGTAATGTAACTAAGATGCTTGCTGTCCATGAGCAAAGGATCTCAAGGCAAGAAGAAACCGACTCTATACTCTTTACTAAGATTGACAAACTCCGTGATAAAGTTGACAGGGATTATGACGCACTTGTGTCACGAGTACAAACGATAGAAAAAAGAGTTTGGATGGCCATCGGTGCTATTGCTTGTATAACCTTTTTGGTAAACAATACTCGTGTCATAGAAATCTTGACACCAGAACCTCAGGCATCTATAATGGAGCACAGGAACTTTAAGGCTTGATTATGGATTTTGTTGATGTTAAGTACATCAATTTGATTTCTCCACGACTCCAGAAATTCAAAAGAGTAAAGAATAATCTATACAATTTCCGTTGTCCTATCTGTGGCGATTCTCAAAAGAATAAGAACAAAGCACGAGGATATCTATATCAAGTAAAGAGTAATACAAACTTCAAGTGCCACAACTGTGGATTAAACATATCTTTCAATAACTTCCTAAAACAATTAGATATTAATACACATAAACAATATACTTTCGAAAAATTCAAAGAAGGAACTACTGGGAAAAACTTTGTTGTTGACGAACCAGAGTTTAAGTTTGAGACACCAAAGTTCAAACCAAAGTTAGACTTACCCAAGGCATCAGAGAATCCTGATGCAAAATTATATCTAGAAAAGAGAAAATTAAATCCACATAAATTCTATTACACTGAAAAATTCAAGGAGTGGACCAACTCTTTAAAACCTACATTCGACTCCACTATTAAAGATGAACCGAGGATTATTATTCCTTTGTTTTATCAAGATACACTAGTCGGATTTCAGGGTAGAGCACTTGGCCACAATAAGATTAAATATATTACTGTGATGCTTACTGATGACGCACCAAAAATCTATGGTCTTGATGAAGTACAAAAAACTAAAATTGTCTACATCACCGAAGGACCCTTTGATTCCACTTTCATTCCTAACTCAATTGCTCTTTGCGGAGCTGATGGTGATATTGCTAAGTGGGGTATTCGCAATCGGGTTTGGATATACGATAACGAACCACGTAATCCAGAAATCGTCAGACGAATCCAATCTAAAATTGAGAGTGGAGAGTCCGTCGTCATTTATCCAAACTCAGTGATTCAAAAAGACATTAATGATATGGTTCTATCTGGACTTGATGTTCAATCTATGGTAGAATCAAACACTTACTCTGGTTTAGAAGCAAAACTCAAATTTACCACCTGGAAGAAAATATGAGCAACGGTTTAAAGGTTCAAAAGAGAAATGGGTCGATTGAGAGTATTGACCTTGATAAGATGCATGTGATGGTTGAAGAGGC
>Ga0222712_10006995_pt1 | contig 11025 bp, 3 predicted proteins | sample C33_657DmetaG_FD_165043 | JGI IMG/M metagenome (GOLD analysis project Ga0222712, IMG submission 165043) | Estuarine water microbial communities from San Francisco Bay, California, United States - C33_657D | ecosystem: Environmental > Aquatic > Marine > Unclassified | place: USA: California... | reverse complement strand
GATAATTTGTTATAACTGATCCAGTTGTAGCTGGAGAATATCCTGTTATCGCAAATAAATTAGATAATTCAGTTAATTGATCAGAATTACAACTTTGATTTAAAAATAATATCTCATTTATATATCCGCTAAATCCCGTATATCCAGTATTTTGATAAATATTAAATCTAAAACCTCCTAAATATAAATGAGTAGTTTTATTATATGAAACTTGAAACTTTTCAAATTCATGCCTATTTTCAGATAAATCATGCTTTCCTATTAGAATGCTATTACTAGCATCATCTTTAGAAATTGAAATTAAATTATTTTCTTCAATTGGTAAATGAGTTGAATATGAATTAACTTGATTTCCACTTATTCTATATTCAAAATTTAAATCTCTACTATCATCTATAGTTACGGCAAATCCGCTTGGTAGCGTCCAATCATAATAAGACGTAAGAAGAATTTTTGATTTTCCTACTGCAAATTCAGAACCTACTTTGCAATCGATAAGCATTGTCCAATTAGAGTCATCAAAACCTGAAGAAAATTCTAAACATCCATTTCCCGTAAAATATCCAGATCCAAGACTAAGAGAGTCAATCTCAATGGCAGATTTAATTATTCCAGAAGTGCCTTTTGCTATAAATGGATTTAGATCATATCTTGTTCCAGAATCTATATTTTGAACTGTTTTTAATTCAAGAACTAAGCCTGTACCAGTTGTATTTGATATAGTAAAACTTGGAACTTCATAATAAAGTCCAGTGTAATTAGCTGGATTTCCAGCTACGTTTCCGCCTACATTGCCTCCCACATTTCCAGCATCGATAAAAGCTGATACAACCAATCCATTAGTAGCATCTATTTTAAAAGGAATATTTTTTTGCTCTCCGCTTACCGAAATTAAATCTCCACTATTACTCGTTGTAGATGTATCAAGATATCCTCCGCCTCCACTTACTACATTTATACCTGTTACAGATAACAAAACGTAATTTTGACCGCTATAATAATTATTGTATAAAAAGTTTTTATATCCAGTATTAAATTCATAATACCCATAAACTCCATCTTCCTGAAGATTATTATTATTTAGATAAGCTTGTAAAGCTGATTTATTCATATTATTTTACTTTATACGTCGAATATATTATCAACGGTTGTTTTGGAGTTGACAAATTAACATTAAAGCCAGATCCCAAATAATCAGAGCTATTAGAATTTGATCCACTAACAAAATCAAAATTTTTATTATAATTTTCTAAAACTACGCCAACATTTCCTTCAATATTGTTAGACACTTCACTTTCTATTATACCTTCCGCTTCAACTAATTTTTTTAATATTCCAGTGTGAGGTTGAGGTGATGCGGAAAGAATTGGTATTCCTCCTTGAGAACCAGTTGTAAATTCAAAAGATCCATCAAAAGTATAAGAAGTTTTTTGGTTTACGCCTATATCTTGAATTAAATTAAATCCATTTATTTTATAAGAAGGTTTAGCTACAAGCAACGGCATTCCAACTTCAGCAGACGTAGACCAAGAAAAATTATCATATCCAGACACTGCGGCCTCATCAGAGAAAGAAGCTGATAAAGTAATTTCTCCTTTATTAGTATTCATATCGATACTAGATTGACCTTTATCTTTAACAAATCCAAAAGACTGACCGCCTCTTTCACCAATAACCCCAAAACACAAATTAGTATTTGCTGTTGGAGCAGAAGCATTAAATCCAGAAACAGCTTTATTAAAAAGCATGGTTTTAATATCAGCTTGATTACTTAATAACGTAGTAAATAAATATCCAGAAGCATCAACAAACTTTTGAGCAGTATGCAATCCTCTTCCTTTTATAACTCCATTTATATCTAAAGATGTAGTATTAGATTGTTCGTCAGAAGAAAATGAAATATCATAATCAAAAAATGTTCCATTTAAACTATTATCAAAAGAACAATTAACAGTAACAGATGAAGATCCATCAACTCCAAGAATATTTGTACCATCTAAATATCCAGTTATCGTTCTAGTTGTATCGATATTAAAAGCGATGGGAATTGGGCATAATTCTGTAGTGCTTCCAAAAATACCAGTCGCAGCATTATACATTTGACCAGTAATATTATCGAGCATTCCTGTAACTCCGCTAAATGCTTTATCTTTCGCACCCTGTATATTACAAGTTACATTAACTACGCTATATTCATCTGCAATACCAGAATTAAAATCAACAGAAAATCTTTTCGTTCCATATTCTCCGTTATAAATATTATCTATTTTAAAAATCTCTTCAATAGAATATTTATTTGCTAATCTATTTATAGACTCAGTTTGAGATACTAATATTAAATTACTTGAATTACCGCCAGAAAAATAAACGCCAGAAGCGCCGCTGCCAGTAGGTAAATATCCAGAGTCAAAAGATAAACTTTTAATTCTTGCCGCACCAGTAGAATTTTGTACAAATGTTTTTACTGAATCAAAAGCAATAGAATTATTTCCATTAAATGCGACTCCAACACCTTCTGCGGAAATATTATGAGTTATATTAATAATTCCATTTCCATCTTCTGAAGCAGAAATAGTTTCAGAAGGATTCAATCCGCTATAAGTTAATTCATTTACTCTTGCTAAATTAACTGAATAATCAATTACTCCTATGTAATTTTGAGAATCAAATTGAATTGAATCAACGTAATAAATGCCAGAAACTATCTTTTCATTTTCACTATTTGTTACTACTAACTCTCCATAACTTCTAGAAAACGCATCTTTAATTATTTTTATATATCCAGAAGTAAAAGTTAATCCAACTATTGGAGAAGATGAATATCCATAAGTCGCTGGACTACTCCCAAGAGCATTAAATCCGCTTAAAGTTAATTGACCATTTAAAGAAACAGATTCTTCTTTAGATATTTTTGAAGAACTCCATGTTCTATTATTATCTACAGAAATATACGGAATTATATCAGCCCAAGGACTTTTTGGTGATGAATCAGAATTTAATCCACTATATGTCGCGATAAAAGGCATATTAATTAGTATATAAAGTTGTTTTGGGGCCGAATTTATTTGCAGCTATAAAATAAGTAATCGATACAGTCATCTCTAAATTTCTAGAAGAATTATAAGAAAATGACACAGAGTTTATAATAAAATTATTTGGATCTCCTAAGCCAAAGTCAGTTAATCTATTAAATATAGTAAGCAAACATCTATTGTATACTGAATTAATAGCGGCAGTTGGTTTACTTACTAAATCTGGAGTTTTATTACTATCGTTTCTTTTTAACACAACTGATTGAGTAACACTTAAAGATCCTGGGGAAGACTGTTCATTATCTTGCGAAAATATATCACTGTTACTATTGTTATTATTTTTATATCCTGGTACTATATATGTTTTTACAATCTTTTTTGGTATAGTAGAATTTATTTTACTATTAATTGTATTTATAACTCCATCTCTTATAAAACTTGGATCATTATCAAATGTTACAGAATAGCCAAATGCTTTACCATTAGAACTTAATGTTCTAGATGATTTAATTAATTTTAATGGCGCTGAAATAGCTAATTTATAATATTTATTATATAAATTAATTGCTCTGCTTAAGCTATTTGCTTGTTCATTATCTATATATCCTCTTATTGTAGAATTTATAGAAGGTTGAGAAACTCCATTTTGTTTTTTTAATTTTGATACGAAATTAGCATTTTCAGATATAGTTGTTATGCCTTTGCCATCAGTATCTATAGATTGATCAATTTCTAAAGTAAAATTATTTCTTAAATTTCTAGTATTAGAAAAAACCATTTGTTGACTATACTCTTGAGACTCTTCATTAAAAGTTCTATTTATTGAAAGTAATGATATAACACTAGCAGATAAACTATCAACGGCTTGATCGTTAGTGATAAAAAGTTTATATACATTAAAATATCCTTGGCATCTTGCAAAAGCATTAGCTTTGACATTATCTAAAATAGAAACAATATTTCCAATTGAATCAATTCTTGTCGCTAAATCTTTATTTTTAAAAGTTATTGATTCTGAGATGTTAATAGATCCATCATCTTGAACCGCAAAAGAATATGTAGCTGGATATTTAACAAGAAAAGAAGTAAAAGTTTTAGTTATAGAAACAGTTCCATTTATTACATCAATATCTGTAGAGAAAGTTTTTTTGCCAGCTTTACCATATAAATTAGCCAAACTACCTAAATAACCAAAATTAACCTCGCTTTCGATTAAAGATTGAGCTTTTTGTTTAGCAAGATAAACGCCTGTTTGAGTATTATTGTTAGGACTTCCAGAAACTATCAAGTCGTCGCAAGATACTGAAACTGTATGAGTATATCCAAGATTTCCTTCTTCATCATCTGTAAAATTAAAATCTTCTGATATTTCTCTTATTCTACTATCAAATAAATTATCTTTTAATCTTGCGTAAAATGTATTCGCCGCATCATTTGGAGTATTTGAATTATCTCCAGCTTCATATAATTCAATTGTTATATTTCTTTTCCAAAATTTAAGTCCATTTTCATCAAATTCAACACTTCTTGGTTCTGATATAGAAATTACTCTTCCAAGGCCAAATCCGTTTCCATTTAAAGATATTGGAGACGCAGATTTTTGATATACTTCAGCATAACTATAATCATTAGGAATTATTAATGTAGAATCATAAGCAATTGTAGAATCTGTTTTATGAATAGTTTCTACTACTATAGTAACTACATTTCTATAGTTCATAGTTCCTGCATACTCCTTCTTTAAGGAATAACCAAGAATAGTAGTTATGTTGAAATTAGACATATTTATTTAATTATATTTATTAACCAGCAGATCTAGCTTGCGATTTTAAAACAATACTATCTTTAGTCATTCTGCTTGGAGGGCCACCATTAGCATCCTGAGCTTCTTTAATAGCATCTGTTATATCTATTAATTTTTTAGCATCACTGCTTAATTCTACTTTTAAACTTCCTCCAACATTAACATTTGCTACAGCTTGTGTAAATTGATCTCCAAATCTAGCTATATTCATTAATCTCGCATCTAATCCAGAGAAAGCTGCTTCCATTTTTCTAAGAACTTCTTGCTGCCCAGTAAGATTTGTGACATTTGCTTGTCCTCTGGCTGCTTCTTGCAATTTATTCTTAACTTCAAAAAATTTATCTGCTGGAACTTTTTCAGCATTAAAACCTTGAGTTAAACGATCAAACATATCCATTGTTTCTTTTATTTTTCTTTCTGTATCTAAATAAGGTTGTGTAGCTTTTTTATTTCCATATAATGGCATAGTTTGCAATTGTCTTTTATTTAAAATTCCCGCTTGAACTGCCTGTGGATTTCTATCAAGCATATATTGCTCTATTGAAGAGTCTGCTTTTTTAGCTAATTCTCCCATAGCCACATCGCTTCTACCCATTCCTTCTCTAAGCCCAAGAGGATCTCCATATGTTCCAGCAAGTTTGCTTAAAAATGCAAAGTTTTGACCTTGAAATTGTTTCATTCCTTCGGCCATCATTTGTGTTATTTGATTTCTTTTTTCTGGAGAAATATCTATTCCCAATTGATTGGCTCTATTTAAATATTCACTAGCTGCCCTTCCTCTTTCTATTTTATTATTCATCAATCTTGGATTAGTGATAATTTTTAAAGCTTTATCCATAGCAATAACAGCTTCAGCATTTTGACTTGGATTCAAATAGCCTTCTACTCCTCCTCCAAAATTTTGTTTTAACATTTCTCCTCTAGCCGCTTCTTTTTGAGATAAATCTCTTAACACTGTTAATACCATGTTCCCTTTTGCAGCAAGAGTAGCCATAGCAGAACTAGTTTCATTAAAAGCTTTAGTAATAAATTTTAATCTTTCAAAATTTTTGACTTCTAATAACAATTCTTTTGTTACCTCTTTAGCTAAAAGCATAGAACGCTTATATTCGTCTTTATCTAATATTTTTGTTCTAGTGCTTAATATGTTTCCTAAATCTCCCACTTCTTTTCCTGCGTCTTGTAAATTTTTAACCAAAATCTTAGATGTTTCTTCTAAATTAGCTTTATCAATATTATTATAATTTATACCTCCACCTTGCTCTCTCAATACTTTTTTTACCGATTCCATTCCTCCAAGACCAGATATCATTCCCGAAGCAGCTTCTTTTCTTTGTTTACCTATATCAAAACTCATAAGATCTGTCTTATCTCCTCCTATAATAGGAACATCATTTAAAAAGCTCCAACCCCCTTCGAAAGCACCTGTTTGAAATCCAGTTTTTCTTCCTACTCCCCCAAAATAGCTATTCATTAAAGACGTATATCCAGCTATAGATTTTCCAGCTTCAGTTTTTTGACCAGCCATTTTTTCCTGATAATATTGAGATTCTTTGTCAATTAAACCACTTCCATATGGACTATCTAATCCAGCAAATTTTAATGCCATTTGTGTAGGATTAAATCCTGCTGGCAATGTGGCAAATTTAGTCAAAGCGTCTGATCCAAAATAATCTATAGCTTCTGCCCCCAATTTACCCCCAGTATATGCCGCTAATAATGGGGCCGTAACTCCCATTCCTCCAAAAGCCGCCGTCGCAGACCCAACACCTGTCATTCCTATCGCTCTTGCAGCGCCGCTTCCTGCTACTTTATTAGCTAGAGACCCAATTCCTTTACCTACAGACGAACCTGCTATTCCAGGCCCAAGTGATCCAGCTAAACTACTAGCCATTACGCCCATATTTAAAGAATTTATTACGCTTTCTGCTGCTCGACCAGAAGCAGATTTAGAATCAATTAATCCTGAAGATTGAGCCATTCCCAATCCTTGAGACAACATCATTGAAAGTAAAAATGCGTTATTTCCAATGCCGCCAGACTTTGCAGAACCTATTACTGGTGGAACTCCTTTATTAGCCGCAGAAGAAATGACAGGAGGAACATTTCCAGATCCCCTTAATGATTGTTCATTTAAAAGTTTTTGCATAGCAGCTTTAGCCTCTGCTTTTCGTTTAGCAAAAGCTTTAGCTTCATTTTTTCTTGCATTTCTTTCTATAGACGCTTGCGTAGCTTCTGAAGGCAATTTTCCAACTGGCGCAGAAGTATATGATTTACCTCCTATATTCGCTGTAAATCCAGTTTGAGTGCTTCTTGGGCCAAAAGATTTCTCAGTAGTATATTGAGCAGCGGTTTTTTTTCCAGCAGATTCTCTAGCCGCTCTAGCTGACTCTTCTGCTCTAAACCTAGCTTGCTCTTGAGCTATTCTTTTTTTGATTCTTCCAGCAGCATCAAAAGCCGCAGAACCTTCTCCAGAACTTCCAGGTCTTGCTCCAAGTCTTCCAGCTTTTCGAAGTTTCTTTCTCTTTTCTCTCAATATTTCAGCTTGCGCCGCTCTTCTTCGCATTCTTTCTTGTGCTGCTTTTCTTTTTTTAGCTTCATTCGCAGCTTTCTGCTCTTCTTTAATTTTTTTTGCGGCATCTAAATCAGCAGATCCTAAATTACTCTTAGCAAATTCTTCTTCAGATAAATTGAATCCAAAAGCTGCTCTTGGAATATATCCAGCAGCATTACGAGCAACCAATAAACGCTTCCATTTTTTAGAATCATAAGAAGGATTATTTTTAAAGAAATTATCGAACTTCTTAGATATATCACTTGCATTATAATTCTTTTTATCTCCACCTCTTGCTTCAATTAAAGATCCTCCTGCCGATAAATCATTTGGATTTTTTGGAACAATAAAATCAACATCAGTATAATTATACTTAGATTGAGGAGTTCTTCCCGCAATTCCTTCATAATCGTTTGCACGTTTAAATCTATCACCTCTTTTTGCGCCAAATTTTTGAGCTACAAGATTTTCATAAGCATCACCAAATTCATTAGGATCGCCGCCGAAATCAGCTACAGATTTACTCCAAGGAAGAATAATTTTTCTATAACCATATTTATTAGCGCGATTTATTTGAGTTTGTTTTTTAGCTTCTTTTCTGCCTTGGAGCATGGCGGCAGTTGCTCCACCGGGAGTCCAATTAGCCCATTTAGGAGAAGTAGCTCTAAGCTCATCTAAAGAAACGCCTTTGCCATAAGCAGCATTCAAAGCTGCGCCGCCTAATGAAGAAGCATCTTTAACTTCTCCATACTTCATCATCATATAATCTTTTAGAGAAACGCTTCCATCTCCAGCGGCAAATCTAGGAATAAATCCTGAAGAATTCGTAGAAACAAGAGTCCCTGTAACATTTATAATATCTTTTTCTGGAGTAAATAAACTGTTAGCTACTCCAGCAGCATTTTCAAAAGGCATCCTTTGAAATTTTCTTATTACATCTGAAATAGTAAGCCCCCCAGATTTTACTTCTAAAAGATCAAATCCATCCGATTTTCTTTTCCAACCATCAACAGAAGAAGTTCCACCATATTTTAAAGATCCTTTAGATGGTATAAAACCATATTTATTAATAGCATCTTCTTCATATTTTAATGCAGATCTTCCATTTAAAGGCTCGTATTTTTTCCAATTGCTTCCTAATGAAACATTTACAACATCTGTAGCTTGAACTCTATTTTTTAAATCTTTATCACTTAATGTTTTTTCTATTCTTTTATATTTCTCATTTTTATTTTTATCACTTAAAACAGCTCCAGAAGCTTGTGTAGCATTAATTGATGCTTGTTGATTAGCTTTTCCATATTTAAAACTTCCAAGGTAAGAACTCATACTTCTTACAAACCTTGGATTTAATCCCGCTGCATATTTAGGAATAACAGCAGAGTCTCCATTTGCCCCATAATTAGGAATTTCAATTTCATGATTATTCATCAAGAATTTTTTACCGCCAATTGTTCCTTTACCAAAATGGGCGCGAACTCCAGATGGTGCGCCAAGATTGCGAGCGTCACTTTCTTCCATTCTCTTTTGATCTGAAATGCTTGGCATATATCCAGCAGCGCGACCACGCTTACCTCCTCTGCCCGAAGTTGGAATAACAGGCACTCCTCCTCCCATTGCTACTCCAGTCATTTGAGCAGCAATAGCCTTTTGTCTTTCTAATGCTGCATTTGTAGCATTAACAATATTCAAATAACCTTGAGCGGCAGATTGAACCGAAATTGCACCAGATTCAATTTGAGAATATACTTGTGGATTTTTTTGTAATAATTGTAGTATTTGAGCTTGAATTTGAGCTTGTTGTTGAGCAGCTTGACCTAATCCTAAAACTGTTTTTCCTGCGTCTCCTACGAATACAGCTAATCTTCTGAAAATTTGAAACGCGCCAACAGCGGCTATCATTAAACCAGGACCAGAAATAAAATTACCTAATCCTTTTAAAAATCCAACAGCAGCTTTTTCTCCAAATCCTTCAGGCTCTTTGCCTAAAGCAAAAGTTTCTAAAACGCCATTTACATTAGATAAAATTTTCTCTAAAGCTGGAGCAATTGTCATTCCTCCAATGACAGACCCTGCGCGTTTTAAATTATTTGTAACTCTATTAATTTGACTGTCTAGAGTCTCGCCCAATTTCGTAATTCTTGCTTCAGCTTCATTTGTAGCTCCAGAAGAAGCTTTTAAAGCTCCTGAATATGTAGAATACTCTTTAGATAAATCTCCTAATACAGCTTTAAGTATATTTATTTGATAAACACCACCAACAAGCTCTGCGACTTGGCTTCTTTGAGCGGAACCTAATGTATCAAAAGTTCTAGCCAATTGAGTTATTATTTGAATCAATGGTAATGTTTCACCAGAAACACTAGTAGTTTGTATTCCTATTTCTTTTAAATCATCAAGAACTTTTGGTCTTTGAAGTCTTGTAAAAATTGTTTTAAAAGAGTTACCAATTACCGCGCCGCCTCTAGCAGTTGTTTGTTGAGCAGAAGTAACTAGAGCTACCAATTGATCAATATTAACTCCAGCTTCACTAGCAGAGCTACCAACACGTTTAATTGCTTCAGCGAGATCTGCGGAGCTAACGGCATATTTAGCATCAACTGCGGCTAATTTATTTACAACTTGAGTTGTACTTAAACCTGCATCGCTAAATGAATTTACTGCGGCAGTCAAAGCTTCTACAGAAGCGGCGGCTGAAAGACCGGATAATCTTGCCAATGTCAATGCATCAGATGTGCGTTTTGCAGTTTGCTCAAGACCTAAACCTTGTCTTGAAAACTCCAAAGCAGCTTCTGCGGCAGTTTCAAAAGACTGAGACGTTTTATTAGCTACATCAAAAATAGTATTTCCAAAAGATTGAATATCTTTTTCACTAGCGTTAATTACTGTATTTATATCTGCAAGAGTTTTTTCTACATCAATAGTGCTTTTAACCATGCTTTTAAAAGCATCAGTTAATAAATAAATAGAACCAGCAGATGCGCCGAATGCAACAACGCGAGCATTAGAAGCTTCTAAAGATTTTTCGAATTCTCCTAATTGCCCTTTTATCTTTCCAAGAGGTTGAGTGAATGACTTTGTATCAAGCCCCGTTAGCTTAAAGTCTTTAGAAAGAGTTTTTTGGATATCTCTCTCTAATTGACTAGTCTCTCCTCCAACTGTGATAATTGTATCTGCCATAAGCCTTATCAAATATTACACTTAAAAGATAAGATTATCTCTTTTTTGAGTTATTTTTACTATTAATCATGCTATATTGTTGATCATAATAATCTACAATTTTTCCTAAGTCAGAATAATATTCTTGAGGAATAGATTTAAATTCAGGAGATGAACTTATATTTTTAAAATAAATATAATTACTATATAAACTTATTTGATTTACAGTAAGCTCGCAAACAGGTTTACCATAAAACTCTTTAGCGGAATTAGATAAAAAGATAGAATTATAAACAATTGGGGCGCAAGCTATCTTTTTTAAATTTCTATCTGAAAATACATTTTGGAAATCATTATAATAAGAATGATAATTTCTCATTAAAATAATGTCTAAATCTTCGAACTCTTCTTCAGAAAAAAGTGGTTTAGTTAGTTTTTCATCTTTAAAAAAGAAATTTCGCAAATAATATTCATAA
>Ga0222712_10006993_pt1 | contig 11026 bp, 10 predicted proteins | sample C33_657DmetaG_FD_165043 | JGI IMG/M metagenome (GOLD analysis project Ga0222712, IMG submission 165043) | Estuarine water microbial communities from San Francisco Bay, California, United States - C33_657D | ecosystem: Environmental > Aquatic > Marine > Unclassified | place: USA: California... | reverse complement strand
CGCCAGGAGATGCTCGAGAACCTGATCAACGAATACGTCCGCTGAGGCCATGGCGATCGTCCTGGGTCTCGACCTGTCCACGCAGAGCGCGACGGCGCTTGTCCTGGACACGGCGAAAGGCACGACGGTCGCCCGCGCCCGCGCGGCCTTCGGCGCCGACTTCCCCGACCGCGGACATCCGGAAGGATTCCTCCGCGGAGGGAAGGGCGGCGAAGTGCACGCCGATCCGCTGCTCTGGCTCGACGGCCTCGAGCTCGCGCTCGACCGCCTCGCCCGGCTGACCGACCTCTCCTTGGTCGACGCCGTCTCGGTGTCCGGCCAGCAGCATGGCAGCGTCTACCTCGCCGCCGGCTACGAGGCCGCCCTCGCCGACGGCGATCGCGCGACCCCGCTCTCCGCGAAGATCGCCCCGGTCCTCGCTCGCCGCACCTCCCCGATCTGGATGGACTCGTCCACGGCGGCCGAGTGCGCCGAGATCGCCGCCGCCCTCGGCGGCGACCAGGCCGTCTGCGACCTCACCGGCTCGGTCGCGACGATGCGCTTCACCGGCCCGCAGATCCGTCGTTTCGCCAAGCTCGAGCCCGCCGCCTGGGCCAGGACGGAACGCGTCCACCTCGTCTCCTCCTTCTTTGCTTCGGTGCTCGCCGGCAAGGACGCCGCGATCGACACCGGCGACGGCGCGGGCATGAACCTGATGGACATCCGCAAGGGTGACTGGGCTCCCGCGGCGCTCGCCGCGACCGCGCCCGATCTCGCCGCCAAGCTTCCGCCCGTCCGTCCGGGTTCCACCGTCGCGGGCGGCATCTCCGCCTACTTCGTCGCGCGCCACGGCTTCTCGCCCAAGTGCCGCGTCGTCATCGGCACCGGCGACAATCCTTCCAGCCTCGTCGGCATGGGCGCCTCCAAGCCAGGCAAGGTCGTCATCAGTCTCGGCACGAGCGACACGCTCTTCGCCGCGATCGAAGGCATCCGCACCGACTCCGCCGGCCTCGGCCACGCCTTCGGCAACCCGCTGGGCGGCAGCATGAGCCTCGTCTGCGTGCGCAACGGTTCGCTCGCCCGCGAAGCCGTCCGCCGCGAATGCGGTCACGCCGACTGGCCGGCTTTCTCCGCCGCCGTCGACGCCGCGCCCGCCGCCGTCTCCGCCGTGCTTCCGATGGAAGAGCCCGAGATCACGCCCCGTCGTCCGGCCGGCCGCATCGCCCTCGGGGCGCCCGCGTCCAAGGCGGCCCTTCCGCGGGCCGCCGTCGAAGGCCAGGCCCTCAGTCTCCGGCTCCACAGCCGCTGGGTCGGCACCCCGACCACGCAGCTGCTCCTCACCGGCGGTGCTTCCGAGAACCCGTCCGTGGCCAAGATCTTCGCCGATGTCTTCGGCGCCCCGGTCCTCCGTCTGGCCGTCTCCGATTCCGCCGCCTTGGGCGCCGCCCTCCGCGCCGCCGAAGCCGCCTGCGGAGCCAAGATGGCCGATCTGGAGCCTGTTTTCTGCGCGCCCGCCCCGGGCGTCGTCCAGCCCGACCCGGCCCTCCGGGCGGCTTACGACAAGCTCGAGGCCGAACTCGGCCGCTTGCTGGCGCAGAAGTCATAAAATCGGGCCTGTGAGCATTGCCCACTTGAACAAAGCGGGCTGATGGACTGACTTGGGGGCTCACCCCCCTCATCATGTCACAGCGCCCTGTCACCCTCTTCACCGGCCAGTGGGCCGACCTCAAGATCGCCGACCTGCTTCCCAAGGTCAAAGCCATGGGCTACGAAGGCGTCGAGCTCGCCTGCTGGGGCGATCACTTCGACGTCGTCCGCGCCGTCAACGAGCCCGGTTACGTCGAATCCGTCTGGGCGCTCCTCAAGCAGCACGACCTCGGCTGCTGGGCGATCTCCTCGCACCTCGTCGGCCAGGCCACCTGCGACAACATCGACGAACGCCACCAGTGCATCCTCCCGCCCCACGTCTGGGGCGATGGCAACCCCGAAGGCGTGCGCCAGCGCGCCTGCGCCGAGATGGCCCTGACCGCCCAGGCCGCCCGCAAGTTCTTCGACGCCGGCAAGGCGTACATGGCCGGCAAGCCCAAGGGCTCCGGCAAGACCGTCGTGAACGGCTTCACGGGCTCTTCCATCTGGCACGCCCTCTACGCCTTCCCGCCCACCAGCCAGGCCTACCTGCAGAAGGGATACGATGATTTCGCCAAGCGCTGGAAGCCCATCCTGGAGGCCTTCGAGAAGCACGACGTCTACTTCGCCCTCGAAGTGCATCCGACCGAGATCGCCTTCGACATCGCCTCGGCCCAGCGCGCGCTCGACGCCGTCGGCAACCACAAGCGCTTCGGGTTCAACTACGACCCCAGCCACCTCGGCTACCAGGGCGTGGATTACGTGAAGTTCATCCGCACCTTCGGCAAGCAGATCCACCACGCCCACATGAAGGACGTCTGGTGGGGCCACGGCGACGGCACCGTCGGCGTGTTCGGCGGCCACACGGACTTCTGCGACGCGCGTCGCGCCTGGGACTTCCGTTCCGTCGGCCGCGGCGACATCCGCTTCGAGGACGTCATCGTCGCCCTCAATGACGTCGGCTATGCCGGCCCGCTCTCCGTCGAGTGGGAAGACGGCCGCATGGACCGCTTCTTCGGCGCCGCCGAATCGGCCGCCTTCGTCAAGAAACTCGCCTTCCCGACCAACAAGGTCGCCTTCGACGCCGCCTTCGACAAGGCCGCCCAAGGCAAGTAATCACCCCTCAGACGACAGACACCATGGCCACCAAAGTAGGCGTCATCGGAGCAGGCGGCATGCTCCAGTACCACGCCGCCGGCTTCAAGCAGGCGGGCGCGGAGATCATCGCCGTCGCGGACCAGGCGCCGGGCGCCGCCCAGAAAGCCGCGACCAAGTGGGGCATCCCGAACGCCTACGAGTCGGTCGACGCCATGCTCAAGGCGCATCCGGAGCTCGACGCCGTCAGCGTCATCGTCCCCAACAAGTTCCACGCCTCGCTGGCGATCCAGTGCCTCGGCGCCGGCAAGCACGTCTTCTGCGAGAAGCCTCCCGCGCTCAGCGCCCCGGAGGTGAAGGACATCATGGCCGCTTCCCAGAAGTCGGGTAAGCACGTGATGTTCAATTTCAACAACCGCGCCCGTCCCGAATCGCAGGCGATGATCAGGTACGTCGAGCAGGGCCAGGTCGGCCGGATCAACTCCGCGCAGGCGAAGTGGATCCGTCGCACCGGCATCCCGGGCTTCGGCGGCTGGTTCACCACCAAGGAGCTCTCCGGCGGCGGCCCGCTGATCGACCTGCTGCACATGGTCGACCTCGCGATGTATTTCATGGGCTACCCCGAGCCGGCGCACGTGCTCGGCCAGACCTTCGACGACTTCATCCAGGACAAGTCCTTCAAGGGGCCGTGGGGCATCCCGGACCGGGTCGGCGGCGTCACCGACGTCGAGAACGCCGCGCACGGCTTCGTCACGTTCAAGACCGGCCAGGTGCTCACCCTGCAGGTCTCCTGGGCCGAGATGATCAAGCGCGAGGAGGTTTCCGTCGTCTTCCAGGGCACCAAGGCCGGCGGCAAGGTCGAGCGCCTCTTCGGCGTCGACGGCCTCGACGGCACCGCGATCGACACCTGCGAGCTCTACGTGCAGGAGAACGGCCACAGCGTGAACCGCGCCATCGTCACCCCGGCCTGCGAGGACATGGGCCGCATCGCCTCCGCCGCGAACTTCATCGAGGCCATCGAAGGCCGCGCGAAGCCCCTGAACACCCCTGAACAGGCCTACCGCCTGATGCAGGTCATCGACGCCATCTACGCCTCGGCGAAGTCCGGCAAGCCCGTCTCCCTCTGACCCACACACCAATGGCATCCCTCAATCGCAAACTTCGCATGGGCATGGTCGGCGGCGGCCGCGGCGCCTTCATCGGCGGCGTGCATCGCATGGCCGCGGCCCTCGACGGGCAGATCGAACTGGTCGCCGGCGCGTTCTCCTCGGACCCCGCGAAGTCCCGCCTGTCCGGCGAGGACCTCTTCCTCGATCCGGCCCGCGTCTACGCTTCCTACCAGGAGATGGCGAAGGCCGAGGCCCGGCGCCCGGACCGCATCGACTTCGTCTCCATCGTCGCCCGCAACGACATGCACTACCCCGTGGCCAAGGCCTTCCTCGAGGCCGGCATCCACGTCGTCTGCGAGAAGCCGCTCGCCTATTCCCTCGCGGAGGCCAAGCAGCTGCGCGCGCTGGCGAAGAAGAGCGGGCTGATCTTCGCGCTGACCCATAACTACACCGGCTATCCGATGGTCAAGGAGGCCCGGGCGATGGTCCGCGCCGGCAAGCTCGGCAAGATCAACAAGGTCGTCGTCGAATACCCGCAGGGCTACGCGATCACCGCGCTCAAGTCCAAGCAGGACACCAAGATCTCCAACTGGCGCATGGATCCGACCCTGTCGGGCCTGTCCAACTGCGTCGGCGACATCGGCACGCACGCCGAGAACCTCGCCCAGTACGTCACGGGCCTCGAACTCGCCGAAGTCGCCGCCGACCTCAGCACCTACATCCCCGGCCGGCCGCTGGACGACGACGCCAACATGCTGCTCCGTTTCAAGGGCGGCGCGAAGGGCGTCCTGCATTCCTCGCAGATCTCCACCGGCGACGAGAACAACCTCAACATCCGCGTCTACGGCACCCTCGCCTCGCTCGAGTGGCACCAGGAGCACCCGAACGAACTCATCGTCAAGTTCGCCGAAGCCCCCCGGCAGGTGTGGCGCCGCGGCAACTCCTACAACGGGCCCGAGGCCAAGAAGTACACCCGCACGCCGTTCGGCCATCCCGAAGCGTTCATCGAGGCTTTCGCCAACGTCTACCGTTCGGTCACCGAGGCCATCCGCGACCGGCTCGCCGGGCGCAAGGCTCCGAAGGGCGGGTACGACTTCCCGACCATCGACGACGGCGTCACCGGCATGGCGTTCGTCGCCGCGGCGGTGAAATCCTCGAAGGCCAACGCCCGCTGGACGAAGCTCGACGTCTGAGCCGGCCTAGGGCCGTTCGCGAAGGCCCCGGTCTCCGGGGCCTTCTTATTTGTTCAGCCACCAGATGGCCGCGTTCAGCCCCGCGGCGAAGCCCACCCAGGCCAGATGAGGCAGCTGGAGCAGGGCGTAGCCGCGATGACGGGGCCATAGCCGGCGGACCCACGCGACGAGCAGCACGAAGTAGGCGGCGACGTCGACGAACGCCAGGTCCGGGCGATGGAGTCCGAAGAAGAGCAGCGACCAGAGCGCGTTCACGAGCAGGATCACGAAGAATGTCCGCCGGGCCACGCGGTCGTCCCAGGCGGCCGCGGCGGCCGCGGCCATCAGGACATAGAGCGCCGACCAGACCGGTCCGAACACCCAGTTGGGCGGGTTGAAGGAAGGCTTGGCGAGCCCGGCGTACCAGCCCTTGATCTCCGGCATCGTGGCGGCCGAGCCCAGTCCGCCGACGGCCAGGCAGAGCGCGACGAGGCCGACCAGCCGCCAGAGTGACCGATGGCCGCCGCGGGCGCGGAAAAAGGGGGCGGGCCGGGATTCCATGTCTTCATTGTCCTGGTTGGTCCGCCCATGGCAAGGCCCGGGGCGGAGTCCGCTTGCCATCGGCCGTCTTGCCCTTCTTTTTAGGGCCTTATCACCATGTCCGACTCCTACATCCAGCAGCTCTTCGCCGAACGCATCGGCGGCGTCAATTACGGCAAGTCGACCGCCATCTATAAGTTCGAGAAGATCAAGCGCGCCAAGGCCGCCGCCAAGAAGGCCAAGCCCGACGTCGCCCTGATCGACCTCGGCGTCGGCGAGCCCGACGAGATGGCCTTCCCGATGGTGGTGAAGGCGCTGCAGACCGAAGCCGCCAAGCCCGAGAACCGCGGCTACGCCGACAACGGCGGCGCGGACTTCAAGCAGGCCGCCGCCCGCTACATGAAGAACCTCTTCGGCGTGACCGTCGACCCGGACACCGAGGTCCTCCACTCGATCGGTTCCAAGGCCGCTCTGTCGATCCTCCCGGCTTGCCTCATCAACCCCGGCGATTACGTCCTCATGACCGTCCCGGGCTACCCGGTCTTCGGCACGCACGCGAAGTACTACGGCGGGCTCGTCCATAATCTGAAGCTCACCGCCGAGAATCATTTCCTGCCCGACCTGAAGTCGGTCCCCGCGGACATCCTGGCCAAGGCCAAGGTGCTCGTGATCAACTATCCGAACAACCCGACCGGCGCCTGCGCCACCCTCAAGTTCTACGAAGAAGTCGTCGCCTTCGCCAAGCGCCACAACCTCGTCGTCATCCAGGACGCCGCCTACGGGTCGCTCCACTTCGGCGCCGAGCAGGTCTCGATCCTGCAGGTCCCGGGGGCGAAGGACGTCGCGCTCGAGCTGCACTCGCTCTCCAAGAGCCATAACATGACCGGCTGGCGCATCGGCTTCGTCGCCGGCAACGCGCTCCTCGTCCGGGCCTACGGCGACGTGAAGGACAACTCCGACTCCGGCCAGTTCCTCGGCATCCAGAAGGCCGGCGCCGCCGGTCTCGACGAGGTCTCCATCCCGAAGGCCATCGCCGCCAAGTATTCGCGCCGCATGGACAAGCTCGTCGGCGTCCTCGCCAAGCTCGGCTTCCAGGTCCGCAAGCCCGGCGCCGGCTTCTTCCTCTACATGCCCGCGCCGAAGTCCGCCACCGGACCTTCCGGCACGGTGAACTTCGAGTCCGGCGAGGCCTTCTCGCAGTGGATGATCACCGAACACCTCATCTCGACCGTGCCGTGGGATGACTGCGGTTCCTTCGTCCGTTTCTCGGTGACCTTCGTCTCCGACAAGGGCGAGGCCGGCGAAGCCGAAGTCATCGCCGAGGTGGAACGTCGTCTCTCCGCTTGGAAATTCAGCTTCTGAAGGCCTTTTTAAGCCTCCCTGCCTTGTCTGATTGACAGGGCGGGGTGGCTTTGTCCTTCTGAATGTCCAGTTGATTGGCCTGATAGCTCAGTTGGTAGAGCAGACGCCTGAAGAGCGTCGTGTCGTTGGTTCGATTCCGACTCAGGCCACCATTTAACGCCAGCCCATCCGGCTCAACCCGGGTGGGCTGGTCCTTTTGACGGTCTCAGCGGCCGAAGATCAGCCGCCAGACCGAGAACTCGCGGCCCCGGTCGACGGGGTCCGGCGCCGGCGGCTCTCTGCCGCTCTCGAGCAGGATCAGTCTTTTCCGGTCGCGCTTGGTCGCGGCGTCCTTGACGGTCTCTTCGGACCACTCCGCCTTGACGACGCCGAAGGGCGAGGCGGCGTCACGCCAGATCGTGCCTTTGAAGGTCAGCACCTGCTTCGCCACCATCGGCGGATCCGTGACGGTGGTCGCGAGCATGCGCAGGCGTTCGCAGGAGCGGGCGCGGCCGGCGACTTCGATGGTCTCGGTCGAAGGAGAATCCGCCGTCAGCTCGCTCGTGTAGCTCAGGTTCGCCCATCCTGACACCCAGGCGATGTCCTTGCGGGTCATGTGATAGGCGCCTTTCACCGGATTGGAGAAGACGATCTCCTCGGAATTCTCGATCAGCCGGCTCGCGTCGTGCCGGTCCATGTCCGGATGCACCAGCAGGCGCAGCGGCGCCCGTTCGCGGGAGCCCAGCCACATGACCGGCTCCACCGTGAACCAGACGTGAGCGCGGCCGCCGACCTCGCGTCCCGGCCGCACCGACAGGCGGAGCGTGGTGGCCGAGGGTTCCTGGCCTTCTTTGAACGTCTCCATCCGGAAGGTCGCCCAGGTCCCGGGCGGAGGAAGCTTCTCCGCGAAAATCTGCCATTGCGCGAAGCCCGGCAGGGTGGTCGCCGCCAGGAACAGGAGCACGGCAAGGTATCGCATGGGCTGATTAATAGGTGTTTGCGGGGCTTTTGGCGAGTGCCGACCCGCTTCGGCTTCCTTTGCCTTTGACTCCCCATGCCGACGCCCTAGGACTCTGGACTTCGTCATGGAATCACTGGCCCAGTCCTCGACCTCCCTCCGCCCGGCGGTCGGTCGTGCCATCATTCCGGCGATCATTACCATCATCGGGCTCTGAGCCCGCTGAACGGAACGCCCGACGGGCGCCTCCCCGTTCCGCGGCGCCCGGAACGGCCCCCTCCCTTTACATCCCTTTCCCACCCACACGACCATGGCACGCTCCATCGAAATCTATGACACCACCCTCCGCGACGGCTCGCAGGGGCAGGGCATTCATTTCTCCGTCGATGACAAGCTGCGCATCGCCGTCGAGCTGGAGCGTTTCGGCATGGCCTACATCGAGGGCGGCTGGCCGGGGTCCAATCCCCGCGACGTCGAGTTCTTCGCGCGGGCCCGCAAGCTGAAGTTCAAGCACGCCAAATTGGCGGCCTTCGGGTCGACCCGCCGCAAGGGCATCCGCGCCGCCGACGACGCGCAGGTGCGCGGCCTGCTCGAGGTCGAGACCCCGGTGGTCACGATCTACGGCAAGACCTCCGCCCTCCACGTCCGCGAAGTGCTGCGCTGCTCGCCCGAGGAGAACCTCGAGATGATCCGCGACACCGTCGCCTTCCTGAAGTCCCACCGCCGCGAGGTCGTCTATGACTGCGAGCACGCGATCGACGGCTGGAAGGAAGACCCGGCCTACGCCATCGCCTCCATGCTCGCCGCCGTCGAAGGCGGCGCGGACCGCGTGGTCCTCTGTGACACCAACGGCGGCTCCCTGCCGTCCGAGGTGGCCGCGGCCACGCGTGCCGCCCTCGCCGCCCTCAAGAAGACCGCCGTGGGCATCCACACCCATGACGACGCGGGCCTGGGCCTCGCCAACGCCCTCGCCTCCCTCGAGGCCGGCGCCTCGCACGTCCAGGGCACCGTCAACGGCATCGGCGAACGCACCGGCAACTGCGACCTCACCGCCGTGATCCCCTGCGCCCAGCTCAAGTTCGGCTGGAAGTGCGTCTCCTCGACCTCGCTGAAGGGCCTCGCCGGCCTTTCCCGCTTCGTCGACGGCGTCGCCAACCTCGCGCCCGATCCGCGTCGCCCTTGGGTCGGCACCGCGGCCTTCGCCCATAAGGGCGGCACGCACGTCGACGCCGTCCGCAAGTTCTCCGCCGCCTATGAGCACGTCGACCCGACCGTCGTCGGCAACGAGCGCACCGTCCTCGTCAGCGACCAGTCCGGACGCAGCAACATCGTCCTCAAGGCCAAGGCGCTCGGCATCGACCTCGACCGCGACTCGCCCGCCACCGCCGCCGCCCTCGACGAACTGAAGAAGCTCGAGCATGGCGGCTGGAGCTTCGAGGATGCCGAGGCGTCGCTCGCGCTCCTGCTTCGCCGGCATCTCGGCAGGAGCAAGGCCGCGCCGTTCGAGGTCGCCTCCTACCACGTGACCGCCCGCGGCGCCAAGGGCTCGGCTTATTGCGAGGCGGTCGTCCGCCTCACCATCGCGGGCAAGGAATCCCTCACGGTCGCCGAAGGCGACGGACCCGTGCATGCGCTCGACCAGGCCCTCCGGGCCGCCCTCGTGAAGTCCTTCCCGAAGCTGTCGAAGGTCAGCCTCGTCGACTACAAGGTCCGGATCCTCGGCGGCGCCGACGGCACCGCCGCGAAGACCCGCGTCGTCATCCGCTCCTCCGACGGCAAGGCCTCCTGGGGGACGGTCGGCGTCAGCGAGAACCTCGTCGAAGCCTCCCTGCGGGCGATCGTCGACGGCTACGCCCACGCGCTCGCCTGAGCGGGCCGGCGGCGGTCACTCCTTGAGCCGCGCCATCACCGTCGAGCCTTGCAGCTGGACGTCGAACCGGCCGGTGTCCTCGAGCATGCGATAGAACTTCGCATAGCGAGGGGCGTTGGCCTCGAGGCCGGGGTGCTCCTGCAGCAGGAATTTCTTGATCACCTCGACCTTGAGCCATTCGCCGGCCGGCGCGAGGCCCGTGGCGACGTCGACGAGCGCCTCGATGATGTCGGCCCGCGCGAGCAGCTGGGCGCGCCGCTGGTCCGACTCTGCCTTGCCTTGGGCCTGCTGGGCGGGCGTGAGGTCGGGCCGGTCGCGGTAATCCTGGCCGGAATGATCCGGCTTCACGCGCGGCTCGCGGGCCGGGCGCGGTTCGCGCGGGGTGCGTTCCGGACGGTTCTCCCGGGGCGGCCGGCCGGGCCGGGGCGCATCGGCGAAGCGGAGTTCGGGCAGCATCTTCTCGAACTGGTCCAGCAGCGGTCCGACCTCCTTGTTGGCCTTGGGCGTCAGCGCGCGGAGGGCTTGGGCCAGCAGCGCGAGCGCCTTCCGCGGGTCTGACTTTGCTTCCTGCTCCGCGTCCATGCGGGCGCGGAGTTCGGACAGGTTCAGGTAATGGTGGGCCGTGGAACGGAGGGCCTTGTGGGTGCGTTCGCCCATCACGATGATGCGGACGCCGAGACGTTTGGCGTCTTCGACCACGGGCGTGAAGTCGCTGTCGTTCGTGACGAAGATCAGGGTGGTGGGCGGGGTGGGGCCGGCCATCAGCTTCACCGCATCGATGGTCAGCCGCATGTCGGCGGCGTTCTTGCCGGGCGTGTAGCTGCGCTGGTCGACCAGTTCCAGTTCGACCCATTCCTGGGCCGCGGCGCGCCAGCCGCTCAGGCGTCCTTGGAAGTCGCCGTAAGCCTTGGCGGCCGCGATGGCCGTTTCACCGATGAACCGACGGAGGGTGGGGAGGTGCTGATGGGAGACGTTGTCCGCGTCGATCAGCACCCCGATGCGCTGGTTCGGCTGGGCTTTGGCGGCTTCGGGCGTCGAGGTGGAGGCGGCGTCGGCCTGGCGCTTCGCCGGTTTGGCGGCGCGGCGGCCGGCGGGCTTGGCGGCGCGGCGGGCGGTCGCGCTTTTCTTGGCTTTGGTTCGGGTCACGGTTTGGGCTTTGTCTTATCCCTGCGGAGGAGGGCGGGGCACTACAATGCGAATCCTCCGTCTTCAGCCCCGTCCCTCCGCGCGCCATTTTTTGGTGGAACTCGTTGGTTTAACAGTTGTTAAATGGTTGGTCCATGCGCCCGTCCCGTTTAGCCGCTCTTCTCGCTTTCCTCTGCTGCGCCAGCGCCGA
>Ga0222712_10006992_pt1 | contig 11027 bp, 5 predicted proteins | sample C33_657DmetaG_FD_165043 | JGI IMG/M metagenome (GOLD analysis project Ga0222712, IMG submission 165043) | Estuarine water microbial communities from San Francisco Bay, California, United States - C33_657D | ecosystem: Environmental > Aquatic > Marine > Unclassified | place: USA: California... | reverse complement strand
CCGTATTTCCGGTTGGACCCGTTGGACCGGTTGGACCGATTGGACCTGTTCGTCCTGTATTTCCCGTTGCACCTGTAGTGTCTGCACTACCAGTTCGTCCGGTGGGTCCAATCGGACCAGCGAGACCTGTTCGACCTGTGAACCCCGTCGCACCCGTTGTAACAGAGAGTCCAGTATTACCTATGTTCCCTGTGTTGCCTGTGTTTCCTGTAGGACCTGTCCATCCTGTTGGACCTGTTCGACCCGTATTTCCAGTATTTCCAGTATTGCCTGTGTTACCTGTATTTCCAGTCGCACCTGTAGTGTCTATACTCCCTCTAGGACCGGTTACACCTGAAGGACCTGGAAGTCCGGGACCCACAGGACCTGTATCTCCTATAGGACCTGGAGCATACTGTGATTCAGGAAGAGTATACGAATAGGTTCCCGGAATCCTAGGAACATAACTACTCATTGTTTGTAGAAGTAGTATAAAATGTAAGTGATATCCACTGAAGGGCTTGATTGATTTTCTCCACTTAATTTACCATACCAAGTTCCACCTACATCCTTTAAGTAAGCTTCACTGATAAACACATACTGGTTAATCGAAGGTCCAGTTTGTGAATATCCACTCACACCTACGTAAGGGTAGGTCGATGTACTTAATCCCGTACTCTGTTCGAGAAATTGGAGACCTGTATAGCCTGAAAAGGTAACTGTGACTTCACCTGTTCGGATATCAAATGGACCTGTCGGTCCAGTATTCCCCGTGTATCCTGTGTATCCTGTAGTACCTGTTGGACCTGTATTCCCAGTATTCCCTGTGTTTCCAGTATTTCCTGTATTGCCTGTAGGACCCGTGGGACCTGTAAATCCTGTGGGTCCTTGAATTCCTGTATTTCCTGTATTGCCTGTATTGCCTGTATTTCCAGTTGGGCCTGTTGCGCCTGTAGCACCTGTTGGACCTGTTTCGCCTGTAAATCCTGTGGGTCCTGTATTTCCGGTTGGACCCGTTGGACCGGTTGGACCGGTAGGACCTGTGGGACCTGTTGCACCAGTATTTCCAGTATTTCCAGTATTTCCAGTATTGCCGGTATTACCTGTAGGACCTGTGGGACCTGTGAATCCCGTTCGTCCTGTTGGACCGGTATTACCCGTTGGACCTGCAGGACCTCGATCTCCAATAGGTCCTGTGGGTCCCGTCGGACCATTGTTTCCAATTGAACCTACAGGTCCTTGTGCTCCTGTAGCTCCCGTAGCACCTGTATTGCCTGTATTTCCAGTCACACCTGTAGAACCTGTATTGCCTGTGTTGCCTGTAGAACCTGTATTGCCCGTGTTGGTCGCAGTGCCGGCAATTCCAGCAGAACCTGTTGAACCAGTTGCACCGGTTGGACCTGTATTCCCTGTATTACCCGTGTTGGTCGCAGTTCCCGAAAGTCCTGTGGGACCTGTGGGACCTGTGTTGCCTGTATTACCCGTATTACCCGTATTTCCGGTATTACCTGTATTACCCGTGTTTCCTGTGGGTCCTGTTCGTCCTGTGTTGCCGGTATTACCGGTATTCGTTGCTGTGCCGGATAATCCTGTAAATCCCGTCGCACCTGTGGGGCCGGTCACGGTTCCGGTCGGTCCTGTGGGTCCTTGTGGACCTGCGGGACCTGGAAAAACATTAGGAGCGACAGCTCGAACTCCTTGTCCTGGTTGATAACAGACTAGCATTGTTTAATGACGCAGAATTGATTGGATTTATTCGGACGGAATAGACAAATGGAAGAGACTGGACCTACTGGAGAGACTGGACCTACCGGAGAAACAGGACCTACAGGAACCATTGAATCAACGGGACCGACAGGAACAATTGAAGAGACTGGACCTACTGGAGAGACAGGACCTACTGGAGACATTGAACAAACAGGACCTACTGGAGACATTGAACAAACAGGACCTACTGGAACGGTTGAAGAAACAGGACCTACTGGAGAAACTGGACCTACTGGAACGGTTGAATCAACAGGACCTACTGGAGAAACAGGACCTACTGGAGAAACGGGAACCTTTGGACCCAGTGGACTCGACCTGTCGATGTTCCCTACGTCTGCTACAGGACCCGTTGAACCCCCCAACATTGCAACACTGGATGAACTGATGCAAAGTCATAGTGTGGTGCTTGCAAAAGAATCAGCTGACCGTACATCCTTGGCTGGATTGATGAATCCTACACGAGAGCAATATCGCCCCCAACTCTTTCAATGGGCGGGTCTTGGGTTTCCTCCCATCTTTATCGTCCAAGTGTTCGAGGTGACTCCACCAACCTATTGCTCGGATGGAGTCGCACGAGATGTAATGAACTATTTGAACTATTTATTAATACCGAGTAGTTTGGACTCCGCATTGGACACCATTCGTTCCTTGATGCCTGGAATCAGTGTTTCCTTTTCATTCTTGGGAAACACGTTGAGGATTCATGTGTCAAAGGATTAAGGGGGTGGGAACGGTGATACTGTAGACAAAGTAACACCTCCATTATTTGTTACTGTAAACGCATTTGCACTTCTATCCGTAAGTCCTTGAAGTAAGATTTGTGTGTTGGGAATATCAGTTAAGGGTGAAGTAGATGGAGTGAAATTAGAAGTGTAGACCGCGGTTCCATTGACAAATCTGAAGTTCGTTATATACCCTGTAAAACCATCAGTACTATTTCCAGTGTAGTCAAATGAACCAATCACCATTCTACCAAGAGATGATCCAATGCTGATAGAAGAACTTAAAGTACCTCGACTTGTACCATCGATATATAATGTGAATGTAGATCCGTTACGTACAAGAGCATAATGATGCCAAACGTTTAATGTAACTAAGGTTCCTCCATTAAGAATTAAGAATCCACCAGAACCATTACCAAGAATTACTAAAAACTGTGAGCTTCCAACATTAAAATAATAGTTCGATGAACTCGTAAAAGGTGCAGAATCACCATAGTTAAAAATAGTATCATATTGACCACGAGTTGTATGATAAAACCAGAACTCAATCGTATGATTATTTGTACCAAGCGTGAAGGCTGAACTTGAAGGAATGCTTAGAGCTGTTCTATTTACAGTATTAAAAAGCGCACTGTATTTTTTGAAAGGGTCAAAAAGACTCGCAGGCGGAAACGACTTGAATGGATGAGGAGAAGGGAGTGTTGCACTTATACTTATCCCCCATTTCCTTGCAAGGTAACCTTCAATTTGTTGGCGTTGAGAGGTTGTGAGAGCGGTATTGTACACGAGGATTTCATAGATTTGACCCTGTAAAAATCCACCTCCTCCATAAGAACCAATGAGAGTGATAGTGCCTCCTGCACCATAGGTAAATTGAGGAGTCCCAGAACTTGTTACAGTTCCTGATTGATAGAATGAGATTGTATTACCGGTTCCATTAAAGATATATTCTAACATATAGGTAGTTCCCGTAGTTACAGTACCTCCATTGATTGAACCACTAGGTGCACTTCCGTATCTTCCTAGATACATTGTTCCAGGACTATAGGGAGAATACATTAAAAATTCTCGTTGTCCAGTTGAAGTTCCAGAAAAAAGATCTCCCTGTGCTGAAACAGAGTTAAACTTAACGATGACAAATAGACTTTCTACCGTTGGAGATGCTGGGTAGCTAACTTGTAGTGATGAACTTCCATTGAAGGTCATTCCTGACGATACTGTGTAGGTAGGTGTTCCATTATATACCGTTGCATTTCGTCCATTTCCAGACTTATCACTCCATTGGTTCACATTACTACCTGAACTAAATGTGATTGTAGTCGAGTCCGCCGCATCCAACCACAATTGACAGCCGGGAATCGACAATGGACTTATCACTGGTAAAGATGAAGTCAACCCCCACTTGTGTGCAAGATATCCTTCCACTTGTTGGCGTTGAGAGGTGCTGAGTGCAGGTGAAAATACTACCATTTCAGACAGATTGAAATCATGATATACAGCGCCACCATATCTTCTTCCAAGTTCAGGTTGAGCAAATGACGTAAGAAACAAGTTTCCAGAAACAGTGGTTGATAGTGGATTTCCATTCATTATAAGATTAGCAGTTGTCGATGATTGAATGTCATAATAATATAATCTCATTGGGTCAGGTGAGTTAAATGTAGGAATGTCAGCTGATGCATACGGTCCATATTCACCAATCTCCATTTTGTTTGAAAGAAACCCTATGAACAAGTTCTGATTTCCACCAGATGTAGCACCACTTAAAAAGTAAACATATGTAGTATTTACTGTTCTTCTTCCTATAAAGAAGAAACTAAACGTTGTTCCCACTAAAGCATCGCCAAAGGCCTGTGGAATAGTAAATGAATTAGAATTACCTGAAACAAACTGAAGTTCCTTTGTACTTGAGTTATAGAGTGGAGCAGTTGCACCTGAAGAAGTAGCTACATTAAACCCCCTTCCAGATTTATCCATCCATTGTGTGACACTAGACCCAGAAAGAGTCATCGAGCCTGTATCCGCTCCATCCAACCACAACAGACACCCTGGAACATCGGTGGGTTGAAAGGGTCGCAAATGAGGTCGAATGGAATAGAAGGGATGTGTGGAAGGAATGGAAGTTTGAAGACCCCACTTGTGGGCAAGATAGCCTTCCACTTGTTGGAAGTTATTTGGTATATGAGTGTTAAAAAACAGGATTTCTGCGATATTCCCCTTCATATTCCAATCAGACCCATTCACATAAGAACCTACATTAAATGCTCTAGTACTTGTTGTTATGCTATTATTTGCAAAGTTTGTTAATGTACCAACTGTAGTCCCATTGACATTTAACGATGTATTTGCTCCATTTTGCGAGTATGAAATAATATAATAAAGCGAACTTGAAAGGGATATTGTAGCTTGCGTCCTACTTGGAAAGGTTCCTTTGTCTACTGCAAGGGTTGAATTTTCGTCATACTGAAGTAGTAATCTTGAGGTATAGTTTCCATCATCCCACGAAAACGGCATATTTCGCCCAGGAGAACTATTCAACTTCATTACAACAAATATTGCACAATTACCTGTATTTCCTATTAACTTTTCTCCTGTTACTGAACCAGCACTAAGATTTTGTGATCCATTGAAAGCTAATGTTCCTAACCCATTAAGACCATTGGTTACATACGTGGGTTGTGAAGATGCAGCTGAAACATTGAGTCCATTCCCAGACTTATCGTTCCATTGTGTCACACTAGAACCCGAAAGCGTCATTGAACTTGTGTCTGCACCATCCAACCACAATTGACATCCAAGTATACTTCGAGGGTCAAACCCCCATACACTTTTCGACGTCCCTAGCATTACCTTTCTTAAAACAAAACATAGTTGGAGGTTGTTGCGCCAGGATATGTCACCATAATCGTAGTAGAATTCGAAGGTGGAATCACGACTGGGTTCGTAGGTGCACTTGTTCCTGCGGTCGTGTAGGTCACCGTCGTGGATAAATACGAAGAGGTGTTGTTGCGGAACACCCAATATCCATTGGAATCGTTACTCCAATTGATTGCAGGTAAGGTCAACGATGAAAAGCCGCTATTGGTAATGTTGTAGTGTGTTCCAAATGCGTTTGTAGGCACCGTCAGTGAGGTTCCTGATACATTCATGTACAGAGGACGGAATCCATTGCGAACGGTGAGACCGCCACTGACATCGAGTTGGCTTCCATTGAAAGTTAAGTTTGCGTTTCCAAACACACCCGTTCCACCCGTAGCCACAGTCAAGACACTTGAAAATCCCGTAGAACCGACAATCGACACTGAACCTCCACCTGCAGCTGCAGGTCCTGTTGGACCGGTCTGTCCTTGGATACCCGTAGGTCCTGTAACTGTACTTGCTGCACCTGTGGGACCTGTGTTGCCTGTGGGTCCCGTATTACCTGTCGGTCCTGTGGGTCCCGTATTACCTGTGAAGCCTGTGGGTCCCGTATTACCTGTGAAGCCTGTGGGTCCTGTGACTCCCATGCTTGGAATGGTCGTGTTCACATAGGAGATGGTCGAGCCGTTGAATCCGAGTGTTAACGAACTCGATGCCTGTGTGGTTGCATAGATATTCAAAGTCAAGTCTGTCGTGTAGGTTCGTGCAGGGATTGTGAGGTTCGACTTATACAACTGCATCGGACTGGATTGATTCACACTTGTGGTTGTCGTACCTGTAGCCACTGTGGTGGCACCATCGACCACTTGAAAGTAGAAGGACGCAGGACTCGTCGACAGTCCTACCGTAGCATACAACACTAGACTCCAGACTCCTGTGACAGAGGTTTTGAGTGGAAGAGACGATGCTGCGACTGTGAATGAGGCTACTTTTGCGTTGGTGGTGGAAGCAGGGATTGTGATGGTGCTTCCAGTTAATGCAGGATTGAAGGTGGTTAAGAGTGTTCCAGTCAATGCTGCTCCTGAATATGTGTTTGTATCTCCTCCTGTAGAAAGGGTTATCTTACGGATGCGATGATTACCTTTATCAGATACGTACAATACAGTCTGCGATGAATTTAGTGCAAGTCCTTGAGGAGAATTAAAAGTCGCAGTTGATAGTGTTCCATCATTACTCCCTTGTGAACTTCCTGCAAAAGTTGTCACTACACCTGCTGTTGTGATTTTACGAATACGGTGATTATTACCGTCACTTACATATACATTTCCGGATGAATCAATTGTAAGGAATGCAGGAGTCCAAAAACTAGCATTGGTTCCTGTTCCATCTGCATTTCCTTGTGAACTTCCTGCTAACGTTGTCACTACACCTGCCGATGTGATTTTACGCACTCGATTGTTGCTTCTGTCAGCAACATACACATTTCCAGATGAATCGACTGCGACTCCTGATGGATTATTAAAACTTGCATTCGTTCCCGTTCCATCAGTTGATCCTGCAGTTCCACTTCCTGCGAGTGTAGTTACTACACCTAAAGGTGTAATTTTGTTAATAACATGGCTATCATTGCCTCCTACGTATACATTTCCCGATGAATCGACTGCAACTCCAATAGGATAGTTGAATCCTGTTGCAAAGGTTGTCACTGCCCCTGTAGGTGTAATTTTACAGATGCGTTGATTGTAAGCATCTGCTTCAAAAACATTTCCTGACGAATCCACTGCAACTCCTAAATGATTAAAGAATCCACCTGCAAATGTTGACACTTCACCCGCTGATGTGATTTTGCGAATGAAATTAGCATTATCTGCTACATATACATTCTCTGCTGAATCCACTGCAATTCCCCAATTATTACTAAACTGTGCGTTGGTTCCAGTTCCATTAGTAAATCCTTGCGAGCTACCAGCAAATGTTGTGACAACTCCCTCTGTAGGAGCCACCTGTGTCGTATAACTCATCTGCAAAGTCAACCCACCCGAAAACCCATCGATACCTTGGGTTCCCGCAGGTCCTGTTGCGCCCGTATTCGTAGCCGTTCCTGCGGGACCTGTGAATCCCGTTGCGCCTGTATTCCCAGTCGGTCCAGTATTTCCAGTCGGTCCAGTATTCCCTGTGTTTCCGGTGTTTCCAGTCCAGCCTGTTGGACCTGTATTGCCTGTCGGTCCAGTATTGCCTGTCGGTCCCGTGTTTCCAGTCCAGCCTGTTGGACCTGTATTGCCTGTCGGTCCAGTATTGCCTGTGGGTCCTGTATTCCCTGTCACTCCTGTCGGACCTGTATTGCCCGTTGGCCCAGTATTCCCTGTGTTTCCGGTGTTTCCTGTAGGACCTGTTGGACCTGTATTCCCTGTGGGTCCCGTATTGCCCGTGTGACCTGTGTTGCCCGTAACACCCGTCGCTCCAGTAGGTCCTGTATACCCCGTCCATCCCGTCGGGCCACCGGGTATCCCTGCAACACCTTGAATGCCCGCTGGACCTTGGATTCCTGTAGGACCTTGGATTCCTTGGTCGCCCTTCACACCCTGTAAACCTTGAACTCCTTGGGGTCCTGCTGACATACTTGTGTTTTCACCAGTTGAAAAATTAGAGAAAGAAGCTTGTACTGAAAGGATTATTGAATTTTACGGATACGATGATTACTCGTGTCGCCTACATACACAATTCCTCCTGAATCGACTGCGACTCCGAGAGGTTGATTGAAACTTGCATTGGTTCCTGTTCCATCTGCAAATGTAGTTGTTCCATTCCCTGCGAGTGTAGTGACTACACCTGAAGATGTGATTCTACGAATAAGATGATTGTTACGGTCTGCTACATACACAGTTCCCGCCGAATCGACTGCTACTCCATAAGGATTATTGAACGTCGCATTGGTTCCCGTTCCATCGGTAGATCCTGGAGTTGTTTGACCTGCAAGTGTCGTGACTACACCTGTAGGTGTGATTTTACGAATCAGATTGTTTGTATCTACTACATAGACGTTCCCTGTTAAATCGACTGCAACTCCTTTAGGTAAATAGAAACCCGCGCTGGTTCCGGTTCCATCAATATACGGTCCAGCACTTCCATTTCCTGCAAGCGTTGTAACTACACCTGCAGGTGTGATTTTACGAATACGGTAGTTACTCCAATCCGCTACATAGACATTTCCCGCTGAGTCGACTGCGACTCCTCGGGGTTGATAGAACACTGCATTCGTTCCCGTTCCATCTTGAAATCCAAGTGATCCATTCCTACCTGCGAGCGTTGTGACTACACCTGCAGGTGTGATTCTGCGGATGAGGTGGTTACTTCTGTCCCCTACATATAGATTTCCAGCTGAATCGACTGCGAGTCCAGCAGGACTATTGAACGTCGCATTGGTTCCCGTTCCGTCGGCAAATGTTGTACCTCCATTGCCTGCAATTGTTGTCACTACACCTGCAGGTGTGATTTTACGAATACAATTATTAGCAGAATCTGCTACATAGATATTTCCTGTTGAATCGACTGCTATTCCATAAGGGTTATTGAACTGTGCATTTGTTCCAGTTCCATCGGTAAACGTCGTACCTCCATTCCCCGCAAACGTAGTCACGACACCCTGATTCAAAGGAAGTTGATTTGTTCCAGATCCGATTTTACGGATACGCTGATTAATCGTATCCGCTACATATAGATTTCCGTATGTATCAATTGTAACACCAGCGGGTTGGTTAAATCTCGCATTCGTTCCAATTCCATCTGCAAATGCACCTGTTACTCCACTTCCTGCAACTGTTGTTACTACACCTGTTGGTGTTATCTTTCGGATACCAAAACTAACTGTATCTGCTACATATAGATTTCCGTCTAAATCAATTGTAAGTCCATAAGGATTCGCAAAAGTCGCATTGGTTCCTGTTCCATTGGTAGAACCTGTCGTTCCATTTCCTGCGAAGGTTGTCACGACACCCGCAGGTGTGATTTTACGGATACGCTGATTACCATAGTCACTAACATATACATTTCCAACTAAATCGACTACTACACCGTAAGGAAGATTGAAACTTGCACTGGTACCTGTTCCATCTGCAAACTGTGCTGTTCCACTTCCTGCAAGTGTAGTAACGAGGGCAGTAGATGAGATTTTGCGGATTCTGTGATTATTCGTATCTGCTACATATATATTTCGAGCCGAATCGATTGCGATTCCGAAAGATTCACTGAACCGTGCAGCTGTACCCTGTCCGTCTAAATATCCGAATGTAGTTCCTGCATATGTTGTAACTACAGCTGCTGGTGTGATTTGGCGAATGCGATAAGTGTACCTATCAGCAACGTACAGATTTCCCAATGAATCTATTACAATTGAATTTGGCAGATAGAATGATGCACTGATTCCTGTTCCATCCGCAGAACCCGGACTTCCACTACCTGCGAATGTCGTGACGTCACCTGTAGGTGAGAGTTTACGGATGCGGTGATTATCTCTATCGGCTATGTACACGTTTTTAAATGAATCCACTACTAATGCAGTAGGATAATTAAACCTCGCCCCAATACCATTTCCATCAAGAAACGATGCAGTTCCATCTCCTGCAAGAGTTGTTACAACATTATCGTTCACTGGAAGTGTATACGCATTTGGGATTTTACGGATCGAGTGATTACTGGTGTCTGCTACATATGCATTTCGGAATCGTTCCACTGTAATTCCAAAAGGACTATTAAATTGTGAAGATGTGAATCCAGCCAATCCATTGCCTGCGAGTGTTGAGACTACACCTGTCGAAGTCTGAATGGTACGAACACGGTTGTTGGTCTGGTCGGCTACATACAAGGTTCCTAGTGTATCGATGGAAAGATGGGTTGGAAAGTTGAACTGTGCGTTGGTACCGGTTGCATCCGCGTATCCTGCTGTAGACCCTGCGAGTGTAGTTACAGTTCCATCAGACGAAATTCTACGAATACGATGATTATTCGTGTCCGCTACATAGAGATTTCCATAGATGTCTGCAACAATTCCTCGTGGAGTATCGAATCTCGCGTTGGTTCCGACTCCATCTTGAAATCCTTGTGTAGTTCCTGCAAAGGTTGTCACAACACGCGCTTGTGTGATTGCACGGATACGATGATTACCTGTATCGGCTACATACATAATGTCTGACGAATTGACTGTGATTGCATTTGGAGCGTTCAATGTCGCACTGGTTCCCGTTCCATTGGTGGATCCTTGTGCGTTTCCAGCCACGATTGTCACTATACCGTCAAATGTAATTCTACGAATGCGGTTGTTGGTTGTATCCGCTACATACACAGTTCCGTCTGAACCGAGTGCGACTCCTCGAGGTTGACTGAAACTCGCACTGGTTCCCGTTCCATCTGCAAACGTACCTGCTCCACTTCCTGCTAATGATGTGACTACACCCGCAGGTGTGATTTTACGGATGCGGTTATTGATTGTGTCTGCAACATAGACGGTTCCGTCCCAATCTGTAGCCACTCCGAATGGACTATTGAACCAACCTCCGCCATCACTGTACCCTGCAGTACTAGTTCCTACAACGGTTGTGACTGTACCTGTATTGTCTGCTCCAGCTGCGATGGTTCGTATACGATTGTTATTGGTATCTGCAACATACACAAGTCCTGCTGAATTGACTGCAATTCAGCAGGACT
>Ga0222712_10006990_pt1 | contig 11028 bp, 12 predicted proteins | sample C33_657DmetaG_FD_165043 | JGI IMG/M metagenome (GOLD analysis project Ga0222712, IMG submission 165043) | Estuarine water microbial communities from San Francisco Bay, California, United States - C33_657D | ecosystem: Environmental > Aquatic > Marine > Unclassified | place: USA: California... | reverse complement strand
ACTTTGACTTTTGGATTGAGCGGCAACAAGCTCCAGATTGCCAAACTTTGTTGACGTGTTACTCCATCACGCTCGGTCGGACCAACCAGCACCAGCACCTTTTCCACATCACCACGACTTGCAAATTTGTTGGCAAGACCAGCATGACCCATGTGGGGTGGTTTGAATCCGCCTGGAAGAAGTACAGTCACTTTGTTGCTCATATGTAATAAATAGTAAAAAAGAAAAACCTCTGCACTAAAAATGCAGAGGTTGTGTGGACATAAATGAAGGAATACTTAGTATTGAAGAATACAATAGTCTGGTTGCACTGTCAAGTTGATTTTCATTGCTTCACCGTCGTTGCTCCAATCAAGCTTGTTGAAAGTTGCTTCGGTGATGAACGAACCCTTGAGAGTCCATTCTTCAACTTTGTCACCAACTGGACCAGTAACGTTGATGGTCAAATCCTTCTTGTAGAAGTCTTGGTAACCGTCACGACCAGTCACAGATTCGTGGTGAAGACGAACCCATTCCATGACTGCTTGAGCACCAGATGGAACGATTGGATCATACAGTTCCATTGCGATAGTGCCCCAAACACTCTTACCCTTGTAGAAGGTACGAATATTCATGTGATCAAGTTCTTTTGCGGCTTGAGTTAGCTTTGGGCGATCCGTGCTTTTGATGATGAACGATGGAATACCATCACAATACAGAATAAATCTGTTTTGCACCTTTGGCTCAAAAGCTGTGTAAAAAATTTCCGATGGATTAAGTAGTTCTGCCATAGTATTTGTCCTTTATGTCCTAGATATAAATATGAATACTTTTCTATATTTGATGATTTTTTTATTGTTTATTGAGATCTTTGTCAACAGCATTGCTGATGCTGCTTCTCAGCTTACCGACATAACCACTTGCTCGCAAAAGTTTGAACACAATATTTTCTGTGCTGTATTCACCACCCGAGCTTAGACCTGCTTCTCGCATGTTGTACAAACGCTTCACAACTTCTTTCATTTTGCTCAAATCCCCAGACTTGATGGCAGCATCAATTTCTTTGATCAAATCACGGTATTTTGTTTTGATAGCGTCTTTGTCGATTTGAACATCTTCGTATGAAGGCTTTTTGATCCACTTATTATGAAGAACGCTATACACTGCTTGACTACGATTGGTTTCGTCAACATCTTGAATATACACTTCGACCGGATGTTCTCCGATGTGAATATCGTGTTGTTCGTTCCACTTGTTTTTGTAGGCATCCACCAACTTTTTCACAAGTTCTTTGTTGGGATCAATTTTGCTGAAATCAATTATTACATGCAAATCCATGTCGCTGGTTGGTGTCCAGTTGTAGCCAGCAGTGCTGCCAAGAAAAATAATATCTTCAATTGGCGCACTAAGTTCTGTGTCTTTGTAGAAAGCGTCTGCAATAGCTTTGAGCTTTTCCAACACTTCTGGCTTCAACACATCACCATCCCAGATTTCTGGGTTCAGTATGCTGTTGTAAATTCTGTACTTTTCTTTCACACCCAAAAGTTCTTTGAGCTTGTTGATGGTGTCTGTGGCACTCGTATGAAGAATACCAATGCCACCAGCAGCATTGAATTGGTCTATTACGTCCTGACGATCATCTATCAACACAGCATCCGGTGCAGCAAACTTAGCCTTGTCGGACCTGTTAGGTACCAAATTCTGTGGCCAAGTTATGTTGTTGCTTTGCAACCATTGCTTTTTACCATCGGTAGCTTCAAGGTCGGTTGAATGACTCAGAACTTCGCAAGGCAACTCTTTCAGAAAACTATACAGTATTTTGCCGTCTTTCATCCATGGAGCAGTGGCATAAAACTCTGGGCTGTTTTCATGCACAAGCTTGTGGCGGTTCTCTTTGCCATGTTCTGCTTCATAGGTTTCTGGAGACACACCACCACTATAGCGTTCAAATTGCTTTTCCCAATCAACTAGAACACCATCCAGATCAACATAGATCTTGTATTTTGATTGAATCATTCTGTATAATAAATAGTCATTTTTTCAGAAATAGTTGGTATATGAGCTTGCCAAGCTGAGCACTGAATTTTCTTACTTTGTGCTCTGTGGCATCATACCAAAATGCATGAGCTATTTCTTCAATCAACACATTCAGTTTTCTGCGTTTCAGCAGATTTGTTGAAATTATGATTCTTGGATCAGGCCCATCAGGATCAAAGCAATAACCACTAGCTTTAGTAAGCTTTCTAAAATATACAGGTATTTTCTGAGCATTGTGAGTTTCTAAATAAAGACCTGCTTTCTTTTTTCTTACCTGCTTATTAGCTTTAGGCTTATTAGCTTTCATATACTTTAGTATAGTACAGGAATAAATAGATAACTAATCAAGCACTACAAGCTCACTGCTTGCTTTAGCTTATACTTTCTATATCCAGGATGTCAAGATATTTTAAGCTCAAACCCACACTTAGGTCTAATTTTATTTTACCAGCCTGGTAATTATAAACAAACCAGTCGAGAAATCCATCGACTTCTCGACCAGCAGCATCCTCTGTTAGAGGCTCATAGTATGTGTTATCTGAATATGGTTCAAACCTTGCATTCACATAACATAAATATCTAAATTATTTCTTGGGAGCAGGCTTAAATGTGCCATCTTTCAGACTCAGCACACCATCTCCATACTTTTGACTAAGCTGTTGAAGCAGGTTGTTTTCGTCGTTCTGAATCTTTTTCCAGTCTTCCAAAACTTGCTTTCTGGAGTTTTGCCAATTGACTTGTTCTTGTTCAAGCTCTAGCTTTGCAAGCTCTAGCTGACCAAGCTCAAAAATCTTTTGTTGATATTGAGCTTGTAGCTGACCAATAGATTGCATTTCTTGTTCCGTAAATTTTGTAACAGTTTCACTCATATATTCATAAATACTTGCGGAGTTTCCTCCGCATTTTTTATATTACGATTTGTAGCTTGTCAACGTCCTTACGCTCTGCGTTGATCATGTAATAAAAATCCACTTTTTGTTTGCTCAAAAGCTTTTTGAAAATGCTTGACTTTCTATCAACAGCAATATAAGCTTTGTTATTCTCAACCTTTTCAACGTAATAAGTGTCGGGACTACCAATTGCGGTCAAATGTACAGTAACCGTAGATTCGTCGATCAACCATGTCCAATATTCTGGAAATTCAATCACCAACGAGTTTGAACGACCACGCACAAATACTGCGTGTTCTGGACCTTCCAGTGTTGCGTGAACAAGGCGTTTGCCCGGCAACTCTTGGTGATCAATAACGAAGCTTTTGGTTGATGCAGCAAAGCTACCATTGACTTCAAGGTTGAAGTCTGGGTCCATCTTGTTGTTGATACCAACACGACTTCCAGTAACGTAAAATACAGCAGTACCGTCTACTTTGCTGATGACCTTGAACGGAGCAGCACTACCACTTGCAATCAGTTGTCCTTCAACTTCAACGTTGCGACCAACAATAACGTCGTTGAGAACGTCAAGATTGTTGTTGACTGTACCATTGAGTGTGCTGAAATGATCTTCAACAACCGCAGTACCAGCCATCAAACTGCCTACGTCGGCATTGCTTGCACTTAAACTGCCGCTGAGTACCAAACCACTGCTTTTGTCTTCCCACACGCCCTCAGCAGCATTGTAAACAAGAAAAGCACCATTCTTCGGTGCAGCACTGCTACTGATGTTGCTGATTTCGTCTAGTGTAACTGGTTGTCGAGTGTTGACAAAAATTGCGCCACTAACATTGTCAACCTTGGTAACATAACCAACTTTGACCAAATCTTTTGGAGGATGTGGGCGTATGTTGGTAAACGATCCAGAAATTGTGGAGCTTACATAAAGAATATCACCATCAGTAAATCCACCTCCAACATTCAGTCCACCAATATAACCTGCGGTCAATACCTTACCATCAGAACCCGCAGGAATGTTTTCGTATGCAACACCCAGAATATCGCTAATAACTTCAGAGCCTAGCTCATGAGTCATAGCAACTGCCAAGTCAACAACAACTCTATCGCTTAGTGTGCTACCGATAATTCTAACAACTTGACCCTTATTAATTGTACCACCACTACCGTTTGCAACCGTTACTAAATTTTGCTCAATACTATTTGCATTTTGTGCATAAGATGCACTCAAAGCTTGTTCAGCGTAAGCAACCTTAAGAGAAGAAGAAGGAACTGAAACCGGATTAAAATTCTCATCAAATGACACAACCGATGCGGTCTGTGGAGTAAGCACCTGCTCCACGAACGCACTCTGACTTCTACGGCTGAGTAATAGATCGTTATTTGAAAAAATCATACCTTAGTCTAATATAAATAGAAACGGTTTTCATTTACACAGCATTAAAACGTTTCAGTAAACAAATTTATTGGTATTCTGCGCCATTCTCCATATGCGTAGATATAGAAATAACTGCCGTCATAGCTTATCCAACCCTCTTGACCATAGTCAGAAGATTGATACGGCACTTGATGATAGAACTTGTCTGGAAACCTTTGAAAAATTCTAAATGCTGTGTTGATTGGACGTACACTTTGCGTGTAAATTGGTTGATTATTACAATCATATCCAGAAATGTATGCCCCCGCTATAGCATCAAAATCAAATTGTGGAATTGGTTTTCTCAACCAACCATTTGGTGATTTGTACACATAAATATAGTCACGGTCGTATGCCAACCAACCATCCATACCATAATCGTTTGTGGATGTAGGTGCTGGTCTAAACATAGACTTTTCAACCACAGGTTTTGGCGATTCGGTTTTGAGAGTAACGTTTGGCGCAGTTTGATACTTGACACCCACGTTTTTCAGATATGCATAAGGATTCTGATTAGCAGTATTTGCTTCCAAAATTGCCATATCAGCAGAACTCACAGCATTGTCTGAAACCACAATTTTTCTGGTTGTGAATGTCTTCTGAGTGGTAGATTTGACACCATCAATCGTCTTTGGTAGCAAATATGCATTCACCACCAAATTGAATGTGGTCTTTACGTTTCTGTCTTCTCCGTTACCAACCTCGACCGTGTTGGTATAATCATCAACTCTGGTACGAAAACGAAAGCCTTCGACACCCCAGTAATCGTGTGTAGCAAAATTGATCTTTTCCAAAATCTTGTTGTTTTGATCAACATAATCAGTCCACAACATACACTCGTATGTGATCACCACATGATCTGGTAGTGTTACGTTATAGATCTGTTTGGTCGGATTGTTCTTGAAAGGATTACCAACATTCAAAATGTTGAACTTGTCGTATTTGTTTTTTTGATCAAATTTTGTGACAATCTGATACGACAAATAACGATTAAACGTCATCAGATCCTTGTTGTTGCTGACACTGGTACGCTTGATAAGAATTGCTGGCAACAAAATCTTGCCTTGGTTATCACGCAAGAAACCATCTGCTTTAACAGCTTTCCAGCGTTCTGGGCTGGCGTACAAAATTGGAACCTTGACTAAAGTGCCGTTGTCCATTACACTGATGTCAAGACGTTGGCTCATGTGATTGATAATTGTAGTATCAATCGTGATCAAATCTACACCAAAGTTCTCGGTTTTGTCGAGATCACGGCGTACTGCAAACTCTTTTTTGTATGGACCAACAAGCGGAATTGGTGGTTGACTCACATCAAACACACGACCAGTATCTTCGCTTTGAACAACAGGTCTGCGCACATCTGACGTATTCGCAGACGTTTGTTTTGTATTTGGTGCTGGATTAGATGGATTGCCTTTCCAAGACATAAATTATGTTTGCCTTTCTACCACATTCAACTTACTCAATCTGCTGTAATGAGTATTGCAAATAAAGCTCCAAGATTTATCTGGATGACCGCCCAAAAATTGTTCTTGAATCACATTGTCAACTTCATAAAAGCGTTCATTGTACAACACAATGTCGCCAATTTCTGGAAAAAATCCAGTGACGATACAATCACGCTCACGAAACTTGTAAACAACGTTTTGATTGCGATCTGGACCAAAGCCTTGATTGTCGTCGCCAGTAATATCTTCACGTTGAACCAACGCAGTCATGTTGATGCCTGGATAAAATGCTTTTCCAGTATCAGAGCTAGACTCACCATAAATGTTGAGAGTTGTTTCAGATGCAGCAATCTTGAACAATTGAACCACACATTCAATGATATCACCCAAAAGTTCAGCGTTGACAGACCCCAGCATGTTCATGTCACGTTGAGAGAAATAGCGACCAGGATAATAGTTTGGGTTGTAGATACCAATGTCCTTGCGTCCTTGAGTCCAGTATTGTGGAAACAAGTTTTTCGGATACTGTTTTGTGACTGGTGCTGCCATGTTGTTATCCTATGTAGATGTGCAATGGAACTTTTGAAAGCATTTTGTTCATGGCTTCGCTTTCTTTGTCTTTGTTTTCAAGTTGGTTTACACGCAGAGATTTATCCAACATGTCACGCAACTTTTCAAGCAATGCGGTCATTTCTTCCTTTGCCTCAGCACGTAGCTCAGCACCGTCCAAGGTAACTTCGCCACCTGGAATTGGAACAGTGCTATACTTTTGAAGAATACGACCCAATGTTTCTTTACATAATGCCAAGAAATATTTACGAATCCACTGCTTGCCAGCTTGATTGATTTTACAATAGTTACAAAGTTCATATGGAGCATCGCTAGGATCGCTTACATATTGATAGCGAGAACCACTTTCAAAGTTGGTAATGTTTTTGTCGCTTTCAACATAGTAATCAATCCAAATCTGCATGTCGTGTGTTGGAATTGGAAAAATTCTCAACATGTTGTTGCCTGTGATTTCAAATCCATAAGCACTCTTACGCACCATGTCATTGAATTCAATAGCTTGAATACGCTCCAAATCTTCAAAGATTGGAGTCATCAAAAATTGTGTAGCTGGGCTGTATGCACTGAATCCCAGTTCTTGCAGCACGTTGCTGTAGCTCATACCAGTCATGCTGAATGGATCGTAGATACGAGCAACTGCTGGTGGTCTAAAATGAAACACTCGACGCACTTCGATGCGAGACGAACTCAAATGTTCAACATTTTGACCAATCAAAATGTTCAAGTCAAACGTTTGGTGGCTACCAGCATATCCACCACTTGAACTATAATAGCTACCAGTTACCGCAATGGATGTACGTTTCAACGGCACTTCACCACCAACCAAAGCTTCACTACCATACTGCTTGCTCAACTGTACTACAAAAGGCAAACCGCTGCCCTTGACACTCATACCAGTCAAGTTTTGAAATTGATCTTGTGGCAAACCTTGAATGTTTACCATGTTGTTGACAATGTTGAATTCGTTGATTACACGATTGTATTCCAACACAGCTTCTTCAAAGCAAGCATAAAAGTTGACATCGATCATTTCAATGTCAACGATAGGATACCCCAAACGCTTTGCCGCCCACATTGCGCTGCCACTACAATCGGTTTCAAATGTAGTTTCGTTGGTGGTACAATCAGGCTCGTTTAGGTAATAACCAAAAGGAACCGAAGCAGTATTCACAGAACTACCACTTCCAGGCCACCTTACTCTATCTTGATCTAGGTTTGCGCTCATTAAATATAAATATCTAAAATGTCAAGTATCTAGCACGATTTCTATTACGAGATGGTCATATACAAACCTTCGGCTTCAAAAACCAATGTTTTATATGTGTCTTTGAAGGTTAGTTCAATATGATCAATATCTCCATCTGCTCCAATACTCGCACGAACATTTTCTAAAACCTTACCAGAAAACTCTCGCATCACATCCCCAGAATTGGATTCATTGAGCGATGTTGCTGAAGATGTGTTGTCACCCTCAAGCTTGCGTGGTCCTGACAAATCAACAATTTTGTATTTTACTGGCAGTGATTTGATGGCGTCGTGTACTGCCTTGATATTTTTTGGACTGTCGTCAATAAAAAAGATGTCGTCGTAGCCTTCGCTTTTGATTTTATTGACGATCCAATCAGCTTTTTTCTGTGGATTACTACTGTTGACGGTAATCACTGGAATATCAATACGAAAATACTTGTTCAAAATATCTTTGATGTGAGGAGCACTTTCTGGACCTCTGGCGGTCAAAACAACCGTCAAACGACCATCTGTGCCAGCTTGTACAATTTTATAGAACCTTTTACCAACCGAACGAATAAGTTTAGGATCTATCACCGACACAAACTGAGAATAATCAAATGTATCGCCGGGTTGAGCAGAATAAACAGCATATTGTGCTGGCGTAAGCTTCTCAGATTCGCCAGAGGCGTGATTGACTATTACTTTGCCAGATGTTTGAAATAAAGTGTCATCGAAATCAAATACACGAAGTTTTTTGCTCATAATACAGCAGCGTTGCGTTAGGTATAAATATTAACCCAGCACTCAAAGCAGCATATATTGAAAAAACAAAAAAGCCGCTCAAAAGAGCGGCTTGTGTTATAGAGTTTTCAAAAACTCAGCAGTTGCTTTTCGCAACTCGTCTTCAGAAACATCGTCTAGCTTGTCTCCATACCTCTGAGCCCAGAACGATTTGATTTTACCAAGAACTGGACCAGGCTTGATTTCTGGGAAGTTTTGCATGACCCAATCTCCACCATATTTGCCCTTTGGAACAACATAGGCTTCAATCTCAGCTTCTTTCTTTAGCAATTCAGCATACTTGTCTGGAAACAGCGTTTTAACATAATGATCGTCGTCTGGTTGTGTTCTACGCTTGTTCAAAGCAATCAGCTTTGCCTTGAGTTCTTGCGCACTGGGACGACCTGCTCGCATACGCTTGCGATCACTATTGTTTATACCCACTCCTTCAAAATAGCTGCTATCAAACAAATCGGTGTAGCTGATAAAAGCCACGATATCGTCGATTGTTTTGATGTCATCAAACTTTGATAGAATTGGTGCATAGCCAAGCATCTTGAGTCCGTCACGCAGATTCTTGGTCAAAAGAATGTAATGATACTGTCCCTTCTTGTCTTCATAGATCTTGAAGAAACCATCAGTTCCATACTTGAAACGTATTCTGCGAGCAAATACTCCAAGAATACCACTGAAGTCGTTGTAGCTCAAATAATCATACTGAGCATCATAGTCATCAGCAGACGCATACAAAAAGTCTACGTGTACAGTCTTGCCAGTTTCACTGGAATAAAGCACACTATAGATGTTGCCGTTCTTGCTGTAGTCTTTGATCAACGGACCCAAGTAAGTAAACAATGCTTTCTTGACATCTGGATTGCCACTGATAACAATATCAATATCACCATGGTCAGCTTTTGCTGGCAAAGCTTTGCTCAACTGAAACTTTTCAAAACGACTACCCAGTCGCTTTTTAAGCTCATCAAAGATAGCATTCATTTCAGTAGTGGTAACACGTTGTGCCCTACTACCAAAAAGCTTGCCACCTTCCTTTAGCTTTGTAACACTTTCTTTCAGTATATCTGTCAATTTGATCATAGCGGATTGTACGTCTTTTCAAACTCAACTTTTGCAATTCTGTAATATCCAGTGTTGGCTGGATCTTTCACCAAATAATCGCCAGGCTTGATAATCATGTCTTCTCCCCAAGGAGCCTTGAATGTAACTGGTTCACCAGTATACAAAGCAACTTGACGAGGAGATTGTTCTGGATAAATGTCACCACCAACATTACCATGATACAACTTTGGCAACTTAGCTGCCTTGATCACGTAATTTTCACCAGTAGCACCACTGAACACAATATCGCCAACTTCAGCAGTGTTTTGTGTTTCTTTACCATCACTGGTAACAGTCACAACGGGTTGCTGAGTCTTGGACACAGTATATGTCAATGGAGCCATATCACCAGGTTTGCCACCGTCTACATACGTGTAGACGATCTTTCTCTTGGTGACTGGTTTGAATTCCAGACGTGCTGCAATTTGGTTAATGTCTGCGTTTGCTACTTCTTTTAATAGGTTGCTAAGTTTAATCATTTTGTTTGTGAGTTGGCAATAGACTTGGCAATGTGCAAAGCCTGCTGCTTGGTGATGTTGGGATTCTCGTACCACTTTTCAGTGACGGCACTAAGAATCTTGCTAAATACTGGACCTGGCTTGATACCCATATCAATCAAGTCTTTTCCGTTGATAGGAAGTTTTGGCTCACTAGGAGTTGACGCTTCCAAACCTTTCAAACGACTGCGAACATTTGCAATCTGATTAGGCATACTGCTTGCTTCGCTATGCGCAGTGTTGTCTGCATGAATAACATCCAACACGTCCTCCAGCTTGTCGCCCAACGCAATTTTGAATTTGCGCAGAGTTTTGTCGCTCAGTTTCACAGCGTCATCACCACCATGCTTTAGTTTCATGTGGTTTTGAACACCAGACACAACGGCATCAACAAGCTCGTTAGGGTATTTCAAACGACGCATGATTTCTCTGGTCATGTCTGCACCAGCATCTTCATGTCCGTAGAAATGCACACCAGTAGGAGTTACACTGCGAGTAACAGTCTTGCCAATATCGTGAAACAATGCCATCAAACGCTGCAACAACACTGGATTGGTGCCCTTCAACACATCCAAGGTGTGACCAAACACATCTCGTTTGTGATGCACGTTCTGCGTCATTTTGTAAGCAGTCTTGAATTCTGGAATGATGTAGTTCAACAATCCCGTGATTCGCAACAACTTGATTGCACGATCTGGACTACCCGTTACAAGCATTTTGTCAAGCTCGTCACGAATACGCTCGGCACTGATGTTTTGCAACTGTGCTGCATTGCGCTTCAATGAACGAATCATGAACATTGGTAGCTCCCACCCATATTTCATGGTGAAACGAACTGCACGAAGCATACGCAACGGATCTTCTGTGAAAATAACATCTGGATTCAAAGGAGTCTGAATAATACCCCTACGAATATCCTCTTTGCCTTTTCCAGTCAAATCCAAGATTTCTCCCGTGGTCAAATCCTTGAGCAAACTGTTGACCGTGAAGTCACGACGATGTACGTCATCTTCCAAATCACCAGCACTGACCTCGGGCTTGCGACTACCAGCAGAGTATTT
>Ga0222712_10006985_pt1 | contig 11030 bp, 13 predicted proteins | sample C33_657DmetaG_FD_165043 | JGI IMG/M metagenome (GOLD analysis project Ga0222712, IMG submission 165043) | Estuarine water microbial communities from San Francisco Bay, California, United States - C33_657D | ecosystem: Environmental > Aquatic > Marine > Unclassified | place: USA: California... | reverse complement strand
CGCACTACAAAATGAAATTATGCCGCACGTGGGTAGCCCAAAGGCTTACACCATGTGCCAAATGTTGCAGTCTCTGATTCAGGAAGTTCGTCAGGTTGTGCCGGTGTACGACACGTATGTTGCCGAGGAACACAACGGAATGACCAGAGTGTTACGCGAGACAGCGGCAGTGTTGGGAAGTGTCAATGGCCCAGAAGCAGATCGCATCCGGGAGCGTGCAGCCACATTGGGCGCGAAGGCCGATGTGCCAATGCCGCCTGACCAAGAACCAATTCGTGCAGCGCACCGTGAACTTGGTTATGCACTGCAAGATTCCATTACAGACCTAGACGTTTTGCAACGCGCCGGGCACTCTGAAGCAGACGCGGCTTTGCAAGTGATTCGTGGTCACCTCATGGGTCGCATTGTTCGAGACACGGAAACAATTACTGCAGGTGCAGGTATGGCCGGACGCGGATAACGCGTTATTGCATTACTGAAGTCATTGCATCGAGTGAAACACGCAATGTCATTACGAAGCTAGAGCCAGCATCGCAACCTTTCAGTTGTGATGCTGCAGCGGTAGCTGCTTCTTCAGAGTCAACCACTAGGAACTGCACTGTGTCCCATCGGCGTTCATCTCCAATGATGGTGCCCTCTGCTGTGTAGTTTGCCGCGCCAGAAATTGCAGCAAATGCTGCTGTGCGGTCTGGGGTCTGGCGCACAACCATGACAACAATCTTTGAAAGGGCACCATCGGGGCGGCCGTTCTTGTCGATTGCTTCATTCTCTGGGCGACAACCAACAATAATTGTGCGCTGCATACCAGCGGCCTTGTGCTTGTGCTTCTCGCCGAAGTCTGGGCGCGATTGCATATCGATGAAAGACTTGCGTGTTGCGTAACGAACAACTGCGATGCGATCCCAATCCTCTGCACCAACGTGATTCTTGAGAACATCACCAGCAAACACAATGTCTGCACCGATTTTGTTGAGAACTTTGGCTGGGTTGTAACGGTCGTCTGCTTCGCGTCCACTGATTTCCTTGTCGACACCAGCATCATCGAGGTACTGGGCGACTTCGTGGTACTTCATGAGGTTCACCATGTAGATAGGGCCGTCTTCCTCAGGTGGGCGAGTAGCGAGGAACATTCCGTATTCCTTGTTGATCTTGCCGTAGTTGTGCTTAATGCGTGGTGTCTCAGACATGGTGTACCCCTTGTTGGTCGTTCCCTCAGGATAATAGGCATGGGTACGGCTAGGCAGATGAAAGAGAATAGAAAGTACTCGCACATATCTAGACCCTGGCGTGGGGGTGGAATAGTTTGGTGGTGTTCTCTTGAAGGGAGTTGCCAGGATGGCTTCGACACAACAACGCTTGATTTCGAATATGCGCGGAGTGCGCTATGGCGAGGTACTCGCTGTCTTCATTAAGGGCGACGAGATTCAGGCAGAGGTCTATGGCACACAGATGCTGAATGATTGCCCAGCAGAATTGTGGGACACCTTAGATGCCAACGCAATCAAGGATGAGATGGGAGCTTTCGCTGTGAAGTTGAATGGCCCCCGGCACTGGATGTTGGACGGACTTGGGTCGAAAGTTGCACCTGTTGAACCAATTCTCAAGGACTTCAACGGTCTGACTATGCGCCGGATTGCCCTTATTGAATTTGGTAAAGGCGAATCACCAGCAACTGTGCCATACATGGAACGCCATGTAAACCGTGGTGCTGTGTTCTTCTGGGACGCCGGTTCAGTTATATACGAATTAGTGAATCCAGAAGGCAAGGCGTATGTGATGCAGGCGTATTGCATTGGTGTGGATCCAACAATCAATCAGGGCAACTTGGCAACTTTGGGCGATCGGCTTTCTCTGCCCGATGGCTGGACCTATCGTTCTCGAATCCTTGATGAAGAATTAGTGGTGGATACCACTGACCATATTGCAACCGTTTTGCAAGACGAATTTGAAAACACCTACACCACACCCGACTAAGGAATTTTTCATGATTGAGACAAATACGCCAGACCCAGATGCACTTGAAAACATCTTTGACAACGCGACGCCTGATTCAGCTGCGAGTGCCAGCGCAGACCGGCGCGCCATTTTGCAAGCAGAGAATGAGATTGCCAAGAAATACTGGGGAAGTTTTCAGCCACGCATTGTTCTCACATTTTTAGCTTTTGCTATTGGCTGGAGTGTGGTCTTGTACCTTGGACTTACTGGTTCCGTTTCGCTCTGGGTTGGGCTTGTTCTGAACACATTTTTTGCTGCGACCTTCTATATGCCAATGCATGAAGCCGTGCATAAAAACATTTGGGGTAAAGCAACCCGTGCTCGTTGGGGTGAAGACTTCATAGGCAGTCTCTGCTCCATTCCGTTGCTTATCCCATTTGCGTCTCATCGTGGTGGACACATGCGACATCATGCCTATACGAACGATCCAAAGCGGGACCCGGATCATTTCTCTGATGGAACAAAACGTGAACTCCTAATAAAAATGGCGGGAATCACGATGGTGAATATGTTCCTCCCATTCTTTGCCCTTGCGCCGAAGACGCGTGTCGTGTTGCCAAAATCAATGCTCGGAATCTTTGATATTGCTGGTGGAAGCAAAAAAGAAGGCCTAACCCAGGTGAGATTCTGGCTCATCACTCACGTTGTACTGGTCGGGTCGTTCTTTCTAGGTTTCGGTTGGCAAGCACTTGCGCTTTGGTACGTGCCCGCAAGGTTGCAGTTCGTCTATCTCATCTTCATTTTTGCGTGGTATCCACATCATCCAGCAAGCGAGACAACCCGTTATCGCCATACGCGAGTCGCTGTGTTTCGTGGTTCAGGGCTCATCATCCGTGGCCATGATCATCACGCCATGCACCATATGTTTCCACGCGTACCCCATTACCGATTACGTGCACTATGGAATGACGTTGCGCAAGACATGGTGGCAAAAGGCGTTCGCGCCGAAGGTAGAGCAACTGCCGCAACTCAACCCGTTGTTTGGTAACAACGACTTAGTGGGAATATTTCAAATATCTAGCTCTTAGACAATGGGCTCGCGAAGATGGACAGCCTCAACTGGTTTCTTCTTGCTACGCACGCGAAGGTTCAGTACTTCAACAAACACGGAGAATGTCATTGATGCGTAGATGTAACCCTTCGGAATTTTCTCGCCGAATCCCTCGGCAAGAAGCGTGACGCCAATAAGAAGCAGAAATGCAAGCGCCAGAATCTTCACGGACGGATGTGCATTCACGAATGTGTAGATGGCCTTAGATGCAATAAGCATGATGACGACCGCAGTGAGAATCGCGATCACCATGACGGGAACATAGGTGGTCATTCCCACCGCTGTGATGACTGAGTCAATAGAGAACACCAAGTCGAGCACGAGCACTTGTCCAATGACTGCGGCAATTGTGGGTGCAGTTTTTGCAGACGTTGAACCTTCCTCGCCTTCGAGTTTGTGGTGGATTTCTTTTGTGGCTTTGTAGATGAGGAACAGTCCGCCGGCAAGAAGGATGAGTTCTTTTCCGCTAAAGCCAACAGAGCCAATCGAGAACAACTCCTTTTTCAGTGTGATGATCCAGCCAACTGCAAGAAGAAGTATTACTCGCATTCCGCCCGCGGCGAGAAGCCCAATCTTGCGTGCCTTGTCTTGCTCTTCTGGTGGAAGCTTGGAAGCAAGAATTGAAATGAACACGACATTGTCGACTCCGAGAACAATTTCAAGTGTCAAAAGTGCTGCGAGGGCACTCCATGCGGTGGGGTCAGTCATCCATTCCATGTGAAGAAACTAGCAAGTCAGATGCTGTTCCTATGGGTCGCCGGAGAGGCTTTACGGGTGTTCTGAAATGGCATCAAGAATCTGAGCGACACGGATGGAATCTGTGGTTGGCACAATCCAACCTTCACCACCGCTCACCACTTGGCTGACATTCTCAACCATTTCAACAAAAGCATTCGTGATAGGGAACTCTTCGCGCACATCGTTAACTACCAAAGAACTGGCTTCATTCCATGTTGTAAAAGACTCGCCGGCATCGGTGCTGATCTGTCCGTGGCTGCCCCGAACAATGAACTGTTGATTACTTGGTAATGCAAAAGAACTCACTGCATGTGCTGTGAGTTCATTGTTGATGCGAACTGTTACATCAGTTGTTAGATCGATACCTGTTGGCCCGAGTGTTCGCGCAAGATCGGTAATAGTTAGGTCAGTAGCACCCTGAGTAAGCGCGACCCATGCATGGGCTTGATAACAACCCACATCAAGCAATGCGCCACCACCCATTGACGGGTTAAGACGATAATTGTCAATCATTTCGGAAGTGAAAGTAAATGCAGTTTCGATGTGTGTGATGTCGCCGATAGCACCGTTGGTAACCAGTTCAACAATGCGGGCAAAACGGGGATGCCACCTGCCCCACACTGCTTCAATGAGAAGTCGATCGTTGCGGATCGCATAATCGAACATTGCTTCTGTTTCTGCAGTATCTAACCCAAGTGGCTTCTCGCACAGAACATGCTTGCCGGCCTCAAGCGACTTTGTTACCCACTCAATGTGTTGGCTGTTCGACAAGCTGATGTACACAGCGTCCACGTGTTCGTCTGCCAAGAGCGCGTCATAGGTTGCATGAACTCGTTCTGGTTCAAGAGTTGCGGAGCGTGCTTCATCGCGACTAGCAACTGCATACAAGTGGGCGCCGCGCGACGAATGGACAGCGGGAGCGAGGCCTCGACTGGCAACAAAACCTGCACCAAGGAAACCCCAGTTCACCGACACGAATTACGACCGACGAAGCGAAGGGGAAATAGGCAGCGCATTTTGGACCGCAGATTGTTCAGCAGCTTGCATGATGGCTACAACATTGCGGGATTGCAGTGCATTGACTTCCATCGGTGTTCCGTTGTTGATGAACTCGACGATGGAACGGTGAAATGCATGCGGTTCCAATGGCTTCAAAGGTGCGATACGTGATGTTCCATCGATGTGATGAACAGTGAGGATGGCGGGTAAGTCGGCAACAGCAGGTTCGCCCGCAGGATCCCAATCGCCGATTATTGCTCCCTGAGTTCCCAATACATAAAACTTTGGCTTGCGTGCGGCAGCAAGATCGGAATGAACGAATGTGGCTTGCTTGCCGGTGATGAATGTAACGGTGACGTGCGCGTGGTCTGCATTGGTGGCGTGTGTCCACACGCGTTTGTGGTTTTGTCCGCTCACGTGTGCAACATCGTCAGGCATGATGTTCAGAATCTGATCGAGGAAATGGCTTCCCCAGTCGAAAATTGCACCACCAGAGACTTCGGCATTCGAGTGCCAATAATCGCAGGGCCGTGAATACCCACCCACAAAACTGTCGTAGTGGTACACATCACCAATTTCACCCGAGCGAATAATCTCTCGCATGGTGACAAAGTCATCATCAAATCTGCGATTCTGATACACCACAAGCATGAGGTCTTTGCTTGAAGCAAGTTCGATTAGTTCGTCGCATTGGTCGGCAGTAAGGGCCATTGGTTTTTCCAGCACAACATGAATGCCGCGTGACAACGATTCGCGAGCCCACTGATAATGACTGTTAGGCGGTGTTGAGATAACGACTAGATCAAGAAGGCCGGAATTCAGCATCTCTGTCGCGTCGCTAAACGCTGTTGCCTGTGGCGCAAGCTCTAGGGCTGCTGAGACACGGTCTGGATTCGTATCGCACACGGCCGACAATTCGAGACCCTTGGTGTTTTGTACTGCGAGGTTATGTTCATGTCCGATTGCACCATACGCAAGGAGTCCGACGCGGATAGTGCCTTTTTTCATTGCTTCAGACTTTACCTGCTGCCCCGAGTGGTGCAGAAACTCGAATCATGTCCCTAGTGTCACACTGCGTAAATCTCAACGTGGTCCTGAGGAGCTCATTGAGGCGTTCTTGCTAATGGTGAGTAGTTGGCGGCGCAACATGATGCCATCGCCTGGCCCAAGGATGAGTTTTTCAATTAATGATCCAAAAGGAAGCGCGATGTGAGAGCGCATACGCGTCACGAGTCGAGTTCCCTGCGGATCATCTCGAAGTTCGTAGGCAAGTGTGAAGTGCAACCGAGGCGACTTTTTGCCCATTGATTGAATTTCGAGCACAAAGTGACGTGGGGCATCGACAATTGCTGCAGTGAAGGAAATCGGGCCCGAAGGGATTTTGTCTCCAGCAACAACTGATTGCCATTCATCGATTATTGAGGTAGCGCTCTTGCGACCAAGATTGTCGAGCCAGTCATAGCTGTACCAACCAGCTCGCCCGAAGCCCATTTGACGAATCCAAGGAAAGACATCTTGTGGGGGAGCGCTAATAGTGATTGACCGTGTTGCAATCAATGTTGCATTACAGCACAAGTCATCTCCTACAACAAAACTGTTGATTTCCTCCTGCGTAGCGCCCCAAAACTGAAACCTCATGATGTAGTGGGTGGTTTTTCGTTGCGAGTATCAGATGGCCATGCGCGAGCAACAAGCCAAACAGCACAAACCCCGCACAGTGTCCAAGCGAGTGTGCGCACAAGATTTGCAGTCATCAGCCGATCATGCACGTCTTTGTTGAAGCCGTCTGCAAGTTTTCCGTGTGCAGGTGCTGACCAGAAGCCACTAATGACTAGTGCGATTGCCATTCCTATTCCATTGAGGAATGCAGGCACTCGAAGATTGCGGTGCTGACCAAAAAAAGCAAGCAACAAAATTCCCACCAATGTGAGACCTTCGGTAAGCCAAGGTAAGAAAAGTAGTTTTCCGATTCGACTGACATGTTCCGATTGAAACGCAACGTACGTTGACTCGCCGACATGTGCAAACAATGGGTAGTGGACAGTGTGAATGGTCCAAATCAGTCCGACCATAAAGAGTGATGAAGCGAGATGGATTATCAGTATCGGACGGATGTATCTCTGAAGCACAGACATAGTGTGAGGGTACCAATGTTTTTGAAATGAAATACTTACATAGAATAATGACGTGTACAGGAGACTTTATGAGCGTGCCGTTGTTTGAGGCTCTTGAAATAGGCCGCACTTTGCTTGATGAAAACTTATGGATGCCTACGGTCACTATTGATGTATCGCAGTCGGCCGAAGTTGCAGACCTTGCACGTGTACATGCTGTGGAAGGAATAGGAAATGTCAGTACTCACGCAATTCGTAAAGACGACACCGTTCTACTCGGAGTGCAATTGACAAGTCCAGTAAGAGCAACATTTGCTGTTGCTTTCAGCTTTGCTTTGCACCGAGAGTTTCTGACTGAAGTAGCAGATGCAGGCTCACTGATCTTTGCTACTACAGATACGGAAGCAGCGCATGAAGAACGCCCATTGTGGCTCAGTGTCAATATTGACGGAAGCGCTTTGCGTCAAACGCTCCAGATTGGCGACAATTGATTATGGTGCAAAAGCGCTAGAGGGAAGATCTGTTTCACCGTCGGCAATTGCTTGCACAATGCGGCGTGCCACTTGAACTGGGTCAAGACCTGTTGGGAACTTTGGTGGAGTTCCGGCGATTGCGCGAGACGCTAAACCAGTTTCAGTGTGTGGTGGGCGGGCATCGATAACTCTGACACCAGATCGCCGTGCTTCTCGCCCGAGAGCCTCGTTAAAAGAACGTGTTGCTGCTTTTGATGCGCCGTATACGGACATGCCAGGCAAATTCTGTTCTGCAATGACGCCAGAGATACCAACAAGAACCGAACCCTTTGCCATGTTTTGTAGCGACGCTTGCATCAGAAAGATGTGCCCAAATGTGTTGGTGAGAAAGAGCTCTTCAACTGTGTCTAATGAAGTGGTGTCGATAGGCCCGAAAGCAACAACACCCATCGCATTGATAACGACGTCCACAGAGCCATGCCTGGCAATAGCTTCGGCTAGCGCTGCAGTTGCTGCCTCGGGGGAGCGAAGATCAGCGGTTATATGGGAAGGGTCAGAAGGATGAGAACGCGAGATGGAGGCAACAACGCAGCCTCTAGCTTCAAGTTCACTGCGTAGAGCACTGCCGAGCCCGCCCGTGCCCCCAGCGATAACGGCCACTTTTTGAGCAAAGTCGAATGGTTGTGTCATAACTTTGGAAAGTTATCAGAACCACTCTTTATACACGCGACGGGTTGTGGTGATGGGTGGTATAAATTGGCATATGACCTTGATTGTTCGTGATTTGCTTTCTTCAGATATTGGCCCAGCCGTACGGTTGTTGGAAGAATGTCGTTCGTTGCCCGACACAAAGCCCGCCGACATTGCTCAATTTGTGAATGATGTGTCGTCTAATGCGCCAGGGGTAGTTGCTGTCGATGGCGAACGAATCATCGGAGTTATTCAAGCTCGCATTGTGTCTGATGATGCATGGATAAATGTTGTGACGATTGATTCTGCGTATCGTCATCAAGGAATCGGCTCAAAAATGTTGTTTCGTCTTGAAGAAAAACTGATGCACCTTGGTGTCCGAAAAATTTCTGCGTTGTTGTCAAAATCACAAGCAGGAGAAACGGCTCTCGTGAACCGTGGTTTTTCTGCGATTCACGATTTGATTTTGTATGAAAAGTTGGAGCCAATCGCGCCTACTGCTATGCGCATCGTTGATCAGTATGGTGGAGAAATTTTGTCCCCGGACCTTTGGGATCGCGTGGCAGGTATGCACGCCGAGAAGAAAATAATTGATGGCCGCGTGGTAGCGCCACTGGCAGACCCGACTACTGCAGAGAGAGTTGGCGTGAAAGCACCCGCGACTGTTCTACTTTTTGGTCCTCCGGGAACTGGTAAGACAACATTTGCTAAGGCGATTGCCGGACGGCTTGGTTGGCCATTTATTGAGTTACTCCCTTCTAAATTAGAAAGTGGGGGTGATTCAATGTCGTCAGAACTTCGTCAAGCAATGACTGAGTTGCTGCAGTTGGAGCGCGCTGTTGTCTTTATAGACGAATTTGATGAAATCGCATCTGCGAGAGAACGTAACCCGGCCACAAAAGGGGTAGTCAACGAGTTATTGAAAATGATTCCGTCGTATCGTTCGACACCTGGACATCTCTTGGTCTGTGCCACAAATTTTGTTGGAGACATTGATGCCGCGGTTTTGCGTCCGGGCAGATTTGACTTGGTGATCCCCATTGGACCGCCAGACCTCACTGCTCGTCTTGCTTTATGGGAAGCTGCGCTGTCACGTATCAATCAACAAGGGGTTGACATTGAAAAGGTTGCCAAAGCAACCGAGGGTTTTACTCCTGGAGATGTTGAATTGGCCGCCCAACGAGCAGCCACCGTGGCATTCGACCGTATTCGCGAAGGTGTTGAACCGTCATATGTTTGTTCTGACGATATTGACGCTGCGATTGCTCGCACACGGGCTTCGGTCACGGGCGAGATTCGGCAACGTTTTGGTGAAGAAGCGGACAAATTCGCCCGCGTGTAGTGAATTCATCTGCCGAAGTGCACGATGAGCCAGTCACGCTGAACAGGGTGTGATAGGAATTCCTTATTCACCAATAATTAAAGAGGTTTACTATGTTGAGAAAATTGAAATCATTGGGCTATAGCGCCAATCTGTCCTATGCACTCGGGTTCTTGTCAGTTATTGCCAGCATTGTTATTTGGTTCACACAAGGTGGAACAGAAGCAGGCGACGCAGGCGCAGCCGGCGAGCGATTTGGAATCTTTATCGGTCTATGGGCACCAACATTCATGTCCATCGGCAACGGCATCGACAACTTAAAAGACTAAAAGGTTAAGTCTCGCTACAAGCGAGCAAAACTCATAGCGAAGACTGCGAATGTAACAGCCAGAACAACAGCTGGTGCTACCAAGCGTTTTGCGTCTTCCATTGCGACAGGGTAACACTTAATCTAAGGGGCGTACACCGCATTTTGGAAGTCAAAGAAGTTTCCAGAAGCACCAGCGTCGAAGAACGGAAGAACCTGACTGAGGTAACAACCCGCAATGCCGGTTGTCTTATCTATCCAGAAGTAACTATTGAACGCGCCCGCCCAAGTGAGTGCACCAGCAGGACATCCGTTTGGAAGTGGCTCTTCGTTGATTAAGAACGACAATCCCCACGACTTGGGAATACCAGGGTAAAAATCTGCATCGCTGAAAAATGCAGGGTTCGCAGACTTCAATCCGGTGACGCGTATATCACCCATTTGGTTAGTCGCCATTTGAGCAACGGTTTCTGCGCCAAGTACGCGTGTGCCGTCAAGATCTCCGTCATTAAGGATCATGCGCATGAATCGCGTGTAGTCACTCATTGTTGAGAACAAACCGCCGCCACCACTGTCAAACTCGGAAGTTTCAGCTCGTGGCATTTGAAATGACATAAAAGAAGAATCTGGTGTGCGGAGATGCATGGCTGCTTTTCGCTCCAACATGTTTGGAGTACAGGTGAATCCAGTGTCCATCATTCCCAATGGTTCGAAGAGATGCTCGCTGAAGTAATCACCAAGTTTTGATTTTGTAACACGCTCGAGGATTATTCCAGCCCAGTCAATGCCGATTCCGTAAAACCATTTCGTTCCTGGGTCGAACATAAGAGGAGTGTTGAGAGATCCGAGACGGCCTGTGGACATTCGCGGTGCATCAGTTACTCCAAACCACTTGTCAAGGTTCGGGTCCGTGAAGTCATATGCAAAGCCAGACGTGTGCGTTAACAGATTGCGTAATGTCACCTGTGATCGAGCATCTCGCAAGATTGGCTGTCCAGCGTCATCAAAGCCCTCAAGTACCTGCGGCGTCGCCAACTCGGCGCAATACGTTTCTGCAGGAGCATCAAGATCAAGGCGGCCCTGCTCAACTAACTGCATCACTGCTGCGCCGGTTATTGCTTTGGTCATTGACGCTATGGCGCCCACGGTGTCAGTAGTCATGGCATCGCCTGTACCGATTGTTCGTTCACCGGCTGAGCCAATGTAAGTCAACCCATTTTTGTCAACCATGGCTGCAACGACGCCAGGTACCTGACCGTTCTTTACGCCTGCCGCTAGTACATCATCAAGTTTCTGTTTCATGTTCATGACTACCTCTTATTTGTGACATCAATGTCAACTG
>Ga0222712_10006984_pt1 | contig 11031 bp, 10 predicted proteins | sample C33_657DmetaG_FD_165043 | JGI IMG/M metagenome (GOLD analysis project Ga0222712, IMG submission 165043) | Estuarine water microbial communities from San Francisco Bay, California, United States - C33_657D | ecosystem: Environmental > Aquatic > Marine > Unclassified | place: USA: California... | reverse complement strand
TGGGTTGAAACCACTTGCCCACTTTGCCCCAAGTTATTCAATGGCTGGTTACCAGGGACAATAGAAGTCACAAACAAGGTTTGAAAGTCAACTCCTCCAAAGGCACACATGGCAGGCTTTGGGAATGGCACAGTCAAAGACTCAATACAGTGACCCGATTCATCAAAACAATGCACCAAGCCCGCATCGTTACCGCAGATCCAGTAGTGACCTTGATCGTCCACTGCTGCGCCGTCTGGCCTACCTGGCAAATCAGTCATGTCGACAAACAAGCTTCGGTTTGACAGAGCACCAGAAGCCAAATCAAATTGACAGCGCCAAATTTTTTGAGACTTAGGGTGTGAATCTGAAAAATACATCGTGCCGCCATCAGGGCTAAATGCTATACCATTGGGTGTGTACAAACCCTCAACGTAGGGGCCAGTCAGACCTCTCTCATCTAAACAATACAGCCCACCTGCATTGTCAGCTTTGCCCATGTCCATCACCATGGTGCCAAGCCACATGCGGCCCGAAGCATCACAACGGCCATCGTTGAAGCGCATTCCAAGTTTGGAATGCGCCATGGTGGCCAAGGTTTGAAGCTTAAAGCGACCGTCTGACTCTAGCTTTAACAGAGCGATACAGGTTTCCATGGCCGCAAGCACTCGCTTGTCAGCTGTCAGAGCGATACAACCGACCTTCTCGGGCAGCTGCCAAGTTTGCAATTGACCTGCCAAGGATTTTTTAAAAATGCGCTGCGTTTCGATATCGACCCACCACAGGCACACCCCCTCGACATCCCAAATGGGTGATTCACCTACTTGGTTAGGATGGTTTGAAAAAATCCCGAACTGGGTCATGAAAAATTTTCTGCGCAAATTGAAAAAGCTTCTGTTACATTTCGATCAAATTCAAAGAAATGACAGGTTGTCGTACAACTTAAATTATCCAAGACTAGGACACTTCTGGCCCTAGTAGTTACCCCATGAACTCAAACGCCATCATCGTTGAAGAACCTCGCAAGACCAAAAGTTTGGCCATGCAATTGGTTGAAAAGATGTCTTTGCAAATACGCGCAGGCCAGCTAAAGGTGGGTCAAAAACTACCGACCGAAGCCGAAATCATGCGCAATTTTGGGGTCAGCCGAACTGTCGTGAGAGAGGCAATTTCTCATTTGCAAGCCTCTTTTTTGGTCGAAACTCGGCATGGCATTGGTACTTTTGTATTGCCTCAAGAAGTTACCCCATCCTTTCGAATCAGTACACATCAATTAGGCACCTTGCGTGAAATCATTGCGCTCCTTGAGTTTCGAATAGGCATTGAAACCGAGGCTGCGGCTTTGGCTTCTCAGAGGAGAAATTCCGAAAATATTGAAGAACTGCAAAAAGCCATGAATGCATTCAAGCAGGCAATAGCTGTAGGCCGAGATGCTGTTCAAGCTGACTTTCTGTTTCATCAAGAGATTGCACGGGCTACTCAGAACAAGCACTTCCAAGAGTTGATGAACTCCTTAGGCACGGGTGCTATTCCTCGAGCCCGACTTGAAAACCCCTTGCCTGTCAGCCCAGAGCGACTGGCCTATCTAAGAAGAGTCAATGAAGAACATGAAAGTATTTTCAACGCCATTCGAGCACAAGACCCTGAAGCTGCACGCGCAGCCATGCGCACGCATTTGTCTAACAGTCGCGATCGCCTGAAAAAAAGTGAACGCTCAGCACAATGAATGTTGAGGCTCACCTAGGGTTTCTCCAGTGATTGTCAATTGCGCACAAGTTGTACGATGTCTAAATTCTAAGCCCCTATGCAGTTTTAACGTCATTTTCAAACGTCCATGAACACCACACCCACCGTCACACGCCTTGAGGTGATTCCCGTTGCAGGTCGCGACGGCATGCTTCTGAACCTGAGCGGTGCACATGCCCCTTTCTTCACACGCAACTTGCTCATCCTGACAGATTCCGGTGGCAACACCGGGATCGGGGAAGTTCCTGGTGGCGAGAAAATTCGAAAAACCATTGAGGATGCCAAGCCTTGGGTAGAGGGCCAAAGCATCGGTCAATACAAAAATTTGCTCAACTCTCTGCAGCACAAATTTGCAGATCGCGATACAGGTGGACGTGGCAATCAAACCTTTGATTTGCGCATTGCCATCCATGCTGTCACCGCCATTGAAAGCGCCCTTCTCGATTTGTTGGGGCAGCATCTGGGCGTGCCGGTTGCAGCATTGCTTGGCGAAGGTCAACAACGTCAAAGCGTTCAAGTATTGGGTTATTTGTTTTATGTGGCTGATCGGCAAAAAACAGACTTGCCCTACCACAGCGAGCCTGATGCGAGTCACGATTGGCAACGCCTGCGACATGAACCCGCACTCACGCCAGAAGCCATTGTGCGCTTGGCCAAAGCCGCACAAGACCGTTATGGATTCCAAGACTTCAAATTAAAGGGCGGCGTATTGCGTGGTGAAGAGGAGGTCGAAGCCATTGTGGCTTTGCACCAGAATTTTCCAGACGCCCGCATAACCTTGGACCCCAACGGCGGATGGCTTTTAAAAGATGCCATCCGCTTGCTGCGTGATCACAGGAACACCATGGCGTATGCTGAAGATCCATGCGGCGCAGAAGGTGTGTACTCAGGCCGAGAGGTGATGGCCGAATTCAAACGCGCCACAGGCTTGCCCACTGCCACCAACATGGTGGCCACGGATTGGCGAGAAATGGCGCACAGCATTCAATTGCAATCGGTTGACATTCCTTTGGCCGATCCACATTTTTGGACACTTCAAGGCTCCGTTCGCGTTGCACAACTGTGTCAAATGTACGAACTCACTTGGGGTTCGCATTCCAATAACCATTTTGATGTGTCCTTGGCGATGTTCACGCACTGTGCGGCGGCTGCACCCGGGAAGGTTACAGCCATTGATACCCATTGGATTTGGCAAGATGGTCAATACCTCACGCAAGACCCTCTGCAAATTAAAGGCGGCATGATCGAAGTACCGAAACGACCAGGTCTTGGTGTGAAGCTGAACATGGCTGCCGTCAAAGCAGCACATCAACTCTATTTACAACACGGCCTTGGTGCGCGCAATGATGCCATGGCCATGCAGTACCTCATACCAGGATGGACTTTCAATCCCAAAATGCCCGCCCTGGTTCGCTAATCCACAAGATCAAACTTACGACAAACCATGCAATCCATTCACAACAAATTCAAACACGCCATCCAGAACGGTCAAACACAAATTGGCTTATGGTCGCATTTATGCAGCCCCATCAGTATCGAGATCTTGGCGCATTGCGGATACGATTGGTTGCTGCTGGACATGGAACACTCACCGAATGATCTTGGCGAAATAGTCTCGCAGCTGCAAGCCATGAAAGGTGGTACCGCGACCCCAATCGTTCGACCACCTTGGAATGACATGGTGACATTCAAACGATTATTGGATGTCGGTGTCCAAAATCTGTTGGTGCCCTACATTCAAACAGTAGAAGAAGCGCGCAATGCTGTTTCATACACCCGCTATCCTCCGCACGGTGTTCGTGGTTATGCTGGTGCACCACGCGCAAGCAACTACGGGCGCGTGAAAGACTACGCCCATCTCAACGCCAGTGAATTGTGTGTCCTGTTGCAAGTCGAGACACTCCAAGGTTTGGACAATCTGGAAGCCATCGCCAATGTAGAGGGCGTCGACGGTGTGTTCATTGGTCCTGGTGACTTGTCAGCCGCATTGGGCCACTTGGGAAATCCAAAACATCCAGAGGTGCTCAAGGTCATTGATGATGCCATAGCCCGTATCAAAGCATGCGGCAAAGCGCCAGGCATTCTGACAGGTGATGAAGCGCTGGCAAAGCATTACGTTGCCCAAGGTTGTCTCTTCGTCGCGGTAGGCGCCGATCAAAACGTCTTGCGTGACAGTGCCACCGCATTGGTGCAACGTTTTAGAAATTGAACCATGCGACATTTCGATTTCAAATCAGTCACCTCAGCAGTGCTCTCGATTTGGATGTCCCTCATCGCCACATCAACTGTTGCTCAAACAGCCTCAAATTCAATGGCGAAATCTGAGCCTGTAAATCGTTTGTATTTCATTGGCGACTCCACCATGGCCACCAAAAACGGATATGGCGACGCTGTGTGCGAATGGTTAAAAGGCCATGCCGATTGTTTCAATTTGGCTAAGAATGGTCGCAGCAGCAAAAGCTTCAGGGAAGAGGGCTTATGGACTGAAGCGCTTGGACACATGAAAAATAATCCTAAGCAACAAACGCTGTGGGTCATGATTCAATTCGGTCACAACGATCAACCTGGTAAACCCGGACGCTCTACCGACTTAGTTACAGAGTACCCCAGAAATTTAGAGACCTATGCGCAAGAAGCACGCGATGTAGGCGCAAACCCGATCTTTGTCACGCCTTTGATTCGAAGAAGCTTCAAGGCTGGTCAACATCAAGATGATTTAATTGAATGGGCCAATGCCATGAAGCAAGTTGCCTTCAAAATGCAAGTCCCTTTAATTGACTTGCACCAAATGAGCAAACTTAAAGTAATTTCAGTGGGCGAGGACAAAGCCGATCAATATGCAGAAACCCCAAAAGGCACACCCAAGTTTGATCGAACACATTTGGGGCCGCTTGGCGCCTGTGTCTTTGGTGCCATGGTACTCAATCAACTGCCCACAGCAACAAATGGCGCCATCAAGATCACAGCTCAAAAAACTTGCGAGTGATCAGTGCTGACAAAAGCAGCAAATTGACTCAAATACTTTTCGGAAAAGGACCCAAGCCTAAGAAGCTCCCACCTTGTTTTTGGGCCATCAGACTTCCCTCTGGAAAAACTTTGTCTTGAATTTCATCACGCCAAGCTTCAGCACTGTCTAAGGGTCGGTAGCCTATCTTGTCCCAACCCGCTTCTGACCACCATTTGTTTGGATTGGCCGAGACGCCATACACCGTGAGACATCCCACGTCTTTTGCGGTAAGAGCGGCCTGTGTCAAACGAACAAAATCTGGATAGCTGAGCCATGTCGACAAACCACGGCGGTCTTCTGCTTTGGGAATGACAGAGCCCAATCGCAAGCTCACTGTTTCGATGCCGTAACGCTCAAAGTACATGCTTGCCATGCCCTCAGCAAATAATTTGCTAACACCATAATAGCCGTCTGGTTTGGCGGGCATGTCTGGTGATACAAATTGTCCTTGTTCGTAACAACCCGTGACGTGATTTGAACTGGCCATCACCACCCTTTGGCAACCCGCCAGTCTGGCTGCCTCATAGAGATTGAACACACCTTGAATGTTGGCATCGCGAATGATCTCAAAATTGGTTTCGACGGCCTGTCCACCCATGTGCACGACAGCCTCAACACCCTGCAAGAGACTTTCCATGGCATCGCGATCCGACAAGTCACAAATGACTTGTTCCTCATGAGGACCGAGATCATTGAGGGGCAAGCGATCTGACACGCGAAGATGTTGCCATCGGCCGTTACCATTGATTTCTTGGGTCCAAGCTTTTCGCAAAACACGCCCTAAAGCACCGGCGGCACCGGTGATCAATAAGCGTCCACTAGAGGCGGCAGATGATGTTGAATTTGTAGAGACGTTTTTCATCAATTTTTTGCTCAGTCTGTTTATCAAAATGGCTCGCAAGGTCTTTTATACTATCATCTGGAACAGTGTTTCAAAACTTGCGAGTCCCTATTTTGAATCAAAAAATAAATGTCGTTTCCATAGGTGAATGCATGCTCGAAGTTCAGGCGAATGGCTTTGGACCTGCCGTACTGTCTTATGGAGGCGACACCTTCAATACGGCTGTCTATTTGCGCCGTTGCAGCGCCGCGCAAGCCATTCAAGTGGGCTATGCCACAGGCTTGGGCGATGACCCTTTAAGCCACAAGTTGATGCAGGAATGGTCTGCTCTTGGATTGAATTTGCAGCACACGCGTCAAATCACTGGCAGGTTGCCGGGCATGTACCTGATTGAGACTGACGACAAAGGCGAACGCCACTTCCACTTCTGGCGCGAGAACAGCGCGGCTCGCCACTATTTTGACGTCGAAGCGAGTCCCTTAGAAGCTGACGTAGACGTCATCGATTGCTTTTATTTCAGCGGCATCAGCTTGGCTATTCTGAACACACAAGCACGTCAACGTTTGTTCAAGCTATTGGCGCAACAAAAAGCCAAGGGCAAACAAGTTGTCTTCGACAACAACTACCGCCCTCGCCTTTGGCCAGACAAGCTCACCACACAACAAGTCTTCAATGAGGCTTTCTCAGTGTCGACCATTGCCATGATCACCGCTGACGATCACAAAGATGTTTACGATTTCAACTCGCTTGAAGAAGCTGTAGCGCATGCTCAGTCTCTTTCCGTGGAAGAGATCGTCATCAAACGCGGCGCCAACCCTACGCTGGTTCGCGCCAAGCACTCAAACCAATGGGAAAACGCCCCTACGCAACCCGTTGTAAAAGTGGTGGACACCACGGCAGCAGGCGACTCATTTGCTGCAGGCTATCTCAGCAAAAGATTGCTAGGTGCATCATCCTTGATCGCCGCAGATTTTGGCAATCGCGTAGCCGCCAAAGTGGTCCAACATCGTGGCGCCATCATTCCACTTGATGCCATGAAAGAACTGATGTGAAAGTCTTCTCGAGTTTGCTTCAACTTCTGGCCAACGTACCATTGTTTTTGAAGTTGGCGAACAGAGAGCCCATTGACTTCAAACAAATGTTCGACATTGCAGAAGACCGCGGCACCATCATCCATTCCGAAACTGAAATTGCGCATGTCATGCCCCATTACAAAAGCATTTTCAAAAAGTTTGACCCCCTGCAATGGAACATGCAAGACATGAGCCCTTCGCGTGTATGGGCGGCATTAGAAACTGCACCAGAGAATTAGGAAGCGCTCAGTGCAACGAAGAGATTGTTTGGTCAATTTGCTGGCTTGGCCTCTAAGCCTTCAAAGTGCAAGTGCAATTGCAAATACCCAACCCGATCAATCTAAAAGCCTTTGTAGCAACGAACCAGGCAGCCCCTTCGTCCCCAGTTGCACGGTTTGGCCCAAGGGGGTTGAGAACCAACGCAAAGCAGATACCGGCCTAGGTCAATATTTAAATCCCATCTTGGCGGGTGACTATCCCGACCCAACCGTTCTCAAGGACGGTGACGATTACTACATGACGCATTCCTCTTTTGAGGCATGTCCAGGACTGCTCATTTGGCACTCGCGTGATTTGGTGAACTGGCAGCCTATGGGGCACGCTTTGCAAAAATACATTGGCTCCGTTTGGGCGCCAGAACTTTGCAAACATCAAAACCGCTATTACTTGTACATTCCCGCAAAGAAGACTGTGTCCAGTACAGGTCCCAATGACATTTGGGTTATCTATGCCGACAACATTCAAGGCCCCTGGTCTGAACCTATTCGTTTAGGCAATGACCGCATCGATCCGGGCCATGCAGTCGGTGAAGATGGACAGCGTTACTTGTTTTTATCAGGTGGTCTGCAAGTTCCCCTTTCAGCAGATGGCTTAAAAATTGTGGGCCCAGAAAAACATGTCTACGAAGGCTGGAAATATCCAGAAGACTGGGTGGTTGAAGCCTATTCGCAAGAAGGCCCCAAAATTCTTCGCCATGACGGCTGGTATCACATGGTCTTGGCAGTAGGCGGCACGGCAGGTCCGCCCACCAGCCACATGGTGATTTGTGCCAGGTCGCGTTCGGTGCATGGGCCATGGCAACATCACCCGCGCAATCCCATTGTCAAAACAAAAAATGCAAGGCAGCGTTGGTGGTCAAAAGGCCACGGCACCATCGTTCAAGGGCCTAATGGCAAAGACTGGTACATGATGTACCACGGCTATGAGGCGGGCTTTCACACGCTGGGGCGACAGACACTGATGGTGCCTCTGAAATACACAACAGATGGGTGGTTTGACAGTGCATACGATGATGAAAGCGTCTTGCTACCATCGCCAGAAGGTGGTACGCCAGTGCCACATGGCATGCGCTTATCAGATCGCTTTGAAGGCCCAAGCTTGGGATCTCAATGGCGTTTTTTCAGAGGGGGCGCTAAGGAACTAGATCGCATTGAGTTAAGTCAAGGCAGCTTGAGGTTACAAGCGTCTGGCACTTCGCCTGCCAACAGCTCACCTCTATGTTTGGTAACAGGCGACCACGCCTACGAAATTGAAGTCGATGTTTCTTTTGACCAAGGCGTGCAAGCCGGCTTGTTGCTTTTCTACAGTGACCGACTTTATGCAGGTGTAGGCTTGAACGATAGCGCCATGATGTTGCATCGCTATGGCCTAGATCAACGCAATATAGTCAAGCCCACAGGCATGCACCGACATGCCAAGATTCGAATGTCCAATCGTTGGCACATATTCACACTTCACACCAGCCACGATGAGGGCAAGACTTGGACCAAGTTTCCCATTCAAATGGATGTTTCTGGCTATCATCACAATGTGGCTTTCGGGTTCATGAGCCTTCGACCTGCGCTGTATGCCAGTGGACAAGGCACCGCTCAATTTAAGAACTTTCAATATCGCGCGCTATCTTGACGCAATGTCATGGTGCTTGGACATCTTAGACATTCTCACCATTCTCACCAGCGTGACGATGTTCACAATGCACAACACGCCTTCCAACAAAGTGCCCCCCACAGAGCCTACCCAGTAGTTGTGAAACAGCCATAAAACGGTCCCGCTCAGCATCACCAAGCGCATCCGCACATGTTTCAAAAAGAAAAGCGCAAAGGTTCCCAACACTGAAGCTGTAATGGGTAACCAAGAAACCCAACTGTTGTAAAGCCAAAGACCACAAGCAACACTCAGGGCCATGAAGAACAAACCAACGCGTTTGGAGGGATAGCGAACGGCCGCCAAAGAGCGGCCCAACGATACCGTGGCACTGGCGGAAGCCGTCCATTGTCCTAACAGTGCAAAGTGCAGGACGTAGGCGAAGCATTCCAAAGCCATCAGTTTTTTAAAGCGCGCATCTGATGTTTGCGCAAAAGACGCCACACCAAAAATGAATGCCGCCCACCCGAAGAGTTGTGGCCATGAAAAGAAGTCGACTGAATCAAACATGACGGCAGTCTATAGGCACCAGGCCGTGAAAGACCCAGTGCGTTACTTGATTCACCAAATTACTTCAAGCCTTTGTTGACGATGTCTTGAAGGTACAACTCTAAGTAGGTGTAGCCGGATTTGCCATCGACTTTGTTGCCGTCACTTGGATCTTTGGCATTCAAACCATGGGCCGTTTCCCAATCATCAGGGATGCCATCACCATCTGTATCCAAAAGTGCGGGCAGCGACTTGAGCAGTGGCCAACCACCCACTTCGTTTTGACTGTCAATCAATTTGCCCTGACGTTTTTCAAAGTCAGACAGCAAGCGAAGATCGACAGCATCGCGCTTCAAAGAAGCACCAACCCGCTGAATCACTTTCTGGCAAGCAGATGGGGCTGGATCTGGCTTGATAGCGGGAATGTCAAAGGGGGTCTTGCTTTGGTAATTGGCGGGCAATCCACCAGGCAAATGGCCTTTGTGTGGCCTGACCAAGGACCATGGATCTTGCGGCATCACGCCATCCATCATGTTGTTTGCAAAATAGGCGCGCGCCATAGAACTGCTCTCTTCAAATGCAAAGGCCCCTTTTGAAGACGGTCCTTGGAAGTAGCAGTTGTCTACAAAGTTATAACTGGACACCGTGCCTTGAAAGTCCATGTTGTAGCCAGACCGTTCATCGCCCCAGTTGTAAAACACATTGCTGCGAAAATCAAAGAAACCACCCACAGGATCTTGTGCTGGCAGGGTGTAGTTGCCAGGCCTTGGCATGCGGTCTTTGTGATGCAACCACAGGTTGTGGTGATACGTCACACGTGAACCTTTTGCACCACGCACCAAACTGCCAAAGCCGTGCTGAACGCCTGGACCTTTGGCAGCGGTTTGGTTCAAGGATTCACCAATCAAGCTCCATTGCACCGTCACTTCGTCCCAACTTCTTTCGGGTGTTTTGAAGCTGGCAGCAACGGACAATGTTTCATCGGAGGACCAACTGGCAGAGACGTGATCCAGAATAATGCGCTTGCCTGCCACCACACCCATGGCATCGCCATCAACCTTGGTGACATCGCCTAAACGTGAGCGAATAAAGCGCACCACCACATCGTCTGCAGCCACCGTAAACGGGTGGTCTCGCAAGGTGATGCCATCGCCTGGTGCGGTTTGCCCCGCAATGGTGATGCGACCATTTTTGATGATCAATTCACTTTGCAATTGGATGGTGCCTGAAACAGCAAACACCACGGTTCTGGGACCTGAAGCCTCAATCGCTTCGCGCAAAGAACCAGCACCACGGTCGTTCAAATTTGTGACGGTGTAGACGCGTCCGCCTCGGCCTCCAAGTGCAAATTGACCTGCACCCTCTGCGCCCGGAAAAGCTGGCAAACGAGAAAAGGAGGCTTTCGCCTCCTTTTCTGATTGAACGGGACCTAACTGGCATGCAGCTAAGCCTGTTAAAAATGCCAGACTGATCCCAACTTGAAAACTTCTGAATTGGGGTTGTGTCAAAGCGACTCCTTAGAAGTTGTAACGTGCGCCAATCATATAGACACGACCCGTTTGCATGTTACGCAAAGCGTTGTCACGTGCACGGCCAATGAATTGGTCATAACGGGTGTTGGTCAAGTTCACACCTTCCAAGCTCAATGTCAACTGTTTGTCCCATTTGTATGAGATCGAAGCGTCCACGTTGGTAGTGGGGTTGCGACCTTGAACGTCGTTGTTGTCTTGTGCAGGCACGATAGACACGAAGCCATCGCGGTGTGTTACAGAGACGCGGCCGCTCAACTTGTCGTCTTCGTAGTACAAAGTGGCAGCCCATGTCTTAGGTGACAGGCCCAACAAGTTGTCAACGGTGTAAGTTGTGGCTGCAGCTGTTGTCTTCAACACGTAGTTGATTTTGGAATCCACGTAGGTGTAGCTCAACAAGGAACCAAAGTTTTTACCGATACCAGGCAAGAAGTTGAATGGCTG
>Ga0222712_10006982_pt1 | contig 11032 bp, 13 predicted proteins | sample C33_657DmetaG_FD_165043 | JGI IMG/M metagenome (GOLD analysis project Ga0222712, IMG submission 165043) | Estuarine water microbial communities from San Francisco Bay, California, United States - C33_657D | ecosystem: Environmental > Aquatic > Marine > Unclassified | place: USA: California... | reverse complement strand
GACTTCTCTGAGTTCCAAATGTGGTACGATATCAACACTGATCAATTGAAGCACAGAATCTCAACTAAGTTGGGTGTTCAAGTAGCTTATCCAGAGTACATCGTTTCTAACGCACGTGCATAATTAAATGGGGGTGTAAAAAGCCCCCACTTTATAATAACTTATTAAATAAACATACAAAATGGCATGTAACATCACATCTGGCTTTACTTTAGGTTGTCGCGATAATGCTGGTGGTATCGATGAGATCTATATCTTATCAGGATCTATCTCATCTATCACAGAACCAACTGAAGGTTTAGCTACCGCTATCACAGGGTCAGGTAAATTCTATAAATTCGAATTACCACGTAACGTGGGAGACTTTACAGAAACACCTACACCTTCTAATGAGAATGGAACGGTGTTCTATGATCAGACAATAAACGTAGCTTTCCATAAGTTACAATCCTCTATCCGTAACCAAGTTAAAGTATTGGCTCAAAACCCAAGCTTAACTATCATCGTGAAAACGAATAACGGAACTAGCGATCACGTAGGAGAATTCTTCTTAGCAGGTCGTTACAGAGGCTTAACATTGTCTGCTGGAACAGGCGGAACTGGTACTGCATTTGGAGACGCCAATCAATATGCATTGACTTTCAATGGTCAGGAACCATTACCATTCACTGAAATTTCAACTAACGGATCTTTATCATCAGCATTGTCTGGTATTACAGTATCTAGTTAAGAATAAAACTTGAAAGAGGGGGTACAGGTATCTTAGTAGGATCCGTACCCCTTTTTTCTTATATTTAAGTATAAAGACGATATGGTTAATTTCTATAATTATGTACCGTTAGGAAGTCATACAGTATACCCGGATACAGATCCGGTATATTTAACGTCTCCTTCTGGTTCATTAAGAATATTATTAGTACAGGATTTAGATAATTCTTCTAAAGAGATATTTCCTACATTAACTAATACGCCTAATTCCTTCACTCCAAGAATTAATTTTACAGTTCCTTCAGGAAGTTTACCTCTGAATAAGGGACAGTATACTATGTATACATATGAAGGCGTCTATGCGAGTGATATTTGGAACCTTATAGCCTCAGAATGGCAGACTATTACAAGTGATTGGGATGAAGCACTTATAGTAAATGAGAGATTAATTAGTACTGATAGAGCATGGGTAGAGGGAGTAAATGGAGTAACTATAACTCAGTATACAGGTACGAACCAAACAGGCACGTACACAACATATAATTTATAATATGGCAACAGACAATTCTAAAAAGTTCAATTTTCAAACAGTACTACCTCAACAGGGTAGATCTTTTGATTTTCTAGAAACTAAAGGAGAAAAGAAATTTATAAAGTTTGGAAATGATAACTTATTTCCTCAACATCTTATCGATCTTTATAATAGATCAAGTATTCATGCAGCTGCAGTAAATGCTATTACCGAAGGAATAGTAGGTGAAGGTTTAACAGCTAATATAGAGACTTATCTAGATCGTGCAAATTCACACGGAGAAACGTGGAATGACTTATATGCTAAATTAGCTCTTGACTTTAAATTATACGGATCATATGCTTTCGAAGTAATTTGGTCTAACGATAGAACTAAGATTGCTGAAGTATACCACATTGACTTTTCTTACTTAAGGGCAGAAGTAAAAGATTTTAGAGGTCATGTACCAGGATACTTTATCTCTTCAGAATGGGATAAAAATAGCAGATACGTTACAACAGGATTAAGACAAGATATTCCTTACTTACCTGTATTTAACGAAAAAAGAAAATACGACGAACCTAATCAAATATTCGTAATGCGTAATTACCGTCCAGGACAGGATTATTATCCTCTTCCGGATTATTGTGCTGCATTAAAGGTAATTGAATTAGATACAGAGATTGATAACTTCCACGTTAACAATATCAAGAACGGTTTAGCACCGTCGCTAGCAATTACAACTTTTATGAATGGATCAGAAGATCAGATTCAAGCTGTAAGAGCTCAGTTACAGGGTAACTACGGAGGATCTAGTAATGCTGGTAGTCTTATCTACATGGATGTAGACGCACCTGAAAATGCACCAGTAATTACTCCGATTGCTCAAAATGGAGCTGACGCTTATTATGAGAACGTCAACGACATGACAACACAAAAAATATTAACAGCACATCGAATTACTTCACCAATGATCTTAGGTATTAAGACTGAAGGTCAATTAGGTGGTAGACAAGAGGTGTTAGATGCCTATTTACTATTACAAAATACAGTAATTGTTCCTTTCCAACAAGACCTATTAAGAAGTCTTGAAAGCATAATGCAAGTAAACTATCCAGATATAGTATTAGGTGTAATTCAAAAGAAATTATTTGCGGATGGAGAGGTAGAAGAAGAGGTAGTAACTTCAGCAGAGACTACTGATGCAGAAGATGCAAATTTACAACAACCAGAAAATTTAGGATAATATGACAGATGTATTTTTAATATCAGAAGCAAAGCTTAGAGAGTTTACAGATATGGACAATAATGTCGATACTATGCTCATTAAGAATGCTATTAGAGAGGCTCAAGACATACCTCTTCAACAGTGTATTGGTACTTTGTTATATAATAAGATTTTAAATCTCGTAGAAACAGGAGATATTACTCAGTCACAGTATTCAGACTATAAGTATATCCTAGATGCATATATTCAGGACTTTTTACTTTACGCAGCTTATTGGTATGCGTTAGACTCTATCTACTTACGTGCTAGAAATAACGGTTTATTAGTACCTAATGGTGGTGAGAATTCTATTGCTGCTGATCGTTCTTTATATAATGTAAAGAAGCAGACAGTAGAGAATAAGATGAACTACTATAATGATAGATTAACTAATTACATTATAGAAGAGCAAGCTACATACCCTGAACTAAATAGTTCTAATAAACTATACGATCAATGGCCTGACTATAATACAAAATATAGAAATCCATTTGGTTTTGCAAGATCAACATTCTATCAGGAATTGAGAAGAAGAGGAATACAGACTTACGATAGTCGTTTCCCACAATTTCCGCAAAACGAATATAAAACAAGATAATATACTATGGGATTCAATCTTACAGGTACGCAGGTACGAAATACCTACCAAAAGCTTACACAGATTTCAGGTTCATACCTTACTAACGGTACAGGATCTGTAATACCGCAGCTTAACATTATAGCTTCAAACGCTACTCAAGCCGTTAACGCTTATACAGCATCTTATGCTCTATATGCAGTTTCTGCTTCTTACGAAATTATTCAAGAGGTTACTTCCTCTTATGCTCAAACAGCAGGCTTTGCTAACAGTACTCAATACTCAACCATTATAGGTAAGCCGGTAGGCTTAGTATCTGGTTCAGGACAAATTATTATTGGTAGTACTACAGGTGATTTAGCAGCAGCAAGAGTAAACGGAACAGTAGCTAATGCAGCAATTGCAGGTACAGCCAATGCAGTACCATTTGCAGGTGTAACAGGTAAACCAACTTTGGTATCTGGATCAGCTCAAATTACAGTAGGTAACACAGTAGGATTATTTCCGGCTTCAAGATTGACAGGTGCTGTAACGGCATCAGCTATTCCTTGGACAGGTATTACAGGTAAGCCGGTTGGGTTAGTATCAGGATCTAGTCAAATATCTTTTACAGGTTTAGCAAATAAACCAGTAGGAATAGTATCAGGATCTTCTCAAATAACATTAGCATCTACTACAGGTAACTTAGCAGGTAATAGAATCTCAAGTGCTGTAGCTAACGCTACTGCCGCAGTTACTGCAACTTCAGCTTCTTATGCTACTACAGCAAGTACAGCTACTAGTGCTACAACGGCTACTTCTTCAACTAATGCACAAGATATCTTATTATACGTAAGAAATACTTCAGGAGCTATTATAGAAAAAGGTAGAGTGGTTCGTATTACAGGTGCAACAGGAGATAATCCAGAAATCGCTTTAGCACAACCTACTTCAGATGTTCTTTCAGCTAATTCAATAGGAATTACTAACGAACAAATTGCAATAAATGGATTTGGATATGTAATGACTTCAGGTAGATTACTAGCAGTAAATACTAATTCATATACTCCTGGTACTAACTTATACTTAGGTAGTAACGGTACATTTACTGCAACTCCACAAACTGCTCCTAATCATACAGTTAGATTAGGTCAAGTATTAAGACAGAATGCATCTCAAGGTTCAATCTACATTAAGATAGATAACGGATATGAGTTAAGTGAATTACATGACGTATTAATTTCTAGTCCTTCCGGATCTGGAGACTTACTTCAATTTGACGGTTCGGTATGGAGAAATGCAAAAAGCTTAACAGGTAATTATAACTTCGGAGGTACTCAAACCTTTAACAATATAACAGTAAACGGAACTGGTTCATTTGCATATATTTTACAAGTGACAGGATCTATAGTTAAGACTGGAGAAAACTTTATTCAATTAAATACAGATAGTCCAGTTCAAAGATTTGGAGGAGTAAAAGTAGTAGATTCAGGTTCATTACAGACAGGATCTATTATGTGGGACTCTTTAGAGAATCACTGGATATATGAAGCTACTGCAGAAGGTGGATATAAGGCGGGTGGATTCTTAGCAGGTCCTAGATCTACAGATATCTATAACGTTCAATACCCAACTGCAAATAAAGTATTAAAATCACAAGGTGAAGATCACGTAACAGATTCTAGTATTACAGATACAGGAGCAAAAGTAGACTTTAGTACTAACGTAGTAGTAACAGGCTCAGTAGTAGCTTCAAGTGGATTTACAGGTAATTTATCTGGTACAGCTACTTCAGCTTCTTATGTAGCAGGTCAAGAAAACTATGCTAGAAAAGATCAAGCTAATACCTTCACTCAAAGACAAACCTTAAAAGCAGGTACTGATATAACAGGTAGCTTAACATTTAACACTGATACAGAAGGAGGAGTAGATCTATTCCAAGGAGTATTCCCTACTACAACTTCTAGTGCAATTAGATTCTATTCAGGATCTGTAAAGAGAGATTTTGCAAGTAACAAGTGGATTAATATGCAAACAACACCAGGTAATTTACCTTGGCTTGCTATATCTTCATTCCCAGAGAATGACCACTTTGCATTCTTCCAACCAGCTTATGCTTCTCCGACTACTGTAAAAAGAGTAGCTTTTGAAGCACCTATTGGTGGATATGGTAACGATTTATTTGTCGATACTAGTGTTCAGATTACAGGTAGTTTAAAAACTAGAACTGCAGCACCTGGTAGTAACGTAAATATCGGTATGGTTAACATAACAGGTAACTCTTTTGTTAACATAGCTCCATTTACAACCAGTACTCAAAACTTTAACAATTCAAGATTTGGATTTGTAAATCAGACTAGAGGTACTGCATACAGACAAGCTTTTGCTATAGAAAACTATAACAATACTTCTTATGATAATACTACTTTTGGATCTGGACTATATGCTAACGGTAGAGGATTTGCATTAGACCTTATTCCTACTGGATCTACAAACATTAATAATAGGTCTTCAATCCTGCTACAGAACTCAGGATTAAATACAACAAATATTGGATTAAGTGCTACAAGTGTTAGTATAGGGCCTTCTACAGCTATAACTACAGGTACAATTAGTATCGGTAATGCTTCGTTACCTACAATAAACATGACTGCAGCTTCTGGTTCATTCAGTGCTGTAACAAATGCTAGATTCAATAACGTAAGAGTTAACGGTAGTTTAAATACTAATGCTGCAGCTACAATAGGAACCTCTTTAGTAGTAGGAACTACTCTAGGAGTAACCGGTAATACAACCTTAACAGGAGAGTTAACTGCAAATAATAAAGTAACATTTAACGACCAAGTAGTAGGAGCAGTTCAAACAATAACACCAGCTTCAAATACAGGATCTTTAGATTGTGCAATAGGTAACTTCTTTACATTGACTTTAGGATCAGGAGTAGATACATTATTGAATCCTTCTAATATAACAGCTGGTCAAACAATAAACATACAGGTCACTCAGAACAGTGGTACAGCAGGAACTATATCATTCCCTTCAAGTGTTAAATTTGCAGGAGGAACTGATTACGTAGCTACAACTTCTCTAAGTGCAGTAGACGTTCTAACATTAGTATCATTCGACGGAACTAGTTTATTAGCAACAGCAGTTAAAAACTTATCATAACATATGAGTATATTTGCTCCATTTGCATTCCAAGCAGACCAGGGTAGCGGGATTCTCGCTCCCTGGAATGGTACTTTTGGTACTACCGGCTTTAACAATACAACAAACTCTATAATTAGAAACACCTACGATGGTGGTTTATTATTAACAGGAGCATTTACTACTTATAAAGGTAATGCAGCTCTAAGAGTGGTTAAGTTAGATTCTTTTGGAACACAGCAAACCTTAGACACTACAGGTACTGCATTTGCTTCAGGAGCTGGTAGAATTACGGCAGTTGACCCTACTACAGGAAGGGTATTTTGCGGTACAACTACATCAGATTTCTTTAGATGTTGGACTGCTGCCGGAGTAACAGATACAGGATGGCCTACTTTTAATGGTACTATCTCAGATATGAAAATATACGGAGGATATCTATACGTTGTAGGAAACTTTACTCAGGTAAACAGCAACACAACTTATGGTAACTTTGTTAGAATAAATCTTACTACAAAAGCAGTAGATACTTCTTATACTTATCTTACTAAAACAGTTACTTCAACAGGTGAATCTTGGTATATTGATTTTGATATACCTAATGATAGAGCTTACGTAGGAGGTCCATTTACAACTATAGATGGCGTAGGTATAAGATTCTTATATAAAATTGTATTATCTACAGGTGCAAGAGACGCCTCTTGGACTCATAACCAATTAGTAAGATCTAGTGCTACAGCATTATCTTTCTCTCCGACAGTTTTATCAGACGGTAAAGTACTAGTAGGAGGTCCATTCTTCCAAAAAGTAGTAAGCGGTGTTACTTCAGCAGGATTTAACATAGGAAAATTAAATACTGATGGTACAGTAGATACAGGCTTTAATATACCAAGTGCAGAGATTGGATTTGGTACTAGAAAGTTTGTTGTACAGCCTGATGGTAAGATCTTAATGCCTGGTAACTTCTCAAATACTCAAATGCCGAATATACCAGGATGGGTAGGAACTGATTATGATCAGAACGGTGTAATACGTTTACTAAGTAATGGAAATTATGATACTACATTATACAATCCTACAGCGATGGGTGTAACAATACCTGTACTGTCAAGAAGAAGTATTTCAGATATTTTAGTACAATCTGATGGTAGTTTCATAGGAGCATCTCCAGGTACTAGATGGCAAAACTCAGAAGTTACAAACTTTATATATGCTTGGAACGGAGACGGTACTTTAAGAACTAGTGCTTACGTATAAAATATATACATATATAATTATATAATTAAGAAGAGATCTCAAAAGGGTCTCTTTTTTGTTTCCATATATACTGACTAATTATATAAAAGAGTTGTTTTTTCCCCAAATTTTAACTAACTTAGAAAGAACAGGTTGTAAGACCTAAAGATTAAAAATGCATACAGAAGAAGAAAAGAGAAAAATACTTGATAAACACTTAGGAGATATTTACCCACAGCTAAGAATTAACATGGATAAGATCTGTGGACATAATAAACATTTATGGGCAGATGATTTACTAGTAGTAGGATTAGAGTATTATTTAGCAAAGCCATTAGAGCAGAGATGGGAGACGTACTTAAATAATAAGACGGAAAATTTTATTACCTATATCTGTACTATTCAAGTTAAGAGTGGTAATAGTAAGTTCTATAACACATATAGAAGAGATAGTATTAATTCTAGAGAGATTTTCGATAACTATAAGTACGTAAAAGAAGAGGATATAGAGCAAGAGTATGGATTAGTAATCCAGTGTATGAAGAGAGAGTTAGATAAATTAAACCCTTATGAGAAGATGCTAATAGAAGAAAAGATAATCCAGGGTAAATCTTACGCATTTATAAACCAAAAATATAATATACATAACGGGCATTTATTACGAGACATAAAAAGAATCGTTAAACAAATTAGAACTAAATGCCAACATTGCTTTGACCTATGATACTAACACTAATAACAACAATCGTGATACTCTCGTTAACTGTCTTATACCTAATATCACCCAAAGTGATATCTTATATTAATAAGAAGAAGAAAGAAAGAGAGGAACAAGAGGTTACACGTATACACAATATTATAGAGGACTATCTTAAAAAGATAATCAATGATTAGAGAGATCTTAGGATTAGCCATAATAGCAGTACTAATTACTAGCTGGTATGAGCCTATACAAGGAATAAAGAATCGTATACTCCAGAAAATTAATGTGGAGTGGATAACTAAAATCTTTACTTGTCCTAAATGCATGGGCCTAATCCTAGGCACTATTGTAACTCAAAATATATACACAGGGGTAATTATATCCTTAACAGCGTATATTATAAACCACACAATCGATAGAATAGAAGAATGGTATATGAATTAACACCCGAACAGGACCAATGGTTAGAAGAAGTATTTAAACCGTCAATGCATCTAACCTTAAGAAAAGAGGTACTCTTTAATTATTATGAAGCAGAAAAACTTCTAACAGGAGCTAATAGACACTTAACAAGAGGATGTAGTTGTGAATTAGGAGGATTAAAAACAAAAGTTGTAGATTTATATAATCGTTATGAAAACAAAAAGAAAGAAAAGAGTATATCAGGACCAGACGGGGATATGGGTAACACTTAAAAACTATGGAACTAAGAAAAGAGAATATATTACTGAAGACGATTATTATAGGGTTGAACGATTAGTTTATAATAACCTACCGCTAGATTACACCAGAGAGTTAGAAAAAGCACCGGCTAAATTAACAGCACAATTATTACCAGGAGAGGAGTATAAGTATCTACCAGGAGTATCTGATTCATATGTCATAACTAATAAGCATAGAGTAGTATGTGTTAAGAATGGTAATACAGTAAAAGCATTTATCTCTTATTATTATCACTACGTAATAGTAGACGGTAAACAGATTAACCTTAAGAAGGAATACGAGAGATTGGATTGGGATTATGATTACGAATTAGTCTATCCCTTATACCAAGAACATAACTGGAAGTATTTAGACTATAGAGAAAGGCATGCACCTAGGCATCTCAAGAAAGGACAGGAAGTGAAATAAGGGTGTATTTATATAGGTATATATAATTAACATATAATGGCGGGTATCAAATTAACAAACGCAGAAATAAAAGATAGAGTCGAGAAGTGTATCGAGTTGAGATATAACTTAGACCGACCTATGAGACAGGAACAATGGGTAGAATACTGTCATGAGACTTACAAGGATAAATCAGAACAACAATATTGTGCTTATTGGGCTAGTGCTAAAGAAGTATACGATGAAAGGTGGAAAGCTAAATTAGACGGTATGTTAGATCCAGCTATGCAAGAATTAGTTTCTTTATTAGCAGATGATAATCCTAAAATCAGACAAAGAGCAGTAGACCAGATTCTTAAGTACTCAGGTAACGATATTATCAAACAAGAAATAGATGCTAGACTAACCGGAGAGATTAAAGTATCCTTTGGTGGTCAAGACTAGTTATGGAAATAAAATTATTCACACCGTTCGATAAGCAGAGAGAAGTAATTGAATCTTATGCAGACTCAGAACATTTATTTGGAGTAGTAGTAGCTCCTCGTGGTAGTGGTAAGACATTACTAGCTATGAACCTAATGCTCTATTGGTTACTTAGTGATAAGAATCAGAAAGGTGGTTGGGTATCTCCAATATATAACCAAGCAAAAGCGGTATATGATCAAGTTGTTGAAGCAGCTAGGGATATTATTGTACAAAGTAATCGACAAGACCTTAACATTAGTTTTGTTAATGGGTCTAGTCTTAAGTTTCTCTCTAGCGATAATCCTGACTCTATACGAGGTTTTCGCTTTCATTACCTCATTTTAGACGAGGTAGCCTTCCAGAAAGAATCAGCTATACAATCTGCTATATTACCTACACTTAACCCTACCGGTAAGAAGTGTCTCCTAGTGTCTACACCAAGGGGTAAGAATCACTTTTATACTTGGTATCTAAAAGGTAAAGATATGTTAGCAGATACAATATCTTTCAAGATACCTTTAACCGAATGTCCTTACATAAACAAGTCTTTGATAGATGAAGCCAGGAAGTCATTACCGGAGAGTATCTTCAAACAAGAGTATATGGCTGAATTTACAGATGCTAGTTCAGATGTATTCGTAGGCATAGAGGCTGTAGCTTCAGTAGGCATATTCGATTTATCTAGACGTCAGGATGTATTTGTAGGAGTAGATACTGGATTACAAGAAGATATGTCTGTACTTACTTGCATTAATACTGTGGGTAGAGTAGTATGGATGGAAGCTTTAAACAGAGAAAATATATCTACTATTGCAGATAAGTTTTCAAATATCCTAACTAATTATAATGTAGTAGGCGGATATGTTGAGACTAACGGTATAGGTAGAGCAATGTATGACTTACTTAAGAAGAAGTTTCCTAAGATAAAGGAGTGGAATACCACACAAGATAATAAGACTGAAATGGTTAGGAAGTTGATTGCAGATATCGAATCGTTAAATATAGAAATACCTTCTATAGATTTATGTCCGGAATTACACCAAGAAATGTCTTCTTATACTTACAAGTTATCTGGAAATGGTAAGCTTACTTTTAGCCACCCTAATGGAGGTCATGATGACTATGTAGATAGTTTAATGCTAGCTAATTTTAGTAGAACCTCTTTCCTACAAAGAAAACCAATAACAGTAATAGGTACTCAAACAGTTAGACCTACCTGGTCTTACAAATAACATAGTTACCGTAGTAGACTAAATTAATATTTAATTATATGAAAAGAGAAGTAGAAGTTAAGATACCAGACTATATCACAATAGGTAAATACCAGCA
>Ga0222712_10006981_pt1 | contig 11033 bp, 8 predicted proteins | sample C33_657DmetaG_FD_165043 | JGI IMG/M metagenome (GOLD analysis project Ga0222712, IMG submission 165043) | Estuarine water microbial communities from San Francisco Bay, California, United States - C33_657D | ecosystem: Environmental > Aquatic > Marine > Unclassified | place: USA: California... | reverse complement strand
GCATCGCCTCTGCGTGGGCGCAGGCTGACCCCGCTGCGGCCACGCGTTGGGCCAGCACGCAGGTTGTCGGTGCCGCGGCCACGCCCGCGCTTACGGGCGCACTTTCGTATTGGACACTCGCCGATGCTGCGGCGGCCCGGAATTTCGTCGCGTCGCTGCCCGCTGAGATGCAGACCGTCGCGGCCGCGTCCATTGCGCCGCAACTCGCCCAACGCGACCCCGCGGCCACGCTCGCGTGGGCTCAAACCCTGGCCGTCCCCGCGGCCCGCGAAGCCGCCGTTGCGGCCGCCTACGCGCGTTGGTTCGACAATGCGCCTGCCGCCGCTCGCACTTGGCTCGATGCTGCCAACCTACCGATTGAATTCAAAAATCGGCTCCGTTCCCCTGTGGCTCGATAGGCGTCCGACCTTCGCGATTTCCCGCCTCAGTTCTCGACACGGTGAGTGGCGCCGCCAAAGGATCTTCGACGATGAAAACACGTTTTGCTTTCTTAATCCCCGTCCTCGCCCTCTTGGTCTCGGTCGCAGCGGCCGCCGATAAAGCCGGCGCTTGGATTTCTATGTTCAACGGTAAAGACCTCTCCGGCTGGAAAGCCACGGAAGAAGGTCCGGGCTCCTTCATCGTCGAAGACGGCGTGCTCAAAATCGGCACGGGCCGCGCGCATCTTTTTTACGGCGCTGACGGCAACGCCGCGTTCAAAAATTTCGAGTTCAAGGCCAAGGTGAAAACCACCAAGGGTTCCAACTCCGGCATCTACCTCCACACCGCCTACGAGCCCAAAGGCTGGCCGTCGAAGGGCTACGAGTGCCAAGTCAACTCCACGCACACCGACAAGAAGAAGACCGGCGGCTTGTACGCGGTGAAGGACGTGATGGACGTCGCCCCGAGCACCGACGACGTGTGGTTCGATTATTACATCAAGGTCGACGGCAAACGCATCGTGATCCAGATCGACGGTAAAACCACCGTGGATTGGACCGAGCCCGCCGATTGGGATCCGTCGAAAACGCTTAAGAACATGAACGGCCGCAAACTCAGTTCCGGCACGATCGCCCTCCAAGGCCACGACCCCAAGAGCGTGACTTATTACAAGGATCTCATGATCCGCGCGCTACCCTGAGCATAGATTTTCGTGTAAGGTTATTTGCCGGGGCTATACCGCCCCGGCTTTTTTGCGCCCAAGTGTAGTGTAGTGAGAAGAATGTTCTTTTTGAAGGCATAAAATCAGTCACGACAAACGCCGTGATTTCGTTCCAAGCTAAAAGGCATGTTTTTCCAGAAACCCCGCCGCGTCTGCGCCCACCCCGCACTTGATCAGCTCCTCGTTTCCCCGGCGATGATGGTCGATCCTTATCCGATTTATCGTCAGCTGCGCAACGAGGCGCCCGTGTTTTGGAGCGACCAATGGAAGGCTTGGGTCGTGAGCCGCTTCGACGACGTCGCTGTTTCGCTCAAAGACAAAGAAAACCTCTCCAACGAAAACCGTCAGGGCTTGCTCTTCGCCGATCTCACTGATGACGAGCGCCAACAACTCTGCCCGCTCCGCCACTACTTCGCCCAAAAAGATGTAATCGGCTCCGATCCCCCTGATCACACGCGCATGCGTGCCCTCGTGCAAAAGGCGTTCACCCCGAAAACCATCAACGCCCTCGAGCCCCGCATCCGCGAGCTCGCCGAGTCCATGATCGCCCCCGCGGTCGCCAGCGGCCGGTTCGATTTCATCCACGACGTCGCGCACCCGTTACCCGTCGTCCTCATCGCCGAAATGCTCGGCGCGCCCGCCGCCGACCGACATCTTTTCAAAAAATGGTCGTCCGACATTCTCGGTTTCCAAGGCACGGGCCGCACGACCTTCGGCCCGGCGATGATTTCGCAGACGAGTCTCGTGGCGATGTTCGCCTACATGAACGCCTTGATCGACGCCCGCCGCGCGCAACCGCAGGACGATCTCATCACCGCCCTCGCGCTCGCCGAGGAAGGAGGCAAAGGCTTTTCCCGCGATGAGTTGCTCGCCACCTGCAACACCATCCTCACCGCCGGCCACGAGACGACGACCAACCTCATCGGCAGCCTCGTGCATTTACTGCTCACTCACCCCGAGCAATGGGCCGCGCTCAAAGCCAATCCCGCGCTCATTCACCCCGCCATCGAGGAAGCCCTGCGCTACGAGGCGCCCAAGCAACGCAATTTCCGCCGCGTGAAAAAGACCCACACGTTTAACGGCGTGGAGTTCGCCGAAAACGAAATGGTCTTCCAAGTCATCGGCGCCGCCAACCGCGATCCCGCCAACGTCGAAAACCCCGAGTCGTTCGAGATCCGCCGCACGAAGATCGACCACCTTTCCTTTGGCTACGGCATGCACTTCTGCGTGGGCGCGCCGCTCGCGCGCATGGAAGCGCGTGTCGTGCTTGAGACGCTCATCAAGCATCTCCCCGACGCGCGCCTCGTGCCCGGCAGCATGGCGTGGCAGGAGCGCGTGCAGTTCCGCGGGCCCGGTCGTCTCGTACTCGAGCGCGCCGGTTGAGCGAGCGCGTGGGGCGCGCTTGTGGGCTGGACTTGGGCGCGCAAATGCGGCGCGCTGTCGACGTGTTTACCCTCGCCCCCAAAACCGCGTTTGTTACCGGCGGCGCCTCGGGCATCGGCGCCGCGATTGCCCGTGTGTTTGTCCGCGCCGGTGCGCGCGTGATCATCGCCGATCGCGACGCGGCGCAAGGCCCTGCCGTGGCCGCCAACCTCGGCGCGCGGTTTGTGCACCTCGACGTCGCGAGCGAAACAGAATTTACGCGCATCGCCGCGGAGGTCGGAGCGGTCGATGTGCTCGTCAACGTCGCCGGCATCGGCCACGTCGGGGCGTTGCCGGCGACGACGGCGGAAGATTTTGATCGGCTTTACGCGGTGAACGTCCGCGGCGTTTTCAACGGCTGCAAAGCCTTTGTCCCCGCGATGCTCACGCGTGGCTCGGGCAGCGTCATCAACTTGGCTTCGGTGGCCGGCATTGTCGCCGTGCGGGACCGGCTCGCGTACACGACGACGAAGTTTGCCGTGGTCGGTCTCACCAAGGCGCTCGCGCTCGATCACTCGCACACGGGCGTGCGTTTCAACTGCATTTGCCCCGGCCGCGTGGAGACGCCGTTTGTCACCGCGCGCATCCAAGAATACCCCGACCCCGCCGCCGCTTATCGGGAAATGGCTTCCACGCAGCTCAACGGCCGCATGGTGCAGCCCGACGAAGTCGCGGCCGCCGCGCTTTATCTCGCGGCCGATATCAGCGCGATGGTCACGGGCAGCGCGCTCATGATCGATGGCGGTTGGACAGCGGGGAAATAATTTCTCGGCGCGCGCGTCAAGTTTGGGCGCGGCTCAAAGTCGCGCGGTACGCGGACGGGGTCTGGCCTGTGCGCTGGGTAAATTGCCGCGAAAAGAAAAACACATCGCGAAACCCCAACGCCTCCGCGATCTGGCTGATCGTGAGGCCGGTCTCGGCGAGGAGTTGGCGGGCGCGGGTGAGGCGCGCTTCGATCACGCAGACTTGTGGGCGTTGACCGGTGATTTTTGCAAACACGCGGGAAAAATGATCCACGCTGTAGCCGGCGGATTTGGCGAGTTCGGCGACGGGACGCGCGCCGCCGGGGTTTTCGCGGATGGCGGCGGCGAGACGTTGCATGATTTCGCGGTGATGTTGGTCGAGCGCGGGCCCGGCGGGTGCCGTCGCTTGCACGGAGGTTTCGCGGACCAGTTCGCCGAGCAGCGCCGTAAACAACGCCTCGGCTGAAGCGTGCGCAGCGGGATCAGATTTCGCGCGTAGCGTGAGGATGCGCCGCATCGTTGCCTCCACGAAATCCGGATGCGCCGTGCGCAACACCTCCACAGGCGGGGTGAAACGTCGGGGCGCCTCGCGCAGGGTGAAGTGGAAAAAATTTACGACGAGCGGCCGTTTGGGATCGTGGGTGGCTTCGTAGCGCCGGCCGGGACGCATCCATACGCCGGTGCCTAGCGTGAGTGCGATTTCGCCGCGGTCGGTGATCATGCGTCCACGTCCGGCGCTCACAAACCACAAGTCGTAATCGCGCAGGCGCGGCGCCCATTCCGGCCCTAAGTGCCAGCCCGGTTCGCAGCGCACGCGGTTGCAATGCGCCGAAAGGCACACGGGATGATTGAAGGCATTCACGGCCATAGATAGCGGATAACTACAAAAAGATGTCGGACGCCTTCATGGCAAGACCAGTGGGACTACATTATTATGAGAGCGGATAAGTTTACCCTATACCCGTTTCGCTCAACCCGCTTTTTCATCATGTCTACCGCGACTCCCGCCACGCCCGCTCCCGAATTCGATCTCGGCGCCGAACTGCACGCGCCCGAGCTTTATCAACCCGTGCCGGATACGGCGCATTCGGTTGCGACGTTCGACGACATCGGCCCGCGTGAAATCGCGTTTTACCGCGAACACGGTTATCTCGCCGTCCGTGAAGCGTTCACGCCGGCGGAAGTTTCTGCGGCACTTACCGGATTAGTGGATTTGATCATGGGCAAAAATCCGGCGTTCAACGGCATCACGTTTGAAGCGGCGGCGAAGACGATTCTGCCGACGCTCAGCGCCGAGCAACGCCAAGACGCGGTGCGCAAGGCGTGGCATTTTGTGAATTTCGAGCCGCGCCTGAAGGCCATTTCGCATCACGCGAAATTGCTGGCCGTCGCCAAAAAACTGATCGGCGACAAGGAACCCGAGATGTTTCAAGACATGGCGCTGGTGAAACCGCCCCGGCTCGGCCGCGAGAAACCGTGGCACCAAGATCACGCTTATTTTGATTATCCGCTCGGTACGCCGGTGTTGGGCGTGTGGATCGCGCTCGATGCGGCGACGATTGAGAACGGTTGCATGCAGCTCTTGCCCGGTCGCCACCGCGAAGGCCCGATCACGCATTTCCAACGGCGCGATTGGCAGATCTGCGATAATGTCATCATGGGCACGAAGTCCGTCGCGGCGCCGTTGCCGCCCGGCGGCTTGCTGTTGTTTGACGGCTTATTGCCGCACGGCACGCCGCACAATTCCTCGGCGAATCGTCGGCGCGCGCTGCAATTCCACTACGCTCCCGCCGGTATCACCAAGACCACGGCCGAAGAGCGCATGAAGCACTTCGGCAGCGAAGGCAAAAACGTCACCTGCTAAGGCGCGCTCGCGAACGCTCAGCCCTTGATCGCGTCGAGCACGATCGAGGGCGTGAGCAATTCGGGTAAAATCACGGGCTCGGTTTTGCCGGGCTGCCAGATGACGTTAAACGGGACGGCGCTGCGTTGATATTTCGCGAGCTCGGCGGTGATGGCTGGGTCTTTGTTGGTCCAGTCGGCGCGCAGGGTGATGATTTTTTTCGCGGCGAAGGCGCGGAGCACGGCGTCGGAGTGGAAGACGATTTTCTTATTCGTCTGGCACGTGGCGCACCAACGCGCCGTGAAATCGACGTAGATGGGTTTCCCCTCGGCGCGGAGTTGCGCGACGGTTTCGGGGCTCCATTTTTCCCAGACGACTTCGGGCGCGCCGGCGGCTTGGGCGGCGGCGGTTTTCGAAGCGATGTCTTCCGGCCAGCCCGTCCACACGCCGACGGCGAACACGAGCGCGGCGGTGACGGTGCCAAAGCGGACCTTGGCGGGCTTGGTGCCGGGGGCGTTGTAGCGGCCATAGAACCACACGCCGAGCGCGATGAGCACGAGACCGAAGAGCGCCATGAGGGAACCGTTTTCCGTCGTCTGGCCGGCGAGCACCCAGGTGAGGTAGGCGACCGTCGCGTAGAGCGGAAACGCCATGAATTGTTTAAACGTTTCCATCCACGCGCCGGGGCGGGGCAAGATTTTCACGGCGGCGGGGAAAATCGATAACAGCAAATACGGACCGGCGAGACCGATCGCGATGGCAGTGAACACCGCGAAGGATTCCAGCGTGCTCAACGTCAGCGCAGCGCCGAGCGCGGGCGCGAGAAATGGCGCGCTGCACGGCGTCGCCACCACGGTCGCGAGCACGCCTGTGAAAAAAGATCCGGCGAAACCCGACTTCATCTGGAGATCGGAGCCGACGCCGGTGGCGCTGAGGCCGAACTCAAAGACGCCGCTCATATTCATCGCGAAGATCAACATCACGGCTGCGAGGGCGAAGACGAAGAGCGGGGATTGCAGTTGGAAACCCCAGCCGAGTTGGTCGCCACCCGCGCGGAGCACGGCGAGCACCACCGCGAGCGTCCAGAATGAGAGCAGCACGCCGAGCGCGAAAACGAGACCGTGCAAAATAACCTTTTTCTTGTCCTGGCCGGCTTGGTTGACGAAGCCGAGGATCTTGATCCCGAGCACGGGGAAGACGCAGGGCATGAGGTTCAAAATCAGCCCGCCGACGAACGCGAGAAACAGCGTGCCGAGCAGTGAAACCGGAGCAGCCGGCGCGGCGGCGGGTGCGGCGACGGTGGTTGCGATGAGTGGTGCGGCCGGCGCGCTCGCGTTGGTTTTGACGGGAGCTGGAGCGGCGGCGGTGAAGGCGAGATCCACGCGCAGACCGGGGAGCGAGCCGTCGGCGCGCCAACCGTTGCTGCTCGTGAGCACGCCGGCGAGTTTGGCGATGTCTTTGGGCGCGTCGGGGGAAATCGGCAACGTGAGGACGAAGCTGCTGTTGGCGGCGGCGGTGACGATTTGCGGGAGTTCGTAGGCGACGAAGTTGTCGTCGGCGAAGAAGCGGAGGTCTGACGGCGTCGCGGCGGGGTTTGCGCTGGTGGGGGTGACGGTGAGGGTGACGTTTTTGGCGTCGCGGGTGGCGGAGAGTTTCCACGCGGCCTCGGCGCGGGGCAGGTTGGCGACGACGGCGGAGAGGCGGGCGCCGAAGGCGGGATCAGGCGCGGCGCTCGCAGCGACCGGCAGCGTGAGACTGACTTTGGCGTCGCCGGGCATGCAGACTTCTTCGCACATCAGCCACTCGGCGGCGGCTTTGAGCGTGACGCTCGCGCCGGGTGCGAGATCGGCGGGCGGCGTCAAGGTGACCGGCAGGAGCAAGTCGCCTTCGTAGCCGTTGCCGACGATCGTGCCGGTGCGGTCCTTGAGGGCTTTGGGCGCGGGCCATTGAATCTCGCTGGCTTTCCAGCCGGGCGGCAGCGTCCACGCGATCGTGGTGACGAGGCCGGTGCCCGGGTTGAGCCAATACGTGTGCCAGTGTGCGTCGTGGACGAAGCGGAGGGCGACTTGCACGGGCTTGCCGGGGACGATGGCGGTCTCAGCGGCGACGAGAGAAGCTTTGACGTGCGCGCGCGCCGTGAGGGGCAGCAACGCCGTGAGGCCGAGCGCGAAGAGGGCAAAGAGCGGGAAACGGGCGAGTCGCATAACGGGAAGTTGGAGGAGAGGAACCGAGGAAGCAAACCGGAGAAGAGTTGAAACGTGAAACGCGTTCGCGCGGCGACGGTTTAGTTCCGTCGGGCGAACTTAGTGCGCGAAAAGTTTGGTCGAATAATAACGCTCGGCGCGGTCGCACAGGATGGTGACGACGCGGGATTCGGGCCCCATCGCGACGGCGGTGCGGAGGGCGGCGATGATATTGGCGCCGCTGGAGGTGCCGACGAGCAGGCCAAATTCGCGGCTGAGGCGGCGCGTCATGGCGATGGCGTCGGCACTGGAGACTTTGATCGCGCCGTCGAGTTGGGCGTGGCGGAGGAGCGGCGGGACGTAGCCGCCGGCCACGCCCTCGATGGAATGGCAGCACGGCATCTCACCAGAAAGCATGGCGGCCTCGGCCGGTTCCATGGCGAGGATGCGGACCTTGGGATTGGCCGCGCGGAGGGCGCGGCCGCAGCCGGTGAGCGTGCCGCCCGTGCCGTAGCCCGCGACAAACGCATCCACGCGGCCCTCCATCTGGCTGAGAATCTCGCGGCCGGTGAACTCTTCGTGGTCGCGGGCGTTGATCGGGTTTTCGAATTGGCGCGGGAGAAAAATGTTGGGATCACGCCCAGCCATTTCCAGCGAGAGCTCGATGCCGGTGGCGTAGCCGTTGGTGGGTTTAAACAATTCCACTTCGCCGCCAAATTGCCGGATGAGGTGCCGACGCTCGATGCTGGCCGATTCGCTCATGAGAATGTGCACGCGGTAGCCTAAGGCCGCGCCGACCATGGCGAGGGAGATGCCAGTGTTGCCGCTCGTGCATTCGAGGATGATGGAGTTCTCGTGCAATACCCCGCGCTGAACGGCGTCCTCGATGATGCACAACGCGAGCCGGTCTTTGATGGAGCCCGAGGGGTTGAGGAATTCGGCCTTGGCGTAGAGCGTGCGGTCGGCCTCAGGAAAATGCAGCGGGATGAGCGCGGTGCGGCCGATCAACGAAAGCACCGGCGGACGGGAACGAGCGGGCGTAACCATGGAAGTGAACGGAGCCTAGGGCGGAAACCCGCGTTTGGCGATGAGGCAGGTAAATAAAAACGCCCGCCCAAAACGGGCGGGCGCGAACGTGAGGTTAAAGCGCTTTAGCTTTTCGGGGCGACGACGGGCTTGATGGTCGAGCCGGCGGGGTAGAAGCGCTTGGGCTGGTCGGCCGGGGCGACTTTCACGCCGGCGATCATGAGCAAGTTGGCCAGCGCGTCGTGGGCGTTGGGACCGTAGCCGGCGTAGAAGCCGACGAATTTGCCCTCGGCGTTGATCACGAGTGTCGTGGGCAACGGCGTCATCGCGCCCCGCGTGAGCTGCATCATGATGGTTTTACCCACGGCTTCTTTGTCGCCGCTCGCGGGCTTGCCGATCGGATCGAAGACGGTGGGGAACGTGTACTTCGTGTGGTTGGCGACGACCCACTTGTCGTAGGCTTCACGGGTGTCGAATGCACACACGCCGAGGACCACGACGTTTTGGTCGGCGTAGCGGCGCGACATCTCTTCGTAGTGCGGCATCGCTTGTTGGCAGGGGCCGCACCAGGTGGCCCAGAAATCGAGGACCACGGTTTTGCCTTTGGCGAAGTCGGAGAATTTTCCTTCGGCCCCGGTGGAGGTGATGACTTTGAAGTCCGGCAACACGTCGCCGGCTTTGAGTTTGCCGTAAGCCTCACGGAAAGGCGCGGGAGGATTTTTCGCTTTTTCGGCAGCAGCCGCGGCGGCGACTTTGGCTTTTTCGGCGGCGGCTGCGACGACGGCGGCGTCGACTTTGATGCCGGCGACGGCGAGAGCGGCTTCGGTGCGGGGATCGGTGGCGCCGCCGTTGCCGACGATCACGCCGACGATTTTGCCGTCACGGCCGATGACGAACTGCGTGGGAATGCCCGTGACGCCGTAAAGCTTGCTCGCGGCGCGGTCGGCGAAGGTGGCGGAGTCGCGTTCGTTGGGGTCCCAAGCGAAAACGAGGTCGGGATATTTCGGCTGGTTGGCGGGAATCCACTCTTTAAATTTGGCGATGGTGTCGCTGGTCCCGGAGGCGAGCACGACGACGCCCTGGTCTTTGTATTTGGCGGCGAGGGCTTGGGTGTGCGGGAAGGAGGCGATGCAGGGGCCGCACCACGTGGCCCAGAAATCGAGGATAATGACCTTGCCTTGATAATCGGCGAGGCGGACATCGGCGCCCGCGAGGTTTTTCATGGTGAAGTCGGGGGCGACGACTCCAGCGGTGAGGGTGGCGGGCGCGGCGGCGGCGTGTGCGGCCGGGAGGGTCAACCCGCTGGCGGCAACGAGGCCGGCGCAGGCGAAGAGCGAACGGAGGAAGGTGCGTTTCATGGAGATTTGATTTTTAGAAAAAAATAGCCCGCGCGAGCCGGCGCAGGCTAGGGGGTGAAGTTGGTGGAGTTGAGAAGACGCGGCAAACGCGGATGTCGCTGGGTTGATCAGCGCATGGCGTCGCGGTTGGCTTGATCGAGTTTGGCTTTGGCGAGGATCTCGGGCGCGACCTTGACGCCGGCTTGGGCGAGGGCGGCTTCGAGGAGGACTTCGCCCTTGAGGTAGCCGGTGCAGAGGGCGGCGATCTTGCCGTCGCGGCCGATGATGAATTGCTGCGGGATGCCGCCGACGCCGTAGAGTTTATGCGACGCGCGATCGGAGCCGCGTTCCTGCGGGTCGTGCGAGAAAAGTAACTCGGGATAGGTGGCTTGGTTTTTCTTCACCCAGGCTTCGAAGGCGGCGCGGGTGTCGCTCGTGCACGAAGCGAGCACGACGACGCCTTGGTCTTTGTATTGAGCCGCGACTTCGTTGGTGTGCGGCATCGAGGCGATGCAAGGGCCGCACCAGGTGGCCCAGAAATCGAGGATGACGATCTTGCCGCGGAAGTCGGAGAGTTTCACGGCTTTGCCGTTGAGATCGGTGGCGGGGAAATCGGGGGCCGCCGCGCCGACTTTGATCATTTCCACTTTCGCTTCGGGAACCGGAGGTTTGGTCTCTGCGGCGGTCCAGACTTTTTTCGGCATGTCGTCGGCCGCGAGTTTGACGCCGGCGCGGAGGAGAAGGTTGCCGATGCCTTCGGCGACATGGGCGCCGCCACCGACGACGATGCCGACCATGTTGCCTTTGGCGTTGATGACGTAGGCGTGGGGGACGGGCGCCATGGCGCCGCCGGTGAAGACGAGTGGAGCGACTTTTTTCATGTGCTCACGTTGAAGGGTGCCGAATGCCTTCTTTTCTTCGGGAGTCATCTCGTTGAAATCTTTCGTGGGCTGAGGGCCCTTGCCCACGGAGTCGAAGTATGCGGGGAAGCTGAATTTGCCGGCGTTCTTCTCGCGCCATTGGTCGAAATCCTCGCGCGTGCTGTAGGCGGAGAGGGCGACGACCGCGACGCCTTGGCCGGCATATTTGCGCGCCAGGTTCTCGTACAAGGCCAAGCCGTCAGCGTATAGGCCGCCGCCGGAGCTGATGGAGAAAATGGCGATCTTGCCCTTGATGATTTCAGTCAGATTTACCGATTGGCCGTCGACGGTCTGCAGCGTGACGTTGGGCACGGGCTGGCCGGCAACGAGCTTGGCGAAATTTTCCATGAACGGGGCCCGCGGTGGCGCCGAAGCTGCCGCCTTGGCGGCCGCGGCTTCATCCGCGGCGGCTTTCACG